>TARA_B100001093_G_scaffold356424_1_pt1 | contig 20550 bp, 17 predicted proteins | sample TARA_B100001093 | Tara Oceans TARA_B100001093 (sample SAMEA2623116) | marine metagenome | biome: marine biome (ENVO:00000447); feature: surface water layer (ENVO:00002042); material: "saline water (ENVO:00002010), including plankton (ENVO:xxxxxxxx)" | depth 5 m | reverse complement strand
CCTATAGCGCCGCGTCCAATCATTAGGCCTGCAGCCCCCGTCGTTTCCAAACACAATTGAGCACTTTTAGAATCCACGACATCTCCATTCGCTATTACCGGTACTTCGACACCGTCAACGATGCGTCGGATGGAATTCCAATCTGCTTCACCCGAATAGCGTTGGCGAAGAGTGCGGCCGTGGACACACAGTCGAGAAGTGCCAATTTTTTCAAGTTCCTTGCATATGTCAAGTGCATTGTTGGCGCCTTGCCCCGTCCCCAATCGCATTTTTGCAGTCACTGGGATATCAACACGTTCAATAATTCCATCAACCATCGATACCAGATTGTCTGGTTCACCCATCAAAGCTGCTCCTGCACAGATTTTCGTGACTTTAGGTGCTGGACAACCAAAATTCAAATCGATGATATCAGCTGTCGGAGCCAGCATTTCTGCTGCTGTAGCCATATCACCGGCATCACCGCCAAAGATCTGAGGTATGAATGGAATTTCAGTAGCATGTGATTCCATTTTTCTCCAAGACATGGCTGCTTCGCGAGTGAGAGCAGTGCTGTTGGTAAATTCGGTAATGGTTACATCTGCACCACAATCTTTAGCCAGTAACCGGAAAGGCAAGTCGGAAACACCAGCCATTGGAGCGAGAAACAGGGGCCGAGATTCACCTTCCCACGCCCCAGGTTTTGCACCGATATGTTCGCTCATTGACAAAGCCTCAGAATCCTTGTTTTTCAAGGGTTGGCTGTTTCTTGAAATTGATTGCCTCTTAGGAACTCATTGCTTGCTCGAGCAGTTGGGCCACTCTACGCATTCTTCGAAGAGTTCTGTCAATTCGAACTGCGATTTCTCTGTGAACTTCTTCTGCGGTGTAGCCTGCCATTCTGTGACCCAATGGTAACCGCCCTCCGAGCAGATTGAGTAAGAGCATCTGGTCATCAATGGAGATGGTTTTCACTGATTTTTCAACATCGTCGACTTTCAGTTTGCCTTTTTTCAAAGTTGAAAGTAGAGAGGATTGTTGTTTGGAATTGAGTATTCTTTGAAAACCGCCTTTCTTTAGCATCCAATCTTCACCTCGTCGTTGGTATTGTGCCGTCATAGCACTCCAGAGAGCGACATTGAGACGGTCGATTCGTGGAACTCTTTGGACCATGCCTGTGCTACGAAATCGCTCGAGAATTCGACCAATACGTGGTTTTTGTTCATCGAGAAGTTCGCTGGCTTCATCCAATGAAAGCGGAAGGTTTCTGTTCAAGAGTAACTGGAATAACTGTACTGAAATAGATTCAGCATGTGCTTCTTTGCCAGGCCTTTCTCCAAGTAATCCAAAATCCCCCATCCATTGTGAGAGGACGCTCTCTTTACTTTCAGGGAGTAAAGGCCTGTGGTCAACAATTCCAATATAAAGTGGGGGCTTTTCACCCACAACTGGCTCAGTTCCCAGATTTGGATTTTCTCGATTCCATAGTGAGTCGAGCAATGCCATGCGCTGTTTGATAATCGTCTCGCATTGTAGACTGAAAAATTCGATGGCATTCCCGAGTGAACCGCCACGCAGGAAGTATCTTCTCCATCCTTTCCCTTCATTGGAAAAACCAATGATTCCGGCTTCCACCAGCCGAGTGAGGTGGTGATTCAGTGAAGCTGGTGTCAGTGCTAATTCATCTGCCAACATTTGTGCATCCCAGCTCACCTCGGGCTGAGCAAACAGATAGTCCCTCAATAATCGATGAACTGGGCCTGCAGTACCTTGATCTGCAGTTGCTTCACCTCTCTTACGAACTAAACTTAATGTATCGATAAACCAACCGACGAGGTTGTCGATTTCACGCTCGCTGGTTGGCAAGGGTATCTCCGTTAATCGAACACTAAACATGTTACTCAGCCTTCGTTTCTGACGAAGGTCTTTGAAGACTGTGTTTTATTTGCCTCTCAAGAGCCGAAAAATAGAGTGTCTATCTTCGGTCATCTTGCCAATCGTAATCGATACCTTTGGTTCCGTGCCATTCGATATCCATGTCGATGTGAGGCATCATCTCTATTCTGTCCTCACGAAGTATTCCTCTTCTTCGAAGCACCTTTACAGCGGAATGAACCGTAGCTCTTGAACGGCCAATACGCCGAGCAAGGGCAGCTTGTGAACGGGGAACTCCTTCTTTTTTGATGTCTTCAATAATCAATTTTTGAACTAAAGATAAGCCAATTGGTAGTGCAGCAGCCGCACGTTGCTCGTTAACTGAAATTCCTCGAAGGATTTCGACTTGGGTTGGAGCGCCGGCAAAATAGCATGTCCGGCCATTGACTGGTAAGACGGTAACACTTCTGCGGCTCTGCAAAACATCGAGGTGGTGGCGAAGCGTTCCATTAGCCGCGTTGAGCGTTGATTGTAACTCTCTGTAGCATAATCCTGGATGATGTTCAAGGGTTGAAAGAATTCTTCGGCGTAATGGGTGCTCATAGGACCTCGCTTTCGTAGATACACCACCTATTGCAATTGCACCGACTGCGGAAGCAGCGGCAGCAACTCCACTTGCAATTCCTACGAATCCGCCTGCTGCACCAGCGATTCCCGCTGATAACCAAGGTCGTTGACGGACCCATTGTGCAAGAAGAGGCATAGGATTCGCTTGGCTTTCTCCTTTCTTAATCCATCCCTTGCCTGCGTCGCAGAAAAGTAGGATCAATCGTGAGCTTCAACAGTCCCTAAATGAATTTTCAAATGAGCTACAAGAGGTGAGAGGAGGCGGCCACAGGTACGTCCATGTTCGGTGAGAAGGTAGGTGACCCGAATTGGAGGTCCGTCAGATACTTGGCGTGAAACAAGTCCTTCGTCGGCCAAATAGCGCAACTTGTCTGAAAGGGTTCGAGATGAGATTCCTTCAAGCAGATTTTTCATTTGATTAAATCGACGAGGTCCTGAGATATAGAGTGCAGAAAGAATTTCGATCGTCCACCTTGAGCCAAAAACACTCAATGCTTCACCAGCTCGACAGACTTCATTGTGCAAATTGTTCATCGGGTTCAACTCTTGTTGAGAGCCTAAAACTCCACGAATATCACCGCCGATTTTAATTGCAGACTCAATTGATGAACGAACCATGTTGTAATCTTCACGCGGAACTTTAAGTGGTGGAATCGACATTGTAATCCTCCTTATTTTACCGTCGTATATTCAACTACTTAATTCCATTTTAACACTGATTCAATTTTGAAGAAAGGGCATCAAACCTACTCAAGTTCATCTCACCTTTCAAGAAGTCTCAGCGTTACGGGTGAGTATGGCCAAACAGGTGTTGCTCGTACGAGGCGGCGCGCTTGGTGTCAATACAGGAATCGGTGGAGCCCATCATAATCTGTCTACATCTCTTGCACAAGGAGATATTCAAGGCTGGACGAGTTCTAAATCATGCGAATACCCTCTCAGAAAAAGGATGAATCCGTTTTCTCGAATCTTCAAACGTTGGTATGCACACCCAAAGCGTGTAGCAAAACTTCTCAAAAAACAACACGATTTCAATATTTTACACGTTACCGACCAAGAACAGGCGCACCTCATTCCTGAACAGTGCTCAATTCCGGTTGTTGTCACTGTCCATGACTTATTCCATTTTTTCCCGACAGTGCTCAAAGTCGGAGATGAATCCATCGAAGTAGGAGACCAAAACCCTCGATGGTATCGACGCAGAGACCTAGCTAAACTTCGAACAGGGCTTGCTCGGGCAGACCTCTTGGTGTGTGATTCGCAAGCGACTTTATCAGCATGTCAGAAACATTTCCCTCATGTAAAATCAGTTTGTGTTCCTCTCGGATTGAACGTTCAAACCTTTCTTCCAGAACATCGAGTAAAGGTGGACATGTTAGCACCTGCCTCTGAATTTTCCAAAGCATGTCATTTACTTATTGTTGGCAGTCATGCTCCTCGAAAGCGCCTCAAATTTATCTGTCAATTAATCGGTGATTTGGATGCTGAAGTTAAAAAAAACATCACGGTTCACCATGTTGGAGGCGACACTTGTCCTTATGGAGGTCCTTCAGCATCGCAATTAGCTGAACAATATGGTGTCACAAATTGGGTTTCGCACGGCGGTAATCTTTCTGGCGACTCTCTCATGCAAATGCGCCATGCAAGTGAGGCACTCTTGTTCCCAAGTGCAAGCGAAGGTTTTGGTTATCCTCCCCTTGAGGCAATGGCAAGTGGAACTCCAGTTTTGTGCTCGGACCTCCCATCCCATAACGAATTGATGCCCGATGAAACATGCCTACAGGCTGACGACAAAGAGGCATGGAATGAAGCGATTCTTTCGGTTTATGCAAACTGGCTCAGTCGAAGTAAGAACGATGAACATCACGTATGGCCAACACCTCGTTCTGGATTGATGGAATTTGCTTCTCGTTTTGATCAAAGTCGCTTTTGTCTGCGAATGGCAGAAGTTTACGATTCCTTGTAATCAATATACTCATATGTAGAAGCAGAGCGTCGTTGAGTATGGCCGAGGAGACCTCTACTGATGGAATGGATTCAATCAAATGGTTTCATTCAATCCCTCTTAATGACGGCACAGTCACTCCTGGATTAGATTCCTCGATGGCCAAACTTGAACAGATTTGTCTCCCGAAGGACTTGACTGGAAAAACAGTTCTTGACATTGGCGCTTGGGATGGTTTTTTCTCATTCCAAGCAGAGAAGGCTGGAGCAAAGCGAGTTTTGGCAACCGACCATTTCTGCTGGAGTGGGCCAGGTTGGGGTTCCAAAGATGGCTTTAACTACGCTCACAAGGCCTTGGATTCTAAAGTCGAATCGTTGGACATAGATGCGATGGATGTCTCTCCAGACAATGTTGGAGAATTTGATGTTGTCATGTTCCTCGGCGTTTTGTATCACTTACAAGACCCAATGGCTGGCCTTCGTGTGGCTGCAAGTGTTTGCAAAGAATTACTCATCATTGAGACCGCAGTCGATGATTTACATCGCTGGAAACCTTCAATGGTCTATTATCCGGGAGATTCTTTCAACAGCGATGATACAAATTACTGGGCTCCAAATGTGGGTGCTATGAAAGGCATGCTCAAGGATTTGGGCTTCTCAAAAGTTGAAGTCGTCTACCCAAAGAATCCGTGGATTCGTTATTCATTGCCCGTTCGATTGTTCTCTTCAATCAAAGGGATGTTCACCGGCCGTGGACCGTTTCGACAGACGATCAATCAAGGTCGAATGTCATTTCACGCTTACCGGTGAGTGAGAACTTCTCTCCGCAGTGTTCTTGAATCGAGTTTAGTTGGACGGTTTATGCAACCTATTCAACGCGTAGCCATTGTCGGTGCAGGGAACATGGGCTCTGGTATTGCTCAAAAAACTGCTCAAGAAGAATTTGATGTTCAAATGGTCGACCGAGAGCAGCAATGGGTCGATCGTGGTCAAGGAATCATTCGTGACTTCCTTTCTGAGGCTGTTGAGCGACGCATCTTTTCACCTGCCCAAGTCGAGGCTATCCAAGGGCGAATTACCGGAGTAGTTGGTGTTGAAAATACGGCAAGTAATACTGATCTGGTTATCGAAGCGGTGTTCGAGGATTTTGATATTAAAACTGCAGTTTTTAACACACTTGACAAAGCATGTGGACCCGACACAATTCTTGCATCAAACACTTCTTCCCTTTCGGTTAATGCACTGGCAGAAGCGACTGGTCGAGCAGACCGATTTGTTGGTCTGCATTTCTTTTACCACCCTGCTAAGAACCGACTTGTCGAAGTGATTCCTGCTGAATCCTCGAGTCCAGAAACGGTGGAAAAAGTCGTTCAATACTGCAAAATGCTCGGGAAAGTCGTCATTGTTTGTGCGGACCGACCTGGTTTTGTGGTCAATCGTTTCTTCGTACCTTGGTTGAATGAGGCGTGCCTTCTTCTGGAAGAAGGCGTCGCAACGGCTGCTCAAATTGATGCAGCAGCTTGCAAAGCATTCCGCATCGGACTTGGACCGTTTGGTTTGATGAATCTCACCGGACCACCGATTGCTCTTCATTCGACCGATTATCTGTCTGAACAGTTGCACACTCCCCGCTACAACGGAGCACAAAACCTCCGTGATTTGATTGATGCCAATGAACATTGGAGTATAGAAGGCGAAGAATCCTATTCTGATGCGCAATTCGCTACAATTTCAGAACGCTTGTATGGTGTTGTCTTTGGTGTCGCTGCTCAAATTGTCGATGAAGGTGTTTGTTCGATGGAAGATGTTGACCGAGGGGCCAAAGTTGGCCTTCGCTGGGCTCGCGGTCCTTTCGAATTGATGAATAAAGTTGGTGTCGCTGCCTCTTGTCGTATGGCTCAGTCGTATGCTGATTTGGCTGCTGAATCCGACCCATCTCGTGCATGGAATGTGCCGAACTTCTTCATTGAACAAGGCGATGAAGATTGGTCTTTTTCGACAGTTGATACCTCCATTGACAATGGAATCGCTACGGTTACCATCAACCGTCCTGAAGCCATGAATGCGCTCAATGAAACAGTTATCTCTCAACTTGGTGTGGCATTGGATAAAGTCAATGCCAATGATTCCGTTCATACGATTGTTCTGGACGGTGCTGGTAAGGCTTTTGTCGCAGGTGCTGATGTCAAATTCTTTGTCGATAAAATACGTGCAGATGCAATACCAGATATTGTTGAATTCACTACCAATGGGCATATTGTTCTCGATAAACTCGAATCCTCAAGCAAGACCACTGTTGCTTTGACGACTGGACTTGCGCTTGGAGGCGGTCTTGAGTTGGCACTGGCGTGTGATTATCGAATTGGGACTCGTCGAACACAATTCCGATTCCCTGAAACTTCTATTGGTATTTACCCAGGACTCGGTGGATCTCAACGTCCAGCCCGAATAAGTGGTATTCCCGCAGCGCGCTGGGCTGTTTTGGCGGGGAATTTCATGGATGCTGCCACTGCTGCAGATCTCGGATTGCTCACTCATCTGGTCGATGTCTCAGGTGTCAATGCTTGCGTCTCTCAACTCGCCAAGAGTGGTAAACCAGACAACAAATACCCTGGTTGTCCTGCACATCCAGACAGTGCAGTCGCTTCTTTTGCGCGTTCATTCTTCGCTGATGAGAACATGGCAGATTTGATGTCCGGTGTTTGTCCATCTGGATTTGACGCTGAAGACAAAAATGTCAGTCGTCAACTCAAATCCCTTTCACGAACGGCTCCGCATGCATTGATGATGGCCAGTTCTTTGATTGATGAATGTGCACACACAGACCTTGCACAAGGACTGCAATTGGAACTCGACGGTCTCACTGAGATATTTTCTACTGCGGATTCACTTGAGGGGTTATCTGCACTGATTGAAGGTCGCAGACCGACCTATACCAATTCGTGATTACGCCCATTGATTTTGAATTTCTGACATTTCTTTGATCAGAGCTACAATATCAATTGTCTCTTCTTGCTCATGTGCCAGTTCAATTCTATTACGGACAGCATCAACGAATTCTTCTTCAGGTTTTTCTTTGAGAATGTCTTCAATGAAATCGGCTAAAGTTCGACCTTTTCCTTGTGCAATTGCAATACGTGCTCGATACTTCTCGGTCTCATCTTTTGGTTTACGAACTCCACTCATTGAATCACCTCTTCAGAATTGAAATGGTTGGCATACCAATCCTCCCACCGTATGACTTCCTCTTCCGACCATTCGCTTAGTGGCCCTGTTTCTGATATTCGAAGGGAACTTGAAGAGACGGGAAGCATGGTTGCATTGTGCGTGCATTTGACGCCAGGTGAACCGAGTACCATTGCCTTTTGGACAATTCCTAAGCCAATTGACAAACTGTGTGTATCGGTGCCAGACCAATAAGCAGAAAATCCAGGATGGGTATGAACCCAGAGTTTGAATGGAGCGATACAACCAACAGGTGGTGAGAGTTGAACCTGCCCTGAAGTACCCCAATCTATCGAAATGACATCTTCGGCATCGATGAGTACTGAAGTCTCAAGTCCAGCAAGATACGAGATTGCGTACACGACGTCCCATCTTCCAAGTTGGGATGCGCGGTGTTGGACATCGAGGAGAACTTCATCATCGATTTGACGTTGTTTCGCCATTTCAGTGACGTGGTCCCAGACCTCTTGGGTCACATCCAGTTGCTCGAGTGCTGGAATGAAAATCATGCCTTCACCTCCACGATTTCGTTCTGTAGTTTTGGAAATTCAAAGCCCCCGTAGGTCAAACTGCCCATGGATTGAACAGGGCCACTTCTACCACGAAGATTCTGAACGAGCCATTGCGCCCCAAAAGTTCCGGCAACTGAAAAACCAAACTCAAGATTACCTGCATCCAATGCTCCCTCGACTTGGCAACTCATGGGCTGATGGTCTGGCGTCATTTGTTCCACTAATGCAGCATCGGAATCAGAAGAAAGAATCATCCAACCATCACCTGAACATCGTAAATCAATCCAAGGCACATCAAGCGCATGGACCAATCTTCGAGGTTCTGGCCTATCAACGCAAACCACGACCAAATCATATCCAAGCAGTTGTTCAGCAGTCCTCAAATTATCGGTAATTGGGATGAGTTCAACGTGTTCTCCTCTTCCAGTATGACGACTTGACAAAGCGGAAACTTTGTACATCCCTATCTGTTCTTGAGTAAAGCGCTGATGTCCAAGATTTGATGCCTCAACAACATCACCGTCCATCAATGTAATTTCAGCATTCAATGCTGTTCGTTCTAATGCCGGTACAAGCAGGTCAACAAACGTCGTTCCGATACCGCCGGCGCCAACTATGAGCACCTTCTTTGTCAATGATTCTTCTTCCATAAGAGAGAAAGAATTCAACACTTAATAAATCTCAGAAGTTCATCATTCGCTCAAGAGCAGCAATTTGAACTTCTAAGGTGAAATGCTTCTCGACATAGGGTCGTCCTGCCTCTGCCCATGTCTTGCGCAGAACAGGGTCTTTGGCATCTAGGTAGGCTGCTTTCCACGCCGCCAAGTCATCTCGAGGCAACAAGCGTCCGGAATCAACCGGAGACATTGTGCATTCGAATCCACCTTCATCGACCATCAATGCTGGAACGCCAATCGCCATCGCTTCAATGGGAGTGAGCCCAAACGGTTCATGGTGAGCATGACTCACCATTGCACGTGCCCCACGGATCAAGCCGCATAACTGAATCTGAGAGAGGCGAGGCATGCATACAACTTCAACGCCAATACGGTTTCCTTCAGCTAAAAGGGCTGCTTTATCGCTCTGTTCACCACCACCAACCTGAACCAAAGCCAACCCCGTATCTTTCAGTGATTGCAACGTTTCCCACGTGCCTTTGACATGTGAAATACGACCGACGGTTACCACATAGTGCTCAGGAATTGTATCGAGTTCTTTGAGCGATTTTGCTTCACTTTTCGGTGCCTTTTCGGGCCAAAGTTGCCAGTCGATAACATGCATAACATGGGTTGCTTCAAGCGGTCTTGCCTTTGAATCGCGTTTTGGAGGTTGACCGTTTTCTTTGGATTCATCGCTCGCGATTCCATAGACTGCATTCAATCGTTTTTGAATCCACATTGAGTTTCCGGAAATGGAAGCATTTGGACGTTGGAGTAGTTGTTCAACAAAAGCCCAGTCTCGCTTTCTTTGGCGAGTGAACAGCATTTTTGTCAACCAAAGCGGTCGCTTCGGTGTGCCGTCAATATGCCGGTGAAGCACATCTTCATACAGCCACCTCGGTGGTTCAAGGCAGTGATAGTGTATGGGGAGATGAGCAGGGATGAGTGGAAGCAGTTCGAGAGTACCACGGCAAACCGACATGTGAACTGCATCAAAATCATTCCAAGGTATGCTGACTTGATGCCACATTTTTTGTGCAGACGTGCTTGCTTTCGCCGTGATTTCAGCAACAGCGCCCGCAGGCCACTTCATTGCAGTTGCAGGTAAAAGGAGACGTACATCTGCATCATTGAGTAAATCTTCAGCATCTTTGGTTAAATCTAGACTTGCCAAACTGACTTCCCAGCGCTGAGAAGTTGCACGAATCAGTTGAAGCAGTTCGCGCTCAGCCCCTCCCAGTGATGCGAATGAACCTCGAACAATGAGGACGCGCTTAGCGGCGCCCGCTTTGCCTTTGGTTTCAGCCATTGACCCGTACAGCCGGCGACTCCCCTTCAAATCCTCCCTCAATGGGTTGTTTTGAGGCACGATTTCACCATCCGAACGCGCGACCGATTCAAAAAGGGACGAGCCTACGGCAAGCCATGAGCGGAAAGACAGCTATGGTCACAGGAATCACCGGTCAAGACGGGTCCTACCTTGCAGAACTGTTGTTGGATAAGGGTTACACCGTCTATGGATTGGTTCGAAGAGTCTCTCAACCAACCTCCGGAAGAAGCCTGATTAATCACTTGATGAGCAATGATAATTTCAAACTGGTCAATGGTGACCTGGCAGATCAAAACTCCATTGATAATGCGGTTTCACAAGCACAACCGGATGAGTTTTACAACCTTGGCGCTATGTCCTTCGTTCCAGAATCTTGGCGATCACCTATGATGACCGCTGACATCACTGGCTTAGGCGCACTTCGATGCCTCGAAGCCATTCGTAAGCATGCACCGAATTGCCGCTTTTATCAAGCAGGCTCATCCGAGCAATACGGTAAAGTTCGAGACGTTCCTCAAACTGAAATGACGCCATTCCACCCACGCTCTCCGTATGGATGTGCCAAAGTATTCGCATTTGAGATCACTCGAAACTATCGAGAATCGTATGACATGTTTGCCTGCACAGGCATTCTCTTCAACCACGAAAGTCCACGTCGTGGACTGGAGTTCGTTACACGAAAGGTGACCATGACTGCGGCTCGAATCGCTCATGGATTCGATGAATGTCTTTGGATCGGAAATGTAGATGCAAAGCGAGATTGGGGATTTGCCGGAGACTATGTAGAGATGCAGTGGCGCATGCTTCAGCAAGACCAACCCGGTGATTATGTTGTAGCGACAGGCCGAACACACAGTGTTCGTGACATGATTACACTCGGATTCTCTCATGTTGGAATGAACTTGACGTGGTCAGGAGATGGTGTTGATACGATTGCTACTGACCAGAATGGAAATGTTCGAGTTCGTACCAATCCGAAATTCTTCCGCCCCGCAGAAGTGGATTTGCTGATTGGCGACCCTGCTCTTGCTGAGAAAGAACTTGGATGGGTTCCAGGAACTTCGTTTGAGGAACTTGTTCAAATGATGGTTGACTCGGATATGGCACTGGTCCAAGAAGCGGTTAACGGTGGCTATGCGCCTCCAATTCCACCAGAGTGAGGTGAAGCCTAAACATGGCCCAAGGCCCTCTTCTCTATTCTTTTCGTCGGTGTCCGTATGCCATGCGTGCACGCATGTCCATCGTCCGTGAAAATTTCCAAGTGGAATTAAGAGAGGTTGTCTTAAGAGACCGACCAGCTCACATGATGGAAATTTCTCCGAAAGGAACAGTTCCGGTTTTACTCTTCGAAGATGGAACACTGATTGAGGAAAGCCTCGAGATTATGCAACACGTTTTGGATTGGACTCTTTCAGAAGAAGAGAGTCATTGGATTGCAAGAAACGATGATGAGTTCAAATATCATCTTGACCGCTACAAGTATCCAAATCGATATGAAGGGGTAGATGAAATTGAACAACGCACTGCAGCCTCATCCTATCTCATGGATTTGGATACCCGTCTTGCATCCCACCCTCCAATCAGTGAAGCACTGAGTGATGGATTGTTTCCATTTGTGCGACAATTTGCAAATCATAACCGAGAATGGTTCGATGCACAAGATTGGGGCAACGTGTTGACTTGGCTTCATGAGAATCTTGATAGCGAGGCGTTCAAAATCTGCATGAAGAAATACAAACAATGGACTGAAGGCGATGATGCCATATTTTTCCCGTTAATTTGAGCATTCTTTTCTCCAGATGAATTCACTCACTTCGCCGAACAATTGCAGCAAGAAGTGCTACGAGAATCCCACTCAATGCACCAGGTGCGGGAAGGCTTTCAGTTACCGTCAAACCCTCTTCTTCCTCTTCCTCTGCCATTTCAGCAACATTCACTCTCACACTATCTGAATACGACTGTGAATCATCCGACCAAGTGAACAGTACTTCGACGACTACGTTGCATGCCGTAGATATTTGATCTGCAGCCACTTCAAAGGATATTTCAGAAACAAGAGTCGCACCAGTAGCCATTGTTTGGTCAGTGATTTTTGGGGATTTTTCTGTAAAGGTGAGCAGTGGGCAGTTGCTCGAAACCGTAACCCTTGAGGCTTGCTCTGCAACATTTCCAGAATTTGAAAGACTCACTTCGAGTGTCGAGGTTTGACCGGCTTGAATTGTATTGCTAGGTCCTTTCAAATCAACTTCTAGATAATGGATAGAAGGAACCTCAATATCGATTGTTGATGAGTCACTATCTCCAGGTACACTAACGGGAAGTCCCTGTCGAGATGTCACTGTACCAACGACTTCAAATTCACCGGTAGAACCTGCGGTGTGTTCAAACGGGTCTATTTCACTAAGCATGACCATAATTTCTTGACTTGAACTTCCCTGAATTGTCAAACTCTCTGGTGCGATAATGGTCGCTTCAAAAGGAGCAGTATATTCGAACTCAATGGTGATACTGATGAAATTCTCATTCACGATGAACAGTGGTATATTCAATCGTCCATTGTCCTTCACAACAAGAACTTCAGTTTCGCCGTCAGCATCGCCGGCCTCAATTGACCAGCGACTGTGAGTTGGAGAATGGTCTGCATATGCCATCGGAGCTGCGACCACGACCAGTAAGATGAGCATCACCACATAGCTCTGAACACATCTCATGACATTTCCAACTGAAGGCGATTCTTAGAAGCATCGCCGAACTTATCTGTGATAATGCATGAGTGTGCAGTCATCTTTCAGTTCGAACCGGAGCTGATTGAAAGAACTCAGTCCATGCTTGCTGGCATTGAAGAGTGATGCAGGTTAATTCGCAACGTTCCGTTTGAATCAACAATGTATCCAAATGTAAATTCAACCTTTACTTCATCACCGTTTGGAGGAGTGAAAAAATAATTGCCCATTGTTATTGCAGTTGATCCGCTGATGATAACATCCTCATTCTCAAACCGTACATTTGTCCAACTTTTTATTGCGAATCCTTTGTCTTCTGAAAATGCGCTGTTACCGCCAATAAAGTAGGACAATGCACCTTCAAAGGTCGGACGAAATTGTTCTCTTGCAGCGAAAGTTGGCTTGAACAATACGGGCCCAATGTCGTAGGAATACAGCGATTCAACATGAGTTTGTGCTCTTTGGACGTAATCTGCTCCAGCATCATGCGCTGCAGCTATCTCAACGATACCTTGGCCCCATGCTTGTTGGGCTTTTTCTACATCTGCGACTGTCAACATGGTTACACCATCTTAGAAGGATGGTTCAATCGGCGCTTTATGAACAAAAGGGTCACGATGAATGCTCTGAGTCTGCTTAATCGCAGCAACTCTTCTCAAGGCTGTCTTGGGCACAGAAGCAAGTCTTTGCTGGAATGATGTCAGCACGTGAACTGCGTTCGTTGAACAAGGCAGTGACTTGAGCGAGTTCTTCAGGTGCATCACCACGAGCTTCAAGACAGAGTTTGAGACCGAGAAGTCCCCACATGTTGTCTTTCCAGAGCTTGATGTCTGCACGGTAAACAGCTTCAGCCTCTTCGTATTCTCCTTGCTCATGAAGCAATGCTCCAAGGATGTGGCGAACCGGTTGCATTTGGCCCCATGGTTCGTTGTAAGCAAGGTTGAGAGAGAGATCAACACCACGGCGTAGGTGATCAAAGGCAGCGGTAAAGTCAGATGCTTCTCCACGAGCCTTTGCTTGGAATTGCTTTCGGTATTCAATTTCACCAGCGAGAACAGCAGCGTTGACCAATAAGATACAAGGCCCTTCGCTTGGGTCTTGATACATTAGATTGTTGTGCAATACTCGGCCTGCAAGTGCTGGATTAGTGAGTGCTTCTTCGAACAGAACTTGTTCTGCTTCAGCCTCAGCAACCATTCCCTTTGATGCAAATGCGACACCACGTGCGTAATGTTGTGTAGCGATGGTTGCAGGGAATACTTCTTTGTCAGAATACATTGGTTCAGCGATGATTTCATCCCACTTTCCGAATCGAATCATGACGTGCCATGGCATGGTGACGTATGATTCAAGGAAAATAGCGCCCATTGGAATGATACCAGCAAGCATGAATTGAACTCCAGAGTTCTCATCACCGGCAGGAAGTGTGTCAACTGCTTTGCGGGCATATTTGAGAGCAGTTTCGTATTGTCCTTCGAACATTGCGCACCAAACAACGAAGTGGTGGTTGTGCATTCGATAGAACTTGTAAAACTGGGATTCATTACCAGTGATTTCGACATAGCGGTCGTCAGCTTCTACAGCAGCAATGTTACAGTCGATGGCTTCTTTCCATTGCCCGACCCAAGCATCAATGTGAGATGGCATGTGGACAAGGTGACCCAATCCTGGCATGAGTGTGCGGAGCACATCAGCAGCAGGCAAGGCTCTTTCAGGGAATGGAGATAATTCCAGAGCGTGGCAATAAAGGTGGCAAAGAGCAGGGTGAACTTTTGCTTCTTCACTCGCCTCAAAAGCATCTTCCATAACCTTGACCAGTAACAATGTGTTCTCGTCGGCAGGAGTGATTTCACCAGTGGTTGTATTCTTGTCCCAAAGTTGCCATGCTTTTAGATTCATGAGTGCTTCAACATAAACTGCAGTCACATCAAGATTACCAGCGTATTTTTCGTAGAGAGGAGCCATTGCTTCGGCAAATGCTACGTTCAATTCTGGGCTGTTCCCCATGTTGAGGACTGAAGGGTCTGCTGCATCACGAGCCTCAGCAGAGTGTCGCTTCGAGAGTGCATCAATGAGGTCTTGTTCAAGTTCAGTGCAGCCTTCTTTGAGCGTGAGTGCTGTTTGGATATAATCGTGGCCGGATCCGAGTCCAGGGCTCCAGTTATAGTTTGAAGATACACAGTATGCAATACCCCAGTAAGCCATAGCGCAGGTAGGGTCGAGTTCAGCACATTGGCTGAAACAAGCAATTGCTTCTTCATGGTTGTAGTTGAGCATGTGTCCAAAGGCTTTGACATACATTTTACGTGCTTCATCATTGGCGCATGTAATGTTTGAGGCAAAGAAGTAATTCGACGCGACGCCGTAGTCATAATCAGTAGGTGCAAGGTCCATAACCCCATTTTAGGGCGATACCATTTAACTTCAACGCATTGTAATTATATAGGTTGGATGATTATATTTTTTTACGGTTTCAGTCATTTAGATTACGGAATCAAGAATAATGGAGTTCTTCTCGACTTGACGCATAAAGGGATTCCCTTAGAAACAAACGCCGAGGTGGGTTAACACATGTCGAGGAGGCTTTCATCGCCACAAGAACGCCTCCTTCGCCTCCTTGGGATGTATTCTCAAACGCTTGAAAAAGCTTGGGACGTGACTCGTGAAATCTCTCTTCCTGGGCTCAGCGAATCTCTTGGAGTTGTACGTTCCGCACTCAATGCACCGTTGAATTCCCTTGAAACTGAGGGTTTGATATTCAAGCGAATGGCACACGTTGTAGGCGGTGGTTCTCGTCGCAGAAATGTATACCATCTTACCAAAGAAGGGCGGATTCTTTTCGATTCACTGGGTGAAGAAACGCTGAAACCTCGCAAGAGCAGTTCAAGTGGCTCAGTTCTCGGCGACATCCCTCAAATCGGCGAAGTTTTTGGACGCTCTGAACTTATTCAATCAGCTCTTTCCTTGACTGAAGAGCATCACAGTTTCATCTTGAGTGGTCTACCCGGTATTGGAAAAACAACGGTAGGCGTCGCTCTAGCTAACCATCTAACTTCAGAGGGCAGAACACTTCGTTGGGCAACTGCGGATGAGTTTTCCGATTTTGAAGCATTGTGTTCTGCGATGGCTCTTCCAGAAACCCGGCCATCAGATTTTGATGCATTATGTGATTATCTTGCTGACCAGTGCAGAGGAGAACTCTTTGTTTTTGACGATGTACATCTCATTTCACAACGCCACCTTTCACGCTTCCATGCATTCTGCAAACAAATCGAAGAAGCGCAAGGACCAAAGTTCATTTTCATAGGTAGAGAGCCACTTGTCTCCTTCGAACATGTCGAACGCCTCTCAATTCCACCTTTGGATATTCCCGATGCTGTAAAATTACTCGGAGAGTTCCAAAACGAAGAAGAGCGTGAGCACATTGTTGAACGTTTAGGAGGACATCCTTTAGCCATACAACTGTATCATAAAGAAACGACTTTGCCCGAGGCAAATTCAGACATTCAATCGTATGTTGAGGATGTTGTGTTATCGACATTGGATGATTCAACCCGTTCAGGATTGGATCATCTTGTTCTTCTTCCTCGGCCTATTGAAGCGAGCAAAGCATACGATGACGAGGTGGTTGGTACCCTGGATGAATCAGCGTTTTTGCGTTGGACTACGGGAATGCAAAAAATGGAATTGCAACACCTGATACGAAATGTTCGTCGTTCAACCATGAGCAGTGAAGTAAAACTGAAACTCCATAGAGAAGCAGTCAAACATTGGGAATCTTGTGCTCAGACACTTGATGATCAAATCATCCTGCTTTACCATCGTATTGGCGCTGAATCCGACGAACTTGAGGTGTATTGCAACTCTGCCTTTGACACTCTTGCATCAACACATAGTAATGCACTTTCCATTCTCCTTGAACAAGCGATAGACGTCTCTCAAGCGCCTTCTCATCTCCATTATCTAGCAGCGAAAATTGCCTTGCAACGATGTGAACCCGCCCATGCGCACAACCACCTTTCTTCGATTGAAGACGAAGGCTCGTTGAATGAGATTTCCATGAGTCTTGCATATCTCGAAGGACGAATTGATGACGCCGATTCAGCAATTAATACAGGGTTAACTCTTGGTACTCAACAGCAAAAAAATCAGTTGGCGATTTCGGCAGCATCTCGCCGGCTTGATGACCGAAGAGAGATTTCGCTCAGCAAAGAAAATATTGCGCAAATCAAACATTACCTTAGCCATGTCGTTCTTCCAGATGACCCAATTCAACGAACGGTTACGGTTGTAGCGCTCACCATGGTCCAACACGCATTAGCGTTGACTCAATCTAACTTTGTCAAGGCAGAAACTCTACGCAAAACTCTTGTTTCAATAGGAGGAGTTGATGACGCCATTGTTTTAGCACTCGAAGCCAAAGCCGCATTGCGCAAAGCAAGAGAAAACAATTCATTTTCCTCTGAAGCAATCAAAATTACTCGCAGAGCTATTGAGCAACAGAACAGCATTCTACATCGTGATTCGTTACGTTTAACCCTCGTAGAAGCATTACTGGAGCATGATGAAGAGCAAGCGAATGCTGAATTCCTTTTCGTATCCAAGCCGAATGAATCGGAGAAAAGTAGTCTTCATCACCGACTCGATGCACGATGGTGGATGTGCACATCACAACTGAATCCATCGCTACGTCAAGCGGCTCTAAAAGAAGCGATAACAAAATATCGAGCAGCGGGATGTCCACGAGTCGCAAATACGATTGAAGCAAAACTCCACGCTCTGCTCTAAGGCCTTTCAACGCATACCAATATCAGGCGTCTATCTTGTGAATGTGTCGAATCACAGATGAGACTCCGTCTCACATTTCATAGAACCCTTCAAATGCTCTTTCACTCAGCAGAAGGTATGGACCTTCAAAACCGTTCTTCATATGGGATTTGGATTGTTCTTTTTTTACTCATTGCAACCCCTTTTACCGGTATTTCTTCCTCACTGTATGACGAAGATGAATCAGAACATGATTTTGCAGAATCAGCGACTCCAGAGTTCGTAAACGCACGTGCTCAAACGACTTGGACAGGTTCAGTAACGGTGACATCAACGTATACTGTTTCAGTCTTTGATGAATTAATTATTTCACCATGCACGCAAGTGGAAATGGGTTCGGGCGCTCGGATTTATGTTGAGGGTCGTTTGACCGTTGAAGGCACTGTTGCTTGTCCAGTGACGCTTACTTCCTTGACAGGATCTGACCACGAAGGAATTCAATTCAACAGCAGTTCAAACAACCGCGGCTCACTTCTCAACAACTTGACCATCGAAGATTCAATCTATGGGCTTACAATGTATGGAGCAAATCCAATCATCCACAATCTTACTCTTCTCAATCCGGACCGAGTTGGCATTGACATGTTCAGCAATTCTGCCCCACAAATCTTCGATTTAGTCATCAATCAAGCCGGCAGAGTGCTTCCATTCCAAGGAGATTGGCGATATGGGTTGGGCCTATCCATCGGTTCGGGTTCAACTCCAATTGTTGACGGTGCTCTATTCACTGACCATCTTACCCGTGCCATCAATATCTGGGGTGGTTCAGGCGGCGTTCTTCGTAATCTGGTGATGAGTAATGTCAGCGGTTCAAGTTGGGCTATTTCTGCTGGAGTTTGGATTGAAGACAGCCAACCACTTTTGATAAATCTCAGTGTTGATCGCTCTGATCATGGGATTGTTGTTCGCCACATCGATGATGGCGGTTATACTCGGGCCGTTTTCAGAGATTGTACCGTGAGTAATTCGATGTACAGGGGCGTATATGTCGATAAGGAAAATCACTCCAATTACACCAATTATGAAACTGCAGACTTCACCAACTTAACCGTTACAGGAACGGGTAGTATTGGCGCTAAAACCGCTAACATTGCATATGCTGCAATCGATGTCAATTCCACAGGTGCTTGGTTCGAGAACACGGTGATTGAAAATTCAACCTCGACTGGTGTCCGTTTGTATTATGCTGATGCTTCAACGACGTTTAGAAATCTCACCATCCGTGATTCGGGCGACCCGGGAGAAGGACCTCACAAAGCAGGGCTTGCAATAACTTGGATTTTCGCATCCGCTCCGGTTTTTGACGGGCTTGAGATTTCGGGTTCAGTAGGTCCAGGAATACATTCATACAAGGCCGAATGGGAAGCAAATGACGTGTATTTACACAATAATTCTGAAGATGGAATGTACCTTGATTACTCTTCGGTTAGGATTACAAATTCGACGCTAGAAAACAACAGTCATTCTGGTGCTCATTTACTGGATAACATTGACACATATCTTGAAAACCTCACAGTCCAGTATAACGGTTTCAGTGGAAATACTGATGAAGAAAAAGCCGGGATATATTTTGACCGTTCAAAGACGGTTTCTCATCCACAGTTGGATGTTATCTGCTCCAGTTGCGATGTTACCAACTCGGCAGGTTCTGGAATACTCATTCAAGATTCAGCAGACTTGTGGTTAAGCGATATTTTGCTTGCTGACAACGGTGCCAATTTCACGCCTCTACGTGCTGATAATTCCGGTTTGAATCTCGGTCAACAGGGTGGAGTCATCAACATTGATGGAATTGAGATTCATACTGAACGAGGAACTGGAACTGACATACCTGCTGTCGAGATTATTCAAGCAGCTGCCTCGATTCATTCTCTCATGATGCATGGTAATCATTCCGGAATAGAATGGGATGGACAAAATCATAACAATTATCCTTCCGAATTGAGTAATACCACGTTCAGCGGAACAGAGTGTCTCCAACTGTCGAACCACCTCGATTTGTCAGGAATTGGGAACACAGTATCGGCAGAATGCACGGGAACCATCCAACTTGTGAACAGTCAAGTGAACTGGTCAGGATTCACCGATTTAGGATTGACACCGACTATCCTTCAACTTGATTCAAATTCAGATTTACATCTTCACCAACCCGCTAACTTTGACTTCACCCAATCCTCTCCAACCATCGCATCCGGTGCAACCATCGATGTTGCCTACGACATCAATGTCTGGGTCATTAACAACAACAGCAACGGAATTCCAGGTGCGAATGTCGGCGCTTCTTTCTCCCAATTTGAATCAAATGTTCAAGACTCTACCGATGAACTTGGATATCGTCCACTCCCCGATTTTATTGGTCAGCGTTGGACCAATACAGGCGCTTCAAGTTTCACATCTGTAACCGTTTCATGCGGCTATGACAGCGTTTCCAATTCAACCACTGTAACGTTAGACCAAGACCGTTTTGTTCAATGCATACTTCCTCTCGAGAATCAACCTCCGTTCCTGATGTGGTCAACACCAGAAGCCAGCTCCGTTTATCCATCACAAGGAGGGGTAGTGTTCAATGCTTCAGATTCATGGGACTTAGATGATGACCCATTGACCTTTTCTTGGGACAGCAGTCTTGATGGAGACATTCTCTCATCTTGCACCGGAACCTGGCAGTCTGTCAACGGCCCTGAGAACGGTTTTGCCTTTACTGCGAATGGTCAAGATGCCTATTCATGCTCATTGTCAGATGGAATTCACGACATTACACTGGTCGTGTGTGACGATAAAGGAAATTGTGTTACTGAAACTCGAACCATTGAATTGGTGAATCAGCCACCTACAATTGTCTTTGATGT
>TARA_B100001093_G_scaffold318641_1_pt1 | contig 20610 bp, 18 predicted proteins | sample TARA_B100001093 | Tara Oceans TARA_B100001093 (sample SAMEA2623116) | marine metagenome | biome: marine biome (ENVO:00000447); feature: surface water layer (ENVO:00002042); material: "saline water (ENVO:00002010), including plankton (ENVO:xxxxxxxx)" | depth 5 m | reverse complement strand
TCCGTGTCTCAGTACCAGTGTGGGGGATCACCCTTTCAGGCCCCCTATCTATAATTGCCTTGGTAAGCCATTACCTTACCAACAAGCTAATAGAACGCATGCTCATCTGTAACCACCGGAGTTTTAATTATTAAATGATGCCATAAAATAACATTATGAGGTATTAATCCAAATTTCTCTGGGCTATTCCTCAGTTACAGGCAGATTGCATACGCGTTACTCACCCGTTCGCCACTCGTCATCAAGAGCAAGCTCTTATGTTACCGTTCGACTTGCATGTGTTAGGCCTGCCGCTAGCGTTCATCCTGAGCCAGGATCAAACTCTTCGTTGTATAAAAAGTTTATATAATTGACTCGATTGATGTAATCTAATTCTATCTTCAATAAAACAATGAACTTTTTGCTCTTTTTAAAAATCAAAATCAAAAAGAGGACCGCAAAAATACAATAATATTTTACTTACAAGCCTCAATTCTTAATTAAATTTTCAAGATTTTTTTTTTAAAAATTGCGGCTGCAAATATATATAGTTTTACAAAATACAATGCATTATTATAAAAAAAAATAAAAAAAATATAATTCACCTATTATAATAATATAAATCTAATATTTTTGTCAATAAAAAAATGAAACCAATAGTTAGTATTATTATGGGTAGCACCTCCGACTATCCAGTTATGGAAAAAGCTGCAAAGTTTTTTGATGAGATGGAAATACCTTTTGAAATCAATGCCCTTTCAGCCCACAGAACACCTGATCAAGTAGAAAAATTTGCAAAAAATGCAGCGGCAAATGGAATAAAAGTTATTATAGCAGGTGCAGGAATGGCTGCACACTTACCAGGCGTTATAGCAGCAATGACACCAATTCCAGTTATAGGTGTTCCAATAAATGCAGCATTAGACGGACTAGATTCACTTTTAGCGATAGTTCAAATGCCACCTGGAATACCAGTTGCAACAGTTGCTGTTAACGGATCTTTAAATGCTGGTATTTTAGCAGCACAGATTATTGCATCGGGAGATTCCAAAATTTTTGATAAAACAGTGAAATACAAAGAAAATTTAAAAGATAAAATAGTTAAAGCAAATAATGAACTATCTTCTAAAGAGTTTAAATACAGAGTACAATAATTAAATCTTCATCTGTATTAAGTTAATATTTCATCAAACTAGCATGAGTGCATCTCACTTGTGTTAGTTTTTTTGTACAAAAACATAAACAACTAAAAAAAAATGAAAAACGAAAATTATTATATGCTTGCAAAAACTATGTTTGGCTTGGAAGAAATATTAGCAAAGGAGCTTACGCAACTAGGTGCACAAAACATAAAAATTTTAAATAGAGCAGTAAGTTTTAAAGGAGATAAAGGATTCATGTATAAAGCAAATTTAAATCTAAGAACTGCTTTGAGAATTTTAAAACCGATAAAACATTTTCAAGCGTATAATGAAAAAGATTTATATAAAAATTTATTTTCTATAAATTGGTCTAAAATACTAAGTCTAAATAATACATTTATGACTTCAGCAACAACCAAATCAGAAGATTTTCAACATAGTAAATATGCTTCTCTAGTCATGAAGGATGCAATAGTAGATAATTTTAGAAAAAAATATAATGCTAGACCAAATGTCGATACTAAAAATCCCGACATTAGTATGCACTTACACATTGCAAAAAATACATGCAGTGTCTTTCTTGATAGTTCTGGAACATCACTTCACAAAAGAGGTTACAAATTAGGTAATGTTTTGGCTCCAATTAATGAAGTACTGGCCGCTGGTTTAATTTTAAAAAGTAAATGGAATAAAAAAGATGATTTTCATGATCCTATGTGTGGTTCTGGAACAATTATCATTGAAGCAGCTTTAATAGCTTACAATATACCTGCAAATATTTTTAGAAAGAAATTTAGTTTTGAAAACTGGAATGATTTTGATGAAAAGTTATGGAAAAAAATAAAAGACAAATCATTAGATAAAGAGGCTAAATATAATGGTCTAATAAGTGGTAGTGACAATTGTACAAAGTCTCTTGCCGTATGTGAGCGAAATATACAAAATTCACTTCTTGATGATAAAATAAAAATTAAAAAATCTAATTTCTTTAAGAAAGAAATTAATGAAAATACTTTTGTAATTTTCAACCCACCATACGGTGAGAGAATCAAAATAACAGATAAAGAATTTTACAACAATATTGGCACTACATTAAAACATAATTATCTAAATAGTGAAGTTTGGATAATCTCATCAGACATTGAAAATATGAAGTTTATTGGATTGAAACCCACAACTAAATTTAAAATTATAAATAGTAATTTAGAGTGTAGTTTTAGACAATTTTTAATTTATAGCGGAAGTAAAAAACAAAAAAACTCTGAATAAATTTCAGAGTTTTTTCTATAATAGTTGTAGACTTTATTTACTCAGAGCTTCTTCAATAGTAATTCGTTCTCCATTCTTAGATGCAAAAATAAACGCATTCTCAAATCCTAAATTTTTAACTTCATTCAATCTATTATTTGCGTCCTGAATTTTGATAAATGAGCCTGCATAATATGCAAACATATTTAAACCTACATTAGTTTTTTGAACATCTTTAAGCTTACCTATGCTTTTTATTTGATCAGCATTTAAAACTTTGTCCGTAACTAATATTTGTACAATAAATTCAATCTCTGATTTTATCTTAGCTTTTTCTTCAGGTTTTTTATTTTCTTTTTTACTACTTAAATCAATACTATTATTAGGAACAAAAAACTCTATACTTCTTTTGCCATTTTTATATGAAACTAAAAAAGCATCTTCAAAACCCCTTGCTCTCATTTGAAACATATAATCAACACCATCTTTTTTGTTTGTAAATGAACCTGTCATATATCTAATAAAACCATCTTTATCTTTCATAGATATGACATTATCAATTCCAGCAAATACTTGCTCAGGTAAAGCTTCTTTAAAAGCACCTATTTGCACTCTGTATACTGGTTCATCAATTTTAACTGCTTTATTAAAATCAATTTCTTTATTCTCTTTTTCAGATATTGAATCATTTAAAACTTGATTTTTCTTATCATCCTGTTTTGGTTTTGGCGGCATTGGTGGTGCATATTTTTCAATCTTGCCATTATTATCAACTAAAATATAACAATCAAGAAAACCCTGGGAATCTAATTCATATTCTCTTTTAAGAGCTTCATCTTTTGTTTTATATTCTCCAACCATATATATAACAAAGTCTCCTTTAGTAGTTGATTCTAAATCGTTTAACATTAACATTTTTATTTCATCTTCTTCGGGAATGTCATCAGAATACCTTCCGATTTCAACTCTATACAAAAGTTCAGATACTAATTTATCTGATTCAACAGACTGATTATAGTTATTATTAAATTCATTTGCCTTAGCAATTAAATAATCATTTATGTCTAAATAGTCTTCTTTTTTTATTTCTGACTCATTGTAAATATTAGCATACTTTCTAGAAGCTGCTACGTAACCATAAATACTTTCATATTTCGCTTCCGTTAATTCAACACCATCTTCATCAATAAGAGCTCCAATTCTAGTGTTCAACTCTTTATCTAAATAATCAGCAATACCATCATTATCTGTATCAATTGCGCAACCTTTTTCGTCAACTTTCACTCCTTGTGGTGTTTCAGGACAGTGATCATCATTATCTGGAACCATATCGCCATCAGTATCTTCTACATCAAATTTTTCGAAATTAACGTCAGAATAGAAACTATCATCAATTGGCTTGTCTCTAGCAGTTTTTGTAAAAAAATCATAACAAATTGTAAAATCAACCATCGAAATATTATCAGACGCTTCATTTTCATATTTATCAATATCACTAAAGTTCAAAATATAATTGTAAGATAAATTTAATTTAATTCGCTCAGAAACATTTAAAGAAACTCCAACATTTGCTGGTAAAATAAATGAAGACTCATCCGAATAAACCACTTTTTCGTTATTACTATTAAAATAATTGATTGTTTTAAAGTTAATGTTATGAATACCTATTCCTATTAATGGACTTAGTCTATTGTTTTTTAATAATTTATAGAATGTGTAATCAACATGTAAACCAAAAGATCTAACTTCAGATGAAAACTTGTCTGTATCTGATTCTTCAGCTAACTTGAACCTATTAAATAATAATGACAGATCAACGCTTTCGTTTAAATTAAAACTTACACCAGATTTAAACCCAATATTTCCTAATAAACTTCCCGCATCAGGACCCTGAATATCGCCTAAAGAATTGTAATATGATGAACCCAATATAAATCTAGGTTGAAATGGCATTTCATACTCTTGCTCATAATATCCTCTTTGTGCTGTTGCAGGTTTATAAGAAATAGTTACGAAAAATAAAATACTTACAAAATATATTAAGTGTTTCATTATTAAAGGTTTTATAATTTTTGCTAAAATAAACAATAATTTATAAATAAAAATAAAAGCTAAATTAGATAAAAACAATTTTATGTTAATAAATATGATAATTAATTATAATTAAATTAATTTTTTAACTCTTCGATTAAAAATTTTGCTGTGTGTCCTTTGCCACTATTTAAGATTTCATTTAGTGTTCCTTGACAAACAATATCTCCTCCATTTTCACCTCCTTCAGGACCAATATCTATAATATAATCTGCAACTTTGACTATATCTAAATTATGTTCAATAACCAAAACAGTATTACCCTTATCAACAATAAAATTTAACACTTTTAATAACACTTCAATATCTGCAAAGTGCAATCCAGTTGATGGTTCATCAAGTATATACAAAGTATTTCCTGTTTCTTTTTTTGATAATTCAGTAGCAAGCTTGATCCTTTGAGCTTCTCCACCAGAAAATGTAATTGCAGATTGCCCTAGTCTTATATATCCTAATCCAACATCATCTAAAGCTTTAAGCTTTCTATAGATAACTGGAATTTTTTCAAAAAATACCACTGCTTGTTTAACTGTCAAGTTTAAAACATCTGAAATATTTTTTTCTTTAAAATAAACTTCCAAAGTTTCAGTGTTATATCTTTTTCCATTACATTCGTCACAATTAACAACAACATCAGGTAAAAAATTCATTTCAATAGTTTTCACACCTGCTCCTTTACAAGCCTCACATCTTCCTCCAGAAACGTTAAATGAAAAACGTCCTGCCTTGTAGCCTCTAATTTTAGAGGCTTGCAAATCTGCAAACAAATTTCTAATATCAGAAAACACCCCAATATATGTAGCTGGATTAGATCTAGGTGTTCTGCCAATGGGAGCTTGATTAATAGAAATAACTTTATCTATATTTTCAATACCATTAAATTTATCATATTCTAATGGGACTTTTTCTGCTCTAAAAAAATATTTATTTAAAATTGGAAATAATGTTTCGTTAACAATAGTAGATTTACCAGATCCTGAAACGCCAGTTATACAACATAATAAGCCAAGCGGAATTTTAATATTAATATTTTTTAAATTATTTCCCCTAGCTCCAATAATCTCAATAAAATTTCCATTTCCACTTCTAATTTTATTTTTTTTAATATTTGATAATCCTGTAACATAGTCACTTGTAATATTAGTAACTTTAATAAGATCCTGAAATGATCCTTGAAAGATAAGCTCCCCTCCATTTTCTCCAGCATCAGGACCTAAATCAACAATATAATCAGCATTTTTAATCATTTCTTTATCGTGTTCAACAACTATGACAGAATTACCTAAATCTCTTAAACTTTTCAATGCATTAATCAATTGTAAGTTATCTTTTTGATGTAAACCTATGCTAGGCTCATCTAATATGTATAAAACATTAGTTAATCTTGTTCCAATTTGTGTAGCTAAACGGATTCTTTGAGCTTCCCCACCACTTAATGTCTTGGCACTTCTATTCAACGTTAAATATGATAACCCAACATCATTTAAAAACTGGACTCTTTTCAACAATTCTTTTATAATTTGATGAGAGATTATCATTTCTTTTTTTGTTAACTTAAACTGAAGGTTATGAAGCCATTTTGAAAATGAATACAGATGCATGTTAACAACTTCGGAAATATATTTTTTAGCCACTTTAAAATTAGACGACTCTAAATTTAAACGTGATCCTTTACACCCTTTACATTCTGTGGAACGCATATATTTTTTAACCCATCTATCAATTGACTTACTATTGGAATGTTTTGACTGATCTTCAATAAAAGTAATTATTCCATCAAAATTAATATTGTAATCTTTTGCAATTTCTGCTACTTTGTAATTAATTTTAACTTTTGTATTGACCCCATACAAGATTGCATTTAGTCCATCTTTGCATATATCTTCAATAGGTGTATCAATTGTGAAATCATATTTTTTTCCAATTAATGCTATTTGACGAATTATCCACTGAGCATTTCTACCATTAATTGGAGAAATAGCACCATTTTTAATACTAATTTTAGTATTTGGAATAATTTTATTTACATCAACTTCTAACTTAAAACCTAAACCATTACAAGATTTACAAGCACCTTTAGGAGAATTAAAAGAAAAAGAATTTGGTTCAGGATTGTCATATGCAATTCCAGTGGTCGGACACATTAAAAATTTGGATAAAAATCTAATTTTTTTATCTTTATTTTCATATATCATGACCACACCATCTCCTTGCTCTATTGCTATTTGTAAAGATTCTTTTAGCCTAACCTTATTTTTTTCATTAACACTTAGTCGATCAACCACTAATTCAATATTATGAGTTTGGTATCTATCTAATTCTATAGATGAGTCTAAATTCAAAATTTCTCCATTTACCCTGACCTTTGAATATCCTCTTTTTAAAAGTTTATTAAACAACTCCCTGTAATTTCCTTTTCTTGAACGAACAACAGGAGACAGTATAGATATTTTATTGTTAAAAAAATCTTTTAGAACAAGATTTAAAATCATATTTTCTGAATATCTAACCATCTTTTCTCCTGTTCTATAGGAATATGCTACACCTACTCTAGAGTATAATAGTCTCAAGTAATCATATATTTCGGTTATAGTACCAACAGTTGATCTAGGATTTTTTGATGTAGTTTTTTGATCAATAGCAACAACTGGGCTCAATCCAATAATTTTATCAACATCAGGACGATCCATATTCCCTATAAATTGACGTGCATAAGCATTGAAAGTATCTAAATATCTTCTTTGACCTTCAGCATGTATTGTATCAAATGCTAAAGATGATTTTCCACTTCCACTTTTACCAGTAAAAACCACCAATTTATTTCTTGGTATACTTATATTGACACTTTTTAAATTGTGAACTCGGGCACCAAAAATTGAAATAAAATTATTTTCTGAGTTCATTTATGATTTAATTTGAAGCATTAACGGGGATTTTTAAAAAATATCTTTTTCTAGACTCATCAGGTAATTTAGATGTCAATAGCCAAGGGTTATACTTTTTTAATTGTTGGTAATTAATTGAATAATTATTACAAAATTCATATAAATTGCTAATTGTAGAATCTATTTCAAATATGTTATGTTTTTCTTCATAATACAGATCTTGTTTTCTAATTATAAAACCGTATTTTTTCGGATTTCTTAAAATTTCTTTTACTGCAAGAATTCTAAAGATATATCTTGATGTTTCTGAATTAAGATGCAAATCATAGTAATTTTTTACTTTTTGATTTTTTAGTGCTGTTTGCAAACCATTCATTCCCATATTATATGCTGCCGCTGCCAAAGTCCAAGAATTAAATTTTTCATATGCAACATTTAAATAATCGCATGCTGCTTGAGTAGATTTTTCTAAATTGTATCTTTCATCAACTGCATAATTAACTTCTAAATTATATTCTTTAGCTGTACTTTTTAAAAATTGCCAAAAGCCTTTGGCACCACTTGGTGATGTTACATTTTCTAATCCACTCTCAATAACAGCAAGGTACTTAAAGTCTTCTGGAATATTATTTTTTTTTAAAATGGGTTCAATTATTGGAAAATATTTGTTTGATCTTTTAATATAGAGCAGTGTGTTTGACTGCCAATAAGTATTCTTTAACAACTCTTTATCAAATCTCTCCCAAATATCATTTGAATTTTTTGGTATTTTTTCGCCTGAAAAGTCAATATTTATAGGCTCTATAATTGAAAAAATAGCATATTTATTTTTAAATTCATCTCTATATGATTTATCATCTAAATTTGAATTAGTGAATGAAATAAAAAAATAAGCTAAAACTAAAATTAAAAAAGTAAGATTTATACTTGATAAATTAATTTTCATATGCTAAATCTAGAAACTAGAGATTTAAAACTTGGTGCTGCGGCATCTTTACTTGACAATATTGGGTTTTTAGAACCCCAATTAATATTTAAATCTTTATCATTCCATAAAATAGATCCTTCAGATTCTTTTTTATACATAGAAGTACACTTATATGAGAAAATAGTGTTATCCTTTAAAGTTAAAAAACCATGTGCAAATCCAGGGGGAATCCAAAAAATAGTTTTATTTTCATCATTTAGCTGAATAGAGTGATAAAAACCATAAGTATCCGAATTTTTTCTTATATCAACAGCCACGTCTAGTACAGATCCTTTAATTACTCTTACCAATTTGCCTTGATCAAATGGTGGGTTTTGAAAATGCAAACCTCTCAAGACATTTTTTTTTGAATACGATTGGTTATCTTGAACAAAATCCAACCCATTTGTTATCTTATCAAAAATATTTTTATTCCAACTTTCAAAAAAATAACCTCTTGAATCTTCATATGTTTTTGGTTGAATAACTAATAGATCATTAATAGGTGTTCTTTCTATTTTCATTTAAAAAATTTAAGCGAGTAAAAATATGGAAAAATAGAAAACTAATTGTTATTAAAACTAAACAATAATTGTAGATTTGCAAATAAATTATTTATTATGAAAAAAACATGTTTAATATTATCGAGTCTTATTATTTTAAGCTCTTGTTCAGACAATAAAGTTCCTGAAAGTGATTTACAAGCTGTAAGCTACAGTTTAGGAGTAACTTTTGGATCAACTGTAAAAACACAAGGTTTAAATGATATTGACATTAATTCATTATCAAATGGATTTAATGACATTCTTTCCGAAAATGAACTACACATTAGTGAAGATTCGTCACTTAAAATTATTCAAGACTATTTTGAGAAATTATCTAATGAAAAAAGTATAATCTCTGCTGAGGAAGAAAAAAATTATTTAGAAGAAAACACAAAAAAAGATGGAGTATTTACAACAGAAAGTGGACTTCAATATGAAATTGTTTTTTCCTCTAATAATGATGAAAAACCTAAAGAAACAGATACTGTTACAGTTCATTATCACGGAACATTAATTGATGGCACCGTTTTTGATAGCTCAATTGACAGAGGTGAACCTATTTCTTTTCCACTTAACATGGTTATTCCTGGTTGGACAGAAGCACTGCAATTGATGAGTACAGGTGACAAGTGGAAGTTAACAATTCCTTCTAAGCTAGCGTATGGTGAAAGAGGTGAACCTAGAGCAGGAATAGGACCAAATAGTACTTTAATTTTTGAAGTAGAGTTAATTAAAGTGAATTAAAAAGATAAAAAAACCGAGAATTTTCTCGGTTTTTTTGTTAATATCATTTTGCTCTAGTCCAAGTTGATGTTCTTCCTAACAATGCAATTCCAACATATCCACGTAAATCTAATGTGTTATTATCTTTTAATGTAATCATTCCGCTATATGTTTTGCCTGTTTTTGGGTCATACAATGTCCCACCATCCCAAACTTTATCCTTTTGATAAGCAAAATTACTCATCATTACCATGCCTAATCTAGCACGATCTCTTAAATCTTTAATGGGATTTAAAGGGTCTTTTTTTGGATTTCCATTTTCATCATTTGGATTTAGCATCCAAGTAATTTTACCAGATAGAGTGTTATTATCCTCAAAAATTGTAATAATAGCATCCTTTTCAGCGTTGTACCATTCACCAACAACATCAGAATTCTTTTGGGAGTAAGAACTGAAAGATATTATTGTAAAAAGTAATAAAAATAGTTTTTTCATAATTATAAATTTTTGTTAAAATTAAAAAAAATATCTTTTATAAAATTATTTCTTTCTAAAAAACAAATTCAATGGAACTCCTTCAAATTTAAATGTGTTTCTTAGCTGATTTTCCAAATATCGTTTATATGGCTCCTTTACATACTGAGGTAAATTAGCAAAAAATACAAAAGAAGGAGATTGAGAAGTTAACTGAGTGCAGTACTTAATTTTAATGTATTTTCCCTTGTGAGATGGTGGCGGATATTTTTCAATAGCCTTCAACATGACCTCGTTTAGTAAAGATGTTTTAATTTTCTGCTTTCTATTTTTAAAAACTTCAATTGTCTTTTCTAATGCTTTTATTAATCTATTTTTATTTAAAGCAGATATAAAAAGGATTGGAATATCTCTAAATGGTGATATCTTATCTTTAATTTTTTCTTCAAATTCTTTAGCAGTTTCTGTTGATTTTTTTATTAAATCCCACTTATTTACTAATATTATTATCCCTTTATTATTTCTATCTGCAATATGGAAAATCCTTTGGTCTTGAGATTCAAAACCTCTTTCAGCATCAATTAATAAAATACATATATCCGAGTGTTCTATTGCTCGTATAGATCGCATTACAGAATAAAATTCTAAATTTTCGTGAACATTTTTCTTTTTTCTTACACCAGCCGTATCAACAAGTATAAAATCAAAACCAAACTTATTAAATCTAGTATCTAGTGAATCTCTTGTTGTACCAGCAATATCTGTAACCATATTCTGTTCTTTACCAATTAAAGAATTAATAAATGATGACTTTCCTACATTTGGACGTCCAATTACAGCAAATCTTGGAATATCAGAATCAATTATTTCATTTTTTTCAACAAAGCACTTAGTTATTTTGTCTAGTAATTCTCCAGTTCCACTACCACTTATTGAAGATAATGGAATGTAATCACCAAGTCCTAAATTGAAAAATTCTATTGATGAATCTAGCAAAGTCTTATTATCTACCTTATTGACACCCAAAACAAATTTTTTATTTGATTTTCTAAGTAAATTAACTATTGCATAATCTAAATCCGTAATACCTGATTTAGCATCTACTAAAAATAAAATTACTGTTGCTTCATCAATAGCTAACTCAACTTGTTTTCTTATTTCAGTTTCAAAAATATCTTCAGAACCTTCTACATATCCTCCTGTATCAATCAATGAAAAAACAAAACCATTCCAATCACACTTTCCATAATGTCTATCTCTTGTTACTCCACTTATCTCATCCGTAATTGCTTGCCTTGATTCAGTCAAACGATTGAATAATGTAGACTTACCTACATTCGGTCTTCCAACTATTGCTACAATATTACTCATTATTGATATCCAAATTTTTTTAATTGACTAATATCTTTTCTCCAATTTTTTTTGACCTTAACTGGAGTTTGCAAATAAACATGTTTACCTAACATATTTTCAATATCTTTTCTGGCTTCGCTTCCAATTCTTTTTAAGCCTAGACCCCTATGTCCTATAATTATACCTTTTTGACTTTCTCTCATAACATAAATCACTGCTCTTATTTCAATAGAATCTTCACTTTCAATAAAATCTTCGACCTGAATTTGAACAGAATAAGGGATTTCTTTCTTGAAGTGAATTAAAATTTTTTCTCTAATTATTTCTTCAACAAAAAATCTTGAAGATTTATCTGTTATAGCATCTTTATCAAAATACGGTGGAGATATAGGAAGTAAATCAATTATGTTTTTTTTAATATTTTCAATATTAAATTTATTTAGCGCAGATATAGGTATTACTTTTGAATTTGAATATTTTTTGGACCATTTTTTTATTTCTTTTTCAATTATATTTTGATCATACAAATCAATTTTATTAATTAAAATAATAAGTGGAACTTGTGTTTTATTTATAATTTTAAAAATTTGATCATTTTCATTTTGATTTTCGCCAGCCTCAATCATATAAATTAATATATCGGCATCTTTAAACGCAGAATAAACATAATTCATCATACTTTCTTGTAGTTTATATGAAGGATTAATAAATCCTGGTGTATCTGAAAAAACAATTTGATAATCATCAGTATTTAAAATTCCCTTTATTCTATGCCTAGTAGTTTGGACCTTATTTGTTATTATAGATAATTTTTGACCGATTAAAGTGTTCATCAGCGTTGACTTTCCTACATTAGGATTACCAATAATATTTACAAAGCCTGCTCTGTGATTCATTTTACAAAGAAACAAAAAAACATCCTAATAAATTGGATAATAAATTTAAGTGATTTTAAAATTTACGAGAAGCTCCAAAAACAGGAATAATACCCTCCATATCAGGGTTTGTTAAAAACTGTATATCCCAAGTACTAGCTCCTGCTCCATTTCTTGCAGTAACTCTATTAACCTTTCGAAAATATCTTATTCCTGGGCCTCCTAAAAAATTTGCATCAGATCCAGGTTGAAACAACCACCCTTCTGCTATAAATGCAAATCTTCTAGATGTCCTAAAAGTTGCTCCAAAATTTAATACCAAAGGATTGTTACTAGACCATTCTCCAGCCAAGTTAAGTCCTGTTCCAAAAGTCACATTTTGTTCACGATTTCCAAAAGTGATTACACCATATGGCATATTTACTAATGTATACAATGGTTCACCACTAATACCAAACAAATCACCAACCCAAAACCACCCAAATGCACCATTAACCGAATTAGAAATTTTACCATTAAATTTTGCATTTAAAGTACTGGGGATACCAAAAAGAGATGTCCCCCCTCCTAAAGAAAAATTTTCTGTTACTCCCCACTGGGCTTGCCATAATAACCAATAAGAATGATGATAGTAACCTTCACCTGTTTCTAGTCCAAAAGCGGTGGGAGAGAAAAAATATCTTGTATCATGAAGATTTGAAAACCAAAATTCATCTCCCTTTACATTATCTTCAGTGGCTAGATGAATTTGTGCAATCATTATCTTTGGAATATATATATCCTCTCCACTTAGGTCTTTTATGTAAATATTACCTTCTCCAGTTCTTAAGTATGTTCCTATTGTAATAGTACCGTCTCTGAACTCAAACACGTACTTCTGACCCTCAATATATTTATTTCCCTTGTCATATTTATAATCAGAATCTATTTGACTATAAACACAATTTGTAAATAAAAAAATAACGCTTATTAAAAATATAATTTTTTTCATGGTCTTAAAAATAATAAAAAAATCTAATTAGTAGTTTTTTTTAATTTTTCTAAATGATCAACTTTAATATTCCACTCATCTAACAAATTCTTAATTTTAATTTTTCTATCATCATATTTTTTAAAAAAATCATTATTAAATGATATTTCCTTAAATTCATTTGGATCAGAAAGAAAAATATCATCGTTTTTTTGATCATTCTCTAATTTTTCAATTTGTCTTTCTAAATTATTAATTTTTTTTGAAAATAAATTAATTTGTTTTTTAATATTCTTTTTACTGTTTTTATTTTCAGCTTTAATACTTGTTTTATTTAGTTTCTCAAGTTGTTTAAAGTTATTTAATTTCTTTTCAGATAAAAAAACATCAACATCACCTATATACTCTTTAATATTTTTATTACAAAATTCATAAACTTTATCAGTTAAATTAGATAGAAAGTCTCTATCATGAGAAACTAAAATTAATGTGCCATCATAATCTTGCAGAGCTTTTTTTAATAAATTTTTAGATGTCATATCTAAATGATTAGTTGGCTCATCCATAATCAATAAATTAATTGGTTTTAACAATAACTTACATAATGCAACTCTAGCTCTTTCACCTCCAGACAAAACCTTTACTTTTTTATCAACATCATCATTAGAAAATAAAAAAGACCCTAATATTGATCTTGGATTTTTGTTAGTACCTATATCAATTGATTCTTCAATAGTTTCTAATATTGTTTTCTCATTGTCCAAAAAATCTACTTGATTTTGAGCATAATAACCAAGTTTAACTTTGTGTCCAAATTCAATTTTACCACTAAAATCAATCTCATTCATTATCATCTTAACTAAAGTTGTTTTACCTTGTCCGTTTTTACCGACAAAAGCTATTCTGTCTCCCCTTATTAGCTCAAGTTTTATATCTTTCAAAACATTTAGATCTTCATATGACTTAGATGCATGATCAATAATTAAATTAATCTTTCCAGAATGTGGTGCCTTAGCAAATTGAAATTTCATACTTGCATCATCAATTTTTTCAATTTCAATAACTTCAAGCTTTTCTAACTTTTTTATTAATGATTGGGCAAAAGAAGCTTTATTTTTTTTTGCTCTAAATTTGTTTATTAAAACCTGCGTTTCCTTAATATATTTATCTTGATTTTTTTTTGCTTGTGATTGCTTTAATATTCTATCTTCTCTAAATTTTAAATATCTGGAATATGATACCTTGTAATCATTTAGTTTAGAAAATGAAATTTCAATTGTTCTATTAGTTAATGAATTAAGAAATAGTTTGTCATGAGAAACTAGTAAAATTGTTCCCGTGTAATCTAGTAACCATTTTTCTAACCATATTATAGATTCAATATCTAAGTGATTAGTCGGCTCATCTAACAATATTAAATCTGGTTTTTTTAGTAATATCTTAGCTAATTCTAACCTCATTCTCCAACCACCACTAAATTCGTTAGTATCACGTTCATAATCAGTATGACTAAATCCTAATCCTTTTAAAATAAGACTAATTTGCGATTCAATTTCATAACCGCCATTTAACCTAAACTTTTCTTCCAAAACATTGAAATCATTAATTATATTTAAATATTCTGTGCTATCATAATCTGTTCTGCTTTCTAGCTGTATTTGTAATTCAGATATTCTCTTTTCTATATTATTTAAATCTTTAAATACTGTTTTCACCTCTCCTATAACAGTTCTACCATCATGAAAATCTAAATCTTGTGGTAAATATCCAATAACTAAATCTTTAGGGAAATTTAAATTTCCACTATTTGGACTTTGTTCTTTAGACAAAACTTTTAGTAAAGTTGATTTTCCTGAACCGTTTTTGCCAACTAATCCAATTTTTTCACCTTTATGAATCATAAACGAAACATCAGAAAATATATGCTGACCACCAAAATATAATGTAAGATTATTTACAGAAATCATGTTTTTAAAATAAGGCTAAAAATAACATAATAAGTTGCTTAAAATTAATATATAACTTTATATTTGCAAACATATCGCGGGGTGGAGCAGTTGGTAGCTCGTTGGGCTCATAACCCAAAGGTCGCAGGTTCGAGTCCTGCTCCCGCTACTCTGATAAAAAGCCCCTTAATTGGGGTCTTTTTTTATTCTATGATTATTTTCTTTTCAACTGAGCCATCATCATAGATGTAAAAGAGAGGTTTGTTCTTCTTTCCTTTTGTTTCTCTTCCTAATAGGTCTGCTACTTTAAAGAGTTTATTGTTTTTGGTATATTCTTGTGTTAAAGTTAATTGAGGACAGTTATTACTAAAGTAATGTTGTGAATCAAAAGTAAATGAGCTTTGTGTCCAATTAGTATTTGACCAAGCTGCATCATCTACATTAATACAGTTTAGATTTGCATTGCCATCACATCTAAAAAATATAAAATTATTATTATTCCCATTTTTTACATCAAGACTGGTAAGTTGATTATCATAACAGCCTAATTCAATTAAATTATAACATTCACTTAAATCCAGACCTTGTATCTGGTTATCTTGACACATTAAATAGTTTAGAGCAATATTATTAGTTAAATCAAGATATGTCAGTTGGTTATCATTACATACAAGATATTGTAACTGAGTGTTATTACTAACATCAAGATTTGACAATGGAAAATAATCAGAATTCTGATTACAGATTAAACTTATTAAATTAATATTATTACTTATATCTAAGCTAGTAACATCATTATAACCAAGAGATAAATGAGTTAAAAAAATATTCTGACTTACATCAAGATTAATAAGTTCATTTCCGCCTGCGAATTCATCACCACAATTCAATTCTACTAAATCAGGGTTATTACTCACATTAAGACTAGTTATTTGATTACCATAACATTTTAAATATTTTAAATCAAAATTCTGACTCACATCTAGACTTGTAAGTTGATTACTATTACAATCTAAGTTAATTAAAGCAGAATTATTGCTTATATTAATAGTTGTTAATTGATTTCCCCAGCAAATTAATTCAGTTAATGCAGAATTCTGACTTAAATCTAGACTTGTAAGTTGAAGTTGAGAACAATTTAATTGTTCCAAAGAAGCAAAATCTTCAATACCCGTTAAATCTGAAGGATATAAAAAATACATTATATGTAATACCGTGACAGTATCTATACTAGATGTATTTACATAATCATCGTTGCTAATCCCATTTCCCATCCCATTTGCTTCTAAGAAGCCTTCAAAAGCATCATCCGGAACATAAGTTAATTGCCCAAACCCAATAAAGGGTAAGCAAAGTAATATAAGTAGTAGTTTTTTCATATAACAAATATAATAAGTTATAGTAATGTTCTTTAGTTAAGAGTATTTATACCACAACTATCACCTATTTCAGCAGACTTCTTATAATCTTCTATGTAATCATAAAGAGCCCCTATTTCTAGTAAGTCCCTTTTCAAAGAGTTAGATATTTCAGTGCTTCCCGCTACTCAGATAAAAGACTCCTTAATTGGGGTCTTTTTTTTATTCAATGATTATTTTCTTTTCAACTAAAAGACGGAAATTAATTAAAGAAGTCATCATTAAAGTTAATAAGGTATAACTTTTTACTTGCACGAGTAAAAGCAGTGTAGAGCCATCTAAGAAATGATTTATTTAGCATATCTTTTGTATAATAGCCAAGATCTACGAATACATTATCCCATTGTCCTCCTTGAGATTTATGACAAGTAATTGCATAGGCAAATTTGATTTGTAATGCATTAAAAAACATATTTTCCTTTATTTTTTTATTTATATCCTTCTCACCATTATAATCTAATCCAACTTCTCTGTGTAGTTGCTGATATTGTTCATAAGTTATTGCCGATGTTTCACTTGATAAAGTATCTAGTAATAGTATAACCTCTAATTTTTTCTTATCACTATAGTCAGTCATTTGAATAACAGCTTTTGCAAAACGGAAGCCATAACGTTCAATTATTTCTTTTATTTTGACTATTTCAACTATATCTCCATTTGCAATAAAACCTGCATTACTATCTTCATCTAGCCAGTAATAATTATTTCTAACCACCATGAGCTTATCTCCTGCGGATATTTCATTTTCCTGCCATCTAATTTTTACTCTTACTTGTTGATTATATTGATTTGCTCTCTTGTTTGATCGACAAAGTATAGTTGTATTATTTATTCCTTCATTACTATAAGCGTTTTCTAAAGCTTCTTGCAAATCCTCACCTGTATTAATTCTTATAACTTCAGAATTAGTTAAGAATTTTGGACAAGAATAGTCATCATCTGATATTTTTTTTCTAAGTCTAGTAGCATTTTCTAAAATTAAAGAGTCTTTCTTCTGTCTTACCACTTGTGTAAGTTCCTTGAAAATAACTTGTTTATTATAATTTAATTCTAATTCCTTTTCATTTAAAGCAGGACTTATATCTAAATGAACCGGGGGAAGTTGAGCTCTATCTCCAATAAGAATTAATTTGCACTCACTTCCTTCATATACATATTTAATCAAATCTTCTAAAAGTGAACGGTTTCCAAATCCCTTATCATAACTTTCGGGAATCATAGATGCTTCATCAACTATGAATACAGTATTAGTATGTAGATTTTCTTTAATTGTAATAAAGGTATTTCCATTTTTATTTGTTCTTATCCAATAGATTTTTCTATGAATAGTGCTTGCTGATTTTTTAGAGTATTTTGATAGTATTTTGGCCGCTCTTCCTGTTGGAGCCATTAAAACTGATCGTTTTCCTAAATCTGGTAATGACTTTACTAGTGCAGAAACTAGAGTAGTTTTTCCTGTTCCAGCATACCCCTTAAGCATGAAGACACTTCTATTTCCTATTGTTGTTACAAATTCAGATATATCGTTGATAATATTATCTTGCTCTCTTGTTGGTTGAAAAGGAAAATGTAGTTGTATTTTCTGTTGTATTTTTTTACTATTCATCAACAAAAGGTAAGCAAAGTAATATAAGTAGAAGTCTCTTCACACTACAAATATAATAAGTTATAGTAATGCTATTTAGCCAATTGTTTTTATACTATAATTACCATCTATATCCATAATTAATAATTAATGGTATATCTGGTCCAGCAATAAAATTACCCTCATGAGGAATCATAATTTCAATTGAGATAAGTCTTTTTTCATTCCATACATGTTGTATAAACGTGGTAGTTGGCCAAGGTCTTATACCTATTGTTGTTGCATTATTTTGATCGCCAAGACCAATACCTGCTTTTCCAGTGAAGATTGTTGGTAGTGCAAATCCTATCTCATAATCCACTACTAAATTATTAGAATAATAATTTGTCTTTCCGAAAAGAAAAGATATTCCGGGAAATACTGGAAGATCGTTACCGCCAATATATAAACCTCCGTTAAACTCCTTATAGCTACTAGAATATTGGGTAAAACCTAAAAAAGGTAATAAGATAAGTATAAGAATTATCTTTTTCATTGTTAATTTATTATTATTTTCTTATCCTAAATACTATATTCTTTAATAGCTTTTCATATTCTTTAAATCTATACTCTCGTATTGGTCGAATCATGGGTTCTGTATCAAAATATAATAACAAGCATGGAGTTATCTTTTTATAAGAATCAACATATTCATAATAAGCTAATTCATTATTTCGAATTCTTTGTTTAATCTTATTATGATAAGGATACATGTACTGAATCACATTTAGCAGCTAAAATAAAATCATTTTCATGTAATCCATCAATTTTATGCGTAAACATTATAATTAATATTTTCTTAAAATTAATATGAATATAAGGATGATGTTGCTCTTTTTCTGCTAATTCTGCTACTAAATTTACAAAATTAATAGCATCAACATAAGTTCCAAACTCATATTCTTTAGTTAATTTTTTATTATCGACAACACACCATCCATTTAATTGTTTAATTAATACATTAATTTCTTTTTCATTTAAAGGAGGTATACCTCCTTGACATGGGACACAGGTTTTTTTATTTAAACTCATAGTATTTATTTAGTAATTATTTTTTTTACTGATTGATCATTATAAATATAAAATAGAATCATATTTTTTTTTGGTGTAACTTTTCTTCCAAAAACATCTATAATTTTGACTAGTTTTTTTTCTGAATTACTTTCTAAATTGTACGAAGTAGTATTTATTTCTGTACAGTTTAAATTATTCATATAAATAGATGCAGTATTTGGAGTATCTAATAAAAAAGAACAAAAACATGTATCCTCTATCAAAAAAGTTTGTAACCATGATAAAGCTTTTTTTCCAACTTCTCCTGAACCAGCATTAGGGCCAATAAGTGGATCATGTGTTGCAAAGGCTACTTCATATTTTAATTTTTTTGTTGTTTCTGGCGTGTACATATAATGAATGTCCGCATGTATAGTTGGTGGAGCTATTAAATCTAAACTTCCACTAACAATTAAAACTGGAACATTGTGATTCAAATCAATAAGAGAAATATTTTCTAGCCATGGGTAAAGTGCAATAATGGCTTTTATATTTTGATCTACAGCAGCTGCAAGTTGAGCACCACCACCTCCTTTTGAAAATCCACCAAGTGCTAATTTTAAAGTATCTAAACTATTAAATAATGGTGAAGATGTTCTTATATTTTCTTGTTTTATAGTAGCTAACGCATCTAGAAGTGCATCTTTTCTTTGAATAGGTGAATCAAGCAAACTATTGGTTCCAATAGTCATTGTAACAATACCATGAGATGCTAAAAAGAACCCCCAATTTTGAATTGAAAATTGTGTATTTGAGTATCCAGGAACAAATACAATACTAGCCAAATTAGCTAGATTTCCTTCAGGATAAAAAATTGTCGCACCATTATAGTCTTGTCCATTTCTAATTCCATCACTTTCATCTATACTTAAAACATTGTATGGGCCAGGGTTAGTTAAAGATTGAAATAAAAGAGAATCACAACTGCCTTGTGAAAACGAAAGAAAAGTACTTAGTAAACAAGCTACAAAAATATATTTCATAAAATATTATTGCAATATTAGTTTTCTATTATCAATTTTTGAATTAGCTTTTATTTGTAATAAATACACTCCCTTATTATAGTTTGTTAAATCAAAAGATTTATAGTAATTACCTTCAAAATGATACTTATCATCAATAATTAATTCCTCTCCTAAAACATTCATTACTCTAACTGTTAAATCCTGAGCCTTTTCACTCGTAAAAGATACTTTGAAGATATCTCTTGATGGATTAGGATAAACATCTAAGTTACTTATACCATACTCCTCTCCCATTCTAATAATTGTTGGCTGTGTCCAGAACACTAGTGGTGTCCAGCTTGATGCCTTATA
>TARA_B100001093_G_scaffold28126_1_pt1 | contig 20610 bp, 26 predicted proteins | sample TARA_B100001093 | Tara Oceans TARA_B100001093 (sample SAMEA2623116) | marine metagenome | biome: marine biome (ENVO:00000447); feature: surface water layer (ENVO:00002042); material: "saline water (ENVO:00002010), including plankton (ENVO:xxxxxxxx)" | depth 5 m | reverse complement strand
AATCTATCTCTTAAATCTGGTGTACTGTTAGAACCATTACAAAGAACAAAACCGGATGGAATACTTCCTATACTACCGGACCATAAGATAATCATTCCACTAACAAATGCAGATGGCACCGAAATTGACATCACACCAGTGGAAGAATTGTATGATAAGTCTCCACCAGCACTGATTGATGAACGTGCGCGAGCAGTGGTATGGTAAAGGTTTGTTCCTTCTGATAGATCTCCAGTATCAGCAGCAGCGATTCTTGCATCTGCTCTAGCGTTAGTGTAGTAAAGGTTTGTTCCTTCTGATAGATCTCCAGTATCGTGATTAGAAATGTCACTTATTTTGCTGGAGATAATATTAGTGCTAGGATTATATGCGAGATTGGTATCAACTCTTATATTCTCATTACCAGATGATGAATCTACAAATGTAATAAAATGCACTGCATTCGTATTGACTGCAGTCACACCGACCTCTGATGCTGAACCAGCCGTTATATCACCAACATTAATCCAATTAACTTGGGTTCCAGTTGAAGATAGTACTTGTCCTGAGGTTCCATCTGCTCCATCTTTATCTTGCAATCCTCCGTTTATCCTAATATAATTATTCGTTCCAGACTGTGTAATATTTCCACTTACTGCTAAACTTGATAGTGTTCCTAACGATGTGATATTTGTTTGTGCAGCAGTTTGAATTGTGCCAGTTAAATCACCAGAAAATGAAGGTGCAGTTAATACATTTGTAGATGGATTATATTTTAAATTAGTATCAACTCTGATAGGATTATTACCACTACTTGCACCAACAAATGTTATGAATTGATCTGTATTTGTAGAGTTTGCATTTGTTCCGACATTATTTGCATTTGCCACACTGGTTGAACTTGCATCTATCCAGTTTAAATCTGTTCCGTCTGATGATAATAATTGACCTGCTGTTCCAAAATCACCATCACCATCATATAATTTACCATTAATATTAATATTATTAAGAGTTGATGAAGATGAAATTTCTAAACTTTCTCCAGTTATACTTGAATTTACTGAGAGAGTTGAATCTACAGAGACTGTATCTTTAAATGTTGCAGCACCACTAAAAGATGAAGCACCGATAAAAGTTGAAGTGCCATTCACTTCTAATTTTGTACCTGATGCTACAATTACATTAGATTGAAAAAATGAACTACTTAAAAAAGTAACGTTGGATTGAAAAGTATGATCAAAACTAGTTTGATTTATATTAATAAGAGACATACTAACCCAGTCCTTTTATTGCCTTTGATGCGACAGAAACTGCGAGTGAGGCACCAGGTCCACCTGCCGCACCTGCTGCTGCTCTAGCAATACCCTCTGCTTTAAGACCTTTAAATGCTAGATTGAGAAGATTATTTGCATTATCTTGTGTGGCAATACAATCATCTCCATAAGAGTGAGGTGCATCGCAATATGCTTCTTGGGCTTTAATATCAAATTTTTTACCACAATCTAACTTCATATTACCACCACTCTTCAAATTTAAGTCACCTCTAGATTCTATAGTAATTTTTGCACCCTTAATTAACACTTCACCGTTTTCTTGAGCAGTAATAAGGATACTTCCTTTCATACCAGTGATGCAAATATCAACACCACCACGATCAGAGTTTGCACCTCCAATAATTTCAATGGTTCTATCATTATAAAGGCGATAGATGCCACCTGCCGTCATACCAGAAAGAGATACATCTCCATTCTCAGTATATCCATACAGATCATAGATTCCTGGACCATTGAATCCTGTTTGTGGATTATTTACATCAATTCTAAACTGTGGACTAAAACTAACAAATTGTCTTTTTTCCCAATTCTGATCGTGTGCCATTTATATAATTCTTTTTAGATATTTAGTATCCACCACCAGAACTTGATCCCCCTCCACCAGAACTTGGGGGTGGTGATGATGGTGGAGAACTAGAAGGTGAAGGAGTTGGTGTAGGTGAAGGAGTTGGTGTAGGTGAAGGAGTTGGTGTAGGTGTAGCAGTTGTTGTAGTCTCTACACTTACCCGAGTTGTAGTATTAACTGATGAAGTTCTAGACCCAAGACTTGCCTCAGGAGTATCATATATGTATTTGTGTGCCACTTGTGTATGCTTTGATCCAACCATTTTTCTTCCATTAGTTGGATGGACGTGGAATGGTCCATAATATTCTTTACCATCAACGTATCCAACAAGATTGTTTTCATTTGAAATACAATCAACAACACGTTTGACTTCACCTTGATATCCTTCAGGTCTCTTGATAAGTCTTGGTTTGAATATGGCACCAGAACCTGTTGTAGTTCTAACATCAAAGGTGACCAAATTATCAATTGGTTTATATGTGATAGAAACTCCATCACCTATACGTGTTGCCTTTACGATACCACCTGTATCATCCACATTCACTTCATATTCATTACCACTACTATCAAGTGCGGTATCATCTGGAGAATATCCAGAACCAGGTGATACAATCAGTGGTCCATTTGTATCATTTGGTATGTATTCACTAAGATCATCACCTATCACATAATTCTCACCTTCAGTTGCAATGTAAATATCTGTGATCTGCTGATAGGTTGGAGAATCTTCATCATAATCAATTACTGCTCTTGCAGAAGCACCATATCCACTTCCACATTCATCTACAATCTCTACAAACGGTGGGAACGTATATCCACCACCACCATTTACAAGATCGACACCAATAAGACTTCCAGTTAAACCTCTTCCACCGTTTGCAATACTTTCAATAGCACCAAAGATTGCATTTGCAGTACCGCCTTTCCCATTTCCACCAAAAATTTTAATTTTTGTGCCACCACAACCACCAAGTTCTGGGAAACCGGCAAAACAATTTCCGAGAGCACTCTTGAATCCTGGAACAGAAACACTTGGATTCATAAAATCAAATACACCAAGAGAACCTGTCGCTGCAGCAATATCTTGAACTATGTTTATAGCAGAATCTGCAATTGATTGTGCTTCATTTGCAGTATCTAAAATTTCATTTACTGGAACACCAACTTTATCTGAGGATCCCTTACCAATTACCCATTCGTTAGATACAAGATCATAATCTGGTGCGATCTCATTACAACCAAGTCTATCTGCAAGACCTAAAATAGAATCTCCTGTCTTTCTGAAAAAATCTAATACAGAGAATCCTTGTAAAATTTTGTCCAAACCACCCATCAATGGTCCTAAGAACTTAGTAACACTACCTATAATTTGATTCATCAAGGCACCAACTACCTGATCTCCAATACAAGATACAAAGTTTGTAACATTATCTGCTACACTGGTTAAAAGACCCTTGATAGTTTCACCTATACCATTAATTACATTATTAGCAATACAAGGTATGGCATCAGATAACTTTTTGATTGGTCCAATGAAAAGTGCTTGAGCAATAGTGCCTGCCTTCTCTGCTGCAGCAGAACTTTGAGTTGCAGCAAAAACTAAAGCATAAACTTGATCATATAAAACTTGTAAACCACCATTGAGAGTAGGTATTAATTTTTTTGTCAAGTTCATTGTCATATCATTAATCATACGAGTAGTACCCTTTTGTATACTCGCAGTCATACTATCAATTTCTTTCAATAGTTCTTGCTTTTTATTACCTACAAAATCAGTAACAGGAGAAATACCAGCTTGAATACCTTCTCTAACTGCTGAAATCTTTTTGACAAAGTTATCAACATCATTTTTTATTGTCTGTGCGGCACTATCTTTATCTGATGAAGCTGCTGTTACTTTCTGACCAATCGTTTTTGATGCTGATATTTCCTTTGTTGCTGCTGCCTTTTCTTTTGCTTGTGCTTTTGCTAAAGCAGCATCTTCTGCAGCAAGAACTGGATCAATTTGAGTAGAACTTTCTGCTTTTTTATTAATTTTATCTGCTGTTGCTTTATCTACAGAACGTGGAGATTTAGCAGAATTTGCATTTTGTTCATTAGATTGATTTTTTGCAAGTTTTGAACCATCATTCTTTACTCTTCCAGTATATCCAGTAAAAGGAACAAAAGGACTTACATAATCTTCTGAAGGTACAGAAAGTGTGCGACCAAATACACCAAGTATGACAGGGATCTGTGCATTATCTCCATCAAGAAAGAATCCAAGAACAGAGTCGCCAGGAGAAATCTTTACCGAAGTTCCTCTGTTTGCAGCACCAGAACCATCAGTACAACCTAAAAGTGCTTGTGCCCAAGGAAGATCATCATCAGGTAAATCAATTAAACTATAAGGATGATAACCAAGAATACGAACTTTGAAACGGTTTCCCCACCCACCACCACTTACTTGACTTTTTTGTGCTTCCTGTGGTGCAACCTGACCGATCCACCAACGGAATCCATCTCTTCCAATAAAATTTGTTTTAAGTAAAGACTCCTCTAACATTGTAATTACTTGTTATTTTTTCCGTATTGACCAAATGTATCTCTAATTAATTTCACTGAGGTATATGATCCCTCAGTGTCAAAATGATGACACAACTCCTTAATCATATATAGACCACTTTGGTCCTGGTCATACTCGTTATCCTTTGATACTGTTGTTTTAGGAAATAAACATTCAATGATATCACCTGCTTTCAAATTTGTATTAGAAGGCAATGTCAAAGTCATGGTCTGAGTGAATAATATATTATACCTCATAATTGCTTGAGACTGATACTGGAAAGGATCAGCATTTTCTTCAACAGAAACATCTTTCTCAAGAGTTCCAATATCAACAATACCTGTAATCATCCTACTTGGAATATCCCCAAGAGTATCTTTTGCGCCCTCATTTATAGGCGGAAGTTTAAAAGTTTCTCCAAGATTTTTTGACTTACCAGAATAATCTGCTAACTTAAATGTACCTTTCTCTGGATGTGTAAATGAAAATGTAAGTGGATTGAAGAAAGATCTTTGACTGGAATATGTTCCAAGACGAAGTTTTTCTAATAGATTATTATTTCTACTAGTAATATGATTTAAAATTTGAAAGTTTTGATCATTATCTGAGTCAGCGATTTGTGTTGAATTATAAGTTGCAACTTTGTCTTGACTAATCAATTTATCAACAGACTTAAAGTGATATCCTTCCTTTGTCTCAAAGAAAAAGTATCCAGCAGTTCCATCTCCACTAATGTCTGGAACACCTTTTGATGCCAACCAAGTAAGTAATGTAAATGGTTTTTTCATATTAGCGATAAAACCATACTTATTCGAAGTTTTATCAATATCAAGAGTCTTATTAGTAACCAAATATTTTTTAATTATTTCCTCTGCAGAAACAGATATTGGTGATGATGTTGGAAACTTTACTGGAACCCTAGAAGTCTCATTTGTGATTGCTTCTCTAGAGCACAAATTAAGAACAAAAGTCTCCATCTGATCAGTTTGAACTACATTAGTAATACTAGAAACATATAATTGTCTTCCATCCCTAGAAAAATCTAGTCCTGGGTTAGAATCTGTATTTCCTTTGATTCTTATAGAAATTCTCTCACCACCCCTTAAAGGCAATCCTTGATATATTCCCTTATTATCAATTGCATCTCCTGTGGTAGTTATAAGAAGTTTAGCAGTTATTGTTGGTGAGAATACATCTTCATAATACTCTATTGACTGAACACCAAGTCTTAGGTCAATAGTTTTACTCTTATTAATTGAAGATTCTATGAGTATTTCTTCGTACTTGGAGCTATCTGTTGCTTCTGACATTATACGTTTCCTAGTTCTGCCAAGAGAATAAGACTTACAAAGTTATTTAACTGATTTTCAGAATTAAATGCTATAGTTTGAGATCCTCCACCACTCATTGCTGGTGCTTGTTGTGTGGTTGTATTATTTGAAGATGGTATTGGTATTGGAATAGTTCTAGATTTTTTAGTTGGGGTTACACTTTGTTGAGTAGTTGTTCGATTTGTGGATGATGATATGAGTGTCTGATTTGAACTTTTTGTAAAAGAACTTGCGGTATTAGTTCCTTTGATTTCGACAGTTGTCAATTCAATCATAGCAACATATGGATCTGGAACCATATTGCTCTTATATCCAGTTCTATTTCTTCTACTATCAACTTCAAAGTGAATATGTGATCCAGTAGAGCGTCCTGTGCTACCAGTAATCGCAAATGAAGTTCCTGCAGGAATATTGCCACCCTTAATAATAATGCTAGTATTATGAGCAAATCTCATCTGAACACCCAAAGAAGGCACCCATACATCAATAACATTTCCATATCCACCATCAAACTTAGATCCAACAACTTCACAATCAACTTTCAAAGAGATGTAAAGACCAGGAGCACAAGCAATATCAATACCTGAATGAAAACGTTGTTGTCCAGATATTGGGTCAGTTCTCATCCCTTTAAGACTAGTTATTGTTGCATTCTGCCCAACAACACTAGATATATTCTGATTTTTAGAATATTTTGTGCTCCTGTTTATATTTGGTGATACTTTTGCTTGACCAAATTGTTTGAATGCTGCTTCAACATCTTCTGGTGTAACATTTCTTGCTTTGTTACCATTATACCCACTGTAGAAACTTTGTCCTCTCTCAATTGGGTTACCAAGATAACCTTGAGTTGGTGCTAAGACTGGAATACCAGCAAATTCCATTGCAAGTCTTTTTGCAGCTTCATTTGGATTATTGATAATCATATCTGCGGTGATTCCGCGTGCTTTTATCAACGATATTGCAATCTTATCTTGATTTTCTGAATTGAATAAATCCGTCTTAACATCAAGACCTGCTTCTGTTGCTTGTCTTATTGGATCTGTAAGTTGATATCTACCAATAGCACCTTTTCCACCATCAAGTCCAACTGCCTTACTTGCCTCTTCAATTGTCATAGATGTAAGATTTGGATTTTGATCTCCAGGAGCAATAGACGTATATCCACCTTCCCCCTTTCCAATCACATTTAGAATTGGAGCATATCTACCAGTAGTTGATGAACCAGTGCCACTACCACTACCACTACCAGATGGTTTTGGTTTTTCACCAAATATAAATTCTTTTAAATTAAAGTCTTTAAATCCTTGAATCATTCTATTAAAATCTCTTTCAATTGTATTCACAGAACTCTCAAGTTTCTTATTATTTCTGTTGGATTCTGTTAATGGAGTATCGTCTATGATTATTGAAATTCTATCAAGAAAGGTATCAAGTTGTGCAGTGAAATCAGTGTAAAACTCTTGAACATTATTAACCCAACTCTGCAATATTACTTGTACCTGTTGAATTCTTTCAATCAATCCTCGAACTTGTTTAATAATTGTCGGTAGATTGGTTAAAATCCAACCAACAAAAATAGTTCCAACAAAGTCCATTACCCTTCCAAGGAATCCTTTCGTTGATGAGGTAATAGTTCTTGTTGCTCTAGTAGTAATAGATCCAATTTTGCCTGCTTCAATTACATCTTCACGTTCCCTTCGTTGAACTGCTTGTCTTCTTGTTTCAAATATTTGATCCGATCTTAAAATTGCTCTTTTCTTTTCTCTATTACCTAAATTTAAATCAGATACTATATTACTAGACGTTGAATTAGCACTTCTCAGTCCATCTCCGAAAGACATTAAAGACTTTCTGATGTTACCTAAACTATCACTATTTTTTAAGAGAGATTTTTGTGCCATTATCAGAGAACATTAAATATTGTTTTTGTAGTCAAAACATACATATTAGAAGAATCACTTGTAGCAAAGACAGGAATATTTCCAACATTTCCAGATGCAACGGGAGCAGATTGTTGATTGGATTGACCTCCACCAGAAGGTGGAATAGGTAATGGCAAAATATTAATCGGTTCTTCTTGAGGTGGTTCAGAAACCGCTTTAGCAATTGATAGTGATTTCTGTACAGGTGTTAAATTCTCAGGTGAAGCAACTACAGGTTTTCCAATATTTTTTTCTTCATTGATCATTCCCTGAACTTCAGCAACACTATATCCCATTTCAGATAGTGTTGTATCTCCTTTTGATATTTGACCTGGTTCTAATCCTCTTGACGCATCACCTTCTAGAGGAATATTTGCAGGTTCAGTTTGCTTTGCTCGCAAATTAGCGTCAAATGGTTTTTCTGGATCTTTTGGAACAAACTCATCTTTTTTATTATCATTTTCAGCAAAAAGAGTATTACCAGAACGAATAGACTCCATAAAGTCTAAACCATATTGTTTGACTCTACCTTGAGGTACAACAAATTCACCCTTAGTCAACGCTCTGATATTTTGATCAGTGCCTGATTTTCCTTTAACTAAACCACCTAATACCATACCTGGTGGTTTAGTGGAATTTGTTTGATTACCTCCAGGTTGTTGTCCTGATGTTTGTTGTCCTGATGGTTTATTGGAATTATTGGAATTTGTTTGATTACCTCCAGGTTGTTGTCCTGGCAAGTTCGGTAAAAATGGAAGTATTTTCTGTGCACCGGCATAAAACTTCTTTACTTCATCATATAAGAAATTAAGAAATTGTTTCCCTGGTGTTGTGAATAATCCTAAAGCAGCAGCTGCAGTAAGTCCTATAGCTAATCTACCAAATCCTCCTGACAAAACTCTGAGTGCAAGTCTAGAAGCAACGAACACTCCCGTAATGACACCCAAACCTTTCAGAATATTTATTTTTATTTCCTGTAACTTATCCGTATTTCCTTCAGCATTAGCATTGATAGCATCAACAACTTGAGAAGTCAACCAACCGCCAATAAGCGATAAAAAGAAATCTCCAAGATTTCCTAAAGTAAATGATGCTTTCCTTGCTAACTTCTGCGCTGGTTCTGTAGCAGCAGCTTCAATCTTTTTCTCAATTATACTTTCCTGTCCCTGGCGAAGTTGCTCTTGTGCCAGTCTTGTCTCTCTTGCCTGTTCTGCTTCTTCTTTCTGCCTTTCAACTGCCTGAGAGGTTGCTAAACCTGTGCTTATTGCCTGTAACGTTGTATTCAGACTAGCAACTTGATTATTGAGATTGGTTATCTGAGAAGCAACCAATCCAAGTTGTAGTGAATTTTGGTTCAGCAATTTAGTTGCTACTGGATCTTGTTGAATAGGAGGAGTTGCTCTACCGGCAAACGCAGCAGTCGATACCGTTGATCTATTACCTATAATTGGGAAACTACTAACCATTCTGTTGCTGCGCTTTTAAGTTTTCTTCTTCAATATATTGTTGGAGGAAAGCAAGGTAAATATCTTTCTCCCAAGGTATCATATTTTCTAATTCCGTCAATGAGTATTTATGGTGTTGCATCAAAGCAAAATTAATTCTAAAGTATGACTCAAGATCCGTATGAGCCATACTCACACGAAAAAACTTGCTAATCCCTCAAGAACTACTTCATTTTCAACTTCAGTGTTTGGATTTTTGACTGTAAGTGAGTGAGAGAGTTTAGGCATTGTTCCAAAGAAGTTTTCAATTTCTTTGAATTGCTTTGAACTCAGTTGTTCCACAAATTCACGAAGTTCTTTCTTAGTACAATCGCTTGTGGACCAAGACTCCTCTTCACTATAAATCTGCTCAATAGATGCCATAATGACATTGAATGTTTCATCAATGTTCACATCAGTCACCGTAAAGTTATTTTTTACAAATTCATCCATTGATGGATATTTCATTCTTAAAGTCAATTGATCATCAAGTTTAATATCTCTAGAGTGATCTTTGTCAAACTTGACTTCAATTTCATCCAAGTTTATAGTGACAGGTACCTTAGTAGTTCTATCGTCTGGACAAGTTACCATAACTTCTACTTCTTCACCAACAGACTTGCCACGAATGTTGAGGAACAAATATTCAATATCAAATGTAGAAAGTTCTTCTACTTTCACACCTCTTGTTACAATACAAGATTTAATTACATCCTTCACTGCACTAGCAATTTGAGACATATCCTCACTTTCCATAGCAATGATGAGGACCTTTTCTTCCTTAACTAAGAATGGTCTATACTTCACTTTCTTCTTAGTAGAAGGAATCACCAACTCATAAGTTGGTGTAGAAATTTTTGGTAAAGGCATTACAATTCATGCACGTCAGTAAAATTATTTAGTTGGGTTATACAGGTCTGAACTCTGAAATGAATGTCCTACTTGAATTTAAAAAGTTGACCGTATTTTTAGTGAAATTACTGGCATTATTCAATGCTCTTGGTGAAGAAGTATTAGAATCATTTACATTCCTCAAAGCAACATTGACTTGATCATTTGTACTTTCATCCTGAGTTCTCCCAGGAACTGGTCCGCTTCCACCTGGTGGTGGATTTTTGCCATTATCTGTTCCTAAGAAAAAGTCAAGAGATCTTGATTGACCAGACATATAACGATCATATTGAAATGTTGCTGTTGCCTTCAATATATTAGATCCTTGATATGAAACAGTAGTAGAGTCTAAAGAAAGTGGGAACAGTTTGAAAAATCTATATTCAATATATCTTTTGTAATCCCTTTCAAATTTAATAATTCTTGTTTCATCACACTTATATTCACTTGGATATTTCATTCTAAAATAATATCCATTAAAACGCTCATCAATCCCATCTGGACCAGTTTCTGAACCACTAGCAATAAACTCCATCCAGTGCTCAACAAACTTCAAAGATCTATATGAGGTATCAACATAAAATTCTAAACTTAAAGGAGTAAATGCTCTTGTATGTGCAAACTTTTCTGCAACACCTGGGAAGTTTCCAATAACATCTGCAGTTGCAAATCCACTTCCCGGTAGTTGTGCTCTACTACACAATAGACCAATTGATTCTGTGATATATCTTGAATCAATACCTCTTCTACGAAGATGTTTTCTCAAGTTACCAGCAAGACCACCAAACTCAACAGAATAATGTGATGTCAGTGCAACGTTAGAAAGTGTTGGTTTGATCTGAGATATTTTTTTAGGTAATGGTCTAGGCACTCTAAATATCTTATAATTGATTGTTATAGTTATTTAGATGTCATATAAGGGAAAATACAAACCTTCCTATCCAAAAAAATACAAAGGGGATCCAACTAATATCATATATCGTTCTCTCTGGGAACGTAAGTTTATGGTCTATTGTGACACGAATGAAAATGTTATAGAGTGGCAGTCTGAAGAGTTCTGCATTCCATATCGTTCTCCTATTGATAATAAAGTTCATCGTTACTTTCCAGACTTTTTTCTTAAGTACAAAGATATCCACGGCAGGATTAGATCATCTCTCATTGAAGTTAAACCTATGAGACAATGTGCTCCTCCACCCAAACCAAAAAGACAAACAAAAAAATACCTGAACGAAGCATATGAGTATGCTAAGAATCAGGCAAAGTGGAAAGCAGCAAAAGATTTCTGTGAAGACAGAATGTGGGAGTTCAAAGTAATGACGGAGAAAGAACTCGGTATCAAGTAATGGCAAAAAGAGAAACTCTACTTCAATCACAGAGAAGGAAACTTGCTGAGCAAAGGTCAGCAAAGGCAGCAGCAGAATCTGCACAGAGACCCACAGATACTGATGAGAATCGTAACAGAGTTCGTGTCATCACGAATAGAATGATTGGTGTTAGAGATCCAGATATTGTAATGAATCAACTACTTGAAGTTCTAGAAAAATCAGATGCACCAATCCCAGGAAAACTGTACGTCTACAAGTATGTTGCGATCACACCAGGGATTAGATATGATAGAAATCCTGTAGTTCAAATTCGTAATGTTTCGGAAAATGGGTGGGTTGGACAAAACTTTCATTGGTTAGGAAAAGGACAGTCAATAAGAAATTATCTTGCAAGTGAAATTATATCGGATGGCATTTATGAAATCTATCCATCAGAACTTAGGGATGTAATGACTTTACCAATCAGAGATTTCAAAATTGGCGGCTAAATAAATAAAAACCATCTAAATGGCAGAAACTAGAATTAGTAATATTACTAGAAGAAATAAGTTAATTCCTCAAGCTGCAAAGAAACCAAGAGATGCTGCTAGGTCCAATGAAAAGTTAAGTGTCAATAATGATGCAGCACCAGCTGGCGCACCAGTAATGTTCAGATATCCTTTAGACCGATTGGATAATTCTGTTGATGCTTTGTATATTTCAATATTTGACCAAATAAGAAGTAGTAAAATTTTCGGACTGGGTGCAAAAGTTACTAATGCTCAAGGAAACATAGATATTACCAAAATTGGTGGTATTGAATCTTATAGTGATTATGTTGCTAGTAATACTAATGCTCAGAAGAAGAAAAATACAAACGCAGAGTACATTTATTTACCAATACCTCAACAAGTTAGTGATGCTTTAGCAGTAAGTTATGGCGATGATACTTTAAATCCAGTTCAATCAGCAGGTATTGCAGCTATATCCAGTGGTTTAAAGAACGTTAGTGAAGATGGAAAATCAGTTGATTTTACACCTGCAACACTTGCCCAAAAAATAATTTCGGGAAACATTGCAGGTATAGATGAAGGAACAAAAAAAGCAATACAATCAATTTTTGCTGGTACTGCAATCAATCAACTTGGTGCTAATGTAAATCCAGATGCTTTGATATCTAGGGCATCTGGTCAAATTTTGCAATCAAATCTTGAACTACTTTTCAGTGGTGTTACATTAAGATCATTCCCATTTGTATTTGACTTTGTTCCTCGGGAAAAGAGGGAAGCAGATCAAGTGAGATCAATTATCAGAACTTTGAAAAAAGCAATGTCTCCCAAGTCAAGAAGTGCATTGTTTATTCAAGCACCTAAAGTTTTTCAACTACAATATGTAAGTGGACAAAGAGATCATCCATTCTTGAATAAATTTAAGTTGTGCTCTCTCACTGATATGGCAGTAAATTACACTGCTTCAGGCACATATGCAACTTATGAAGATGGGACTCCGGTTCATATTCAAGTTCAGTGTACATTCAAAGAGATTAATCCAATCTACGCTGAGGATTATGAAGAACAAAGTTTCAATGGTCCATATGCTAATGTAGAGGAAGCATTGAACGTAATAGGAGGTGTAGGTTTCTAATGTCATATTTCAGAGAACTACCTGATATTCTATATCAGTCAAATCTTTTACATAAAACTTCCTCTAGGGAATATGTAAGGATTAAAAATATATTCCGAAGAGTCAAGATTCAAGATTGGATTCAAGACAACGTAAACTTTTTTGATAAGTACGTTATTATTGATACTCAAAGACCAGACAATATTGCTGAGATATTTTATGGTCAATCGGATCTTGATTGGATTGTTATATTAACTGCTGGTATCACAAATATCAGAGATGAATGGCCACTGTCTAATTACGATCTCTACAACTATGTTGAAAATAAGTATGGTTTGACAGAAATGAATGAGATTCATCATTATGAAACCATTGAGGTCAGAGACTCAAAAGGTAGACTTATTTTACCTTCTGGACAGATTGTCAATCAAGACTTCAAAATTTCTCCTCCATATGATGCTTCAACTCAAGCAAACTCATACACAGGTATCAGAGAGTCTTCAAACATTGAGTACAAAACTGTCTCTGGAGATATAAATCCTGTAATCGGGATTAGTAACTATGAGTACGAAACTATAGAGAACGAAAAGAAAAGAGAAATTGAGTTAATGAAACCAGGTTATCTTCAAGTATTCTTAAATGATATGAGAAACTTGATGTATTATGATGAAAGTAGCAATTCTCTTGATAACCGTTTAGCAGTTACTGATAACACTCGTTTGATCGGTCCATAAAAGATCTAACTTCTTATCAAATACCATCACATAACGATGTTTACGTGATCGATCTTTCCATTCACCTTTGGCATCTCCAATTTTACCCCTCGAATGTTTGGAACCATCGTTGAAGTAAAAGTCTTTTTTTGGATCTGATAAACCGCAGTACCTAAAATTGCAAGCACGATAAATTGTGCCACCATGATGATCACTATCAGCATACGAAATAATTGCTCTGACCTCTGTTTCATTTCTAAGACGTTTAATCGCTCTAGAAACAAACCAAGAAGTAATGTTGTACTCTTCTTGCTGAGTGTCGGGGTGGATGCAGAGTCTTGAGAGTTCAAAGAGTCCTTGCTGCTCATTTCTTTCTAATCCGAAAGCGCCTTTTGCTATTTCAGGAACAGGGAGACCTGTAAAAATACAGACTCCCTGGATGCCTCCGATATTTAGAGGACAAAATTCATTATTTTTATATAGACCATAATTATAACCAGACTTGAAAGTTTTAGAAATATCCTTCAAATAATGAAACCGCAAAAGTAACTCTGCGGCTTCGGATTTGGTTACACGATCAATGTGGTAATCAGATTTCACTAATTAATCTTTCCAACCACCAGATTTCAACCAGTTATTGTGATGCGGGTTATCCCAAGCATCATTGATTTCATAAGAAGGCATAATCACTTCTTGAATATAACGGCGGTTTTCCCTGGCAATAGAGAGACTCTCTGCTTCGAGAGTCTTTACTCTACCGTCAATTTGAGAAGACCACCATACTACACCTGCACCTTGCACAAGAAGAAAGGAAACAATGGCAAAGGGAATCTTCAGATCCTTCATCAATCTTCAGCAAGTTTAGCGAAGTATGCCATTGCATCATCTTCTTCATCATTAGATGAGGAACTGGAAGTAACAATGTCTTCTGCATTGAAGTCGCCAGGTGTAGAAGTTACCTGAGGGGCAGGACCACGGTTAGAAGCACGGAAATCTTCCTCTGCTTCAACAGTTTCCTGATCTTGGAAACGAGGGGTGCCCTTGTTGCCCAGAACATAATCAAGACGCTTCTTCAGTGCATCATAGTCCTTAAACTGATCGGGAGCAGTGAACTCAGCGAGAGAGTTCTCTTTCTTCCAGATTGCTTCCATTGCGTCATCGTCGTCCAAGAGTGCGCCTTGTGCGGCGAACTCAGAAGAATCGTAGTTACGATAACCTGCAACGTTCTTAGCTTTCAGTTTGAAGTTGGCACCCTGCCAGAAGTCGAACGGATCGATTGCTTCCTCATCTTCAAACTCAGGTTGCATAGCAGCAGTGAGTTTATCAAAGATCTTCTTGCCAAATTTGTACAGGAATACTCCACCCTCGTTAGAAGGGTTAGCAGGATCTTTGACAACGTAGATGTTTGCCATGTAAGTCAGCTTACGCTTCTGCTTACGTGCCAGTTCCTTACCTGCATCGGTGCCGTTGTTCCACAGCATCGTGTTGTATTCAGACACAGGGTCCTTCTGACCTAAAGATGTCAGAGAGTTTTCAATGTACCAACCACCAGGACCCTGGAAGGCGTGGGAGTACAGTTTCACGAAGGGCAGATCTTCTCCATTGGGAGCAGGAAGGAAGCGGATAACGGCATAACCATTGCCACTCTTATCACATTCAAGTTTCCAGAGACGATCGTCTCCAGAACTACCTGCTTTGTTCATTTTGTCAACTTCTTTGACCAGTTTGGCGGTCAGAGAACCCAGTTTGGATTGCTTCTTAAGATCAGCGAAAGACATTCAGATTACCTCGGATTTATTTGGATTTGGGAGATTTACTTAGATAGTATAACGAAGTTTTGCTCAAGTGTCAATATGATCTTTGAGCGATTCAATGGTCTTTGTCATGCTACCGAACAAAGTCTTAATATCTGTGGATGGAGGAAACCCCATCATCAGAACAGACTTCTGTAAGTTCTCTTTCATCTCAACCGCTTTAGGGTCGTCTGAAAGAGAAACTCTAGTATACATCACTTGCTGCTTTTCTAGCAAGTTCTGTAACATTTCAATGTGTTCAACTTTGCTATCACGAGTCATAGTACCAAAAGACATTGCATTTGAATAAATCTGCTCTTGCAGTTCATTGATTTCTTCCAATTCTTTTTTGATAATATCAGACTCAAAAAAATCACTCATTTACAATGTCCCTTAATAACTTCTTGTAGTTGAACACATCAATATTTATGAAGGGACCATATTTTTTGATTTTCAAACTGACGGTTTCCCACACGGGGTCGTCTAGTTTCTTGTCAAAGTCATTACTAAAATGGAAAATTTTGTCGTAGATCACGAAGTTTTCTAGCGATAATCTTCCGCTTAGATACTCCTTCAGAATTTTTGGATGTCCTTTGGAACAGTTGAATAGACTTTCTAATCTGTTCTCCGAGAGTAATTCGTTGCTTTGTTCTTTGAACAAGTAAGTTGAACTCTGCCGTCGTTTCATCCACTCGGCGTATGTTCTTTCTCCAGAATTGATAATTTCTCCAATCCATAAGTTCTGTGGGTTATCAGAAGCAGAAAAGTTAGATACAAGAAAGTCAACGACTTCACTGTCATCATACTTTCGGGAAGTTTTCTCAAACCAATACTTATCCTTTCTCTTATTAAAAGACGCCATGGATGCCCGTGATTTGGCACCATAGCGAAAGAAGTCGTATTTTGGATTTGTGAAATGATTTTTTAGTGACAAATAATGTTTATAAGTTTCAAAAGGCGTCACGGTCATAAAGGAAGTTTTGCTCGCGATGTTTTTTTCATGAAGTTGAGACGAATAGCATCCCACTTCAAACGCTCTTTCAAAGGTTTAGAAATGAGCTTCGTTACAGAGTCTACCTCAAGACTATTGATTTCGCAATAGTGGCAAATAGCATCAATGTAATTGAATTGTTCTTTAGCAACAATCTTTTCAATCTCCAAGGCAAACTTGGAGGGAGTTAAGAACTTGCTTTCAATGACTTTTTCTAGTTCTTTATTAGGTTCCATATTCCTCCAGTTTATCTCTAACAAACTTTCCAATGTACTCGGTAAGAAGTTTGATGTATTTTGATTTGTCTCGTTCTTCATAGACGACGCATTCTCCATTTTCACAAGCCATGATGATTATAAGTTTTTTGACTGATATGCCAGTCAGTTCGTACAGCATACAACCATATGCCATGCACTGCACAAAGTAGTGGTCAATCCACTTTCGTGGTTTTGGTTTTGCTGATGTCTTAAAGTCAATTATTGCTAACTCGCCGTCATATTCAGCGATACAATCAACTGTCCCTGCTATACCAAGTTGTTTACTGTACAGGGAACCTTCAAGGGCGTAAATATTATTTATACGTTTTAAATTTGCTTTAGAAATCTTAAACAAAAAGTCTGAAATAGGAGGAACCTCAGGAAGTTCTTCATTTTTCATATAATATTCAACCAAAGTATGCATATCAGTTCCACGTTTTGTTGCACGCTTTGTGATACGATCTGCTTCCTCATTACCAACTCTTTTACGCCACTTCACAAAGATGTCTTTGTTAAAATGACTTGTGACTGATGTAATTGAAACTAACTTGAGCAATTCCTCTTCATCAGGCACTGAGTAATATCGGACACCATCAATTGTTTGCCTACTCAGTTTTGGAAGTTCAATATCAATGTGGTTGAAGTTCGTTATGCCAGTGGACGTAATTTCGTTCATAATATTCTTGGTTTGGTTCATTTACGAAATAATACATTGCGATTGAATATCTTTCAAACCCCTCAGGAGCATTCAGAGGAACGGGATGACCATGTACAGAATCATCAGATAGTGTAAAGATAACTGCTCTATTCATAATAGGAGCAATTGTATGCTCTTTTCGTTTTTCTTTTTTGTTCCAAAGTTCAAGATGACCATTCCATTCATCTTCCCAATTGGGATTCAGATAAAGTAGCATATTCAGAACTCTGAATTTTTTAGTAACGGGACTTACGTTATAGTCAACATGAAGATTAAGTCTACCACCATTGTTGATTTTATGACATCCACCACCCCACATAATGGGATCTGGAATCAAATTTGGAATACCTGTTAGGTCTTTAAGAAACTGAAGAAATATTGAAGAGTTGAAATAAGTTAGTACATTAGATACAGTAGGTACTTCATATCTGAGTTGCTCAACACTCTGTTCATCCCAAGGAGTGAACCATTTGTTCACTTGGTTGTCCGTCATGTAAGCATTGTTTTCAGTGTGTTCAGTGACCCAATAATTAGTTTCTTTCAACTCCTTGAAGCACTGCATAGCGACAACAGGATTAATAAAATTATCAATGATTATATTTGGGAATGGTTTAGCATTCTGATAATGAAAGTTTAATCTAGAACCCAAATCATAATCTCTGAATATCTCCATCAAAAACCTGCTTCTATTTTAGCTAAGATGTATTCTTTAACAAGTCCAGAGCGAACAATGTCATCCACTCCAAATTCAATTATATCAAAAGAATTCATTTTACGCAAGATGTTCATAAAATCTACTATACCATTGCGTTCGTTAGTTTTATTCAAGTCTGACTGACGAGAATCACCACAGAAACAAATTCTAGTATTCTCGCCAACACGAGTAATGATACTGTCTAATTCGTGAAAGTTTAAGTTCTGATATTCATCAACAATAACGATAGCATTATCAAGAGTAGTTCCTCGTAAGAACGAAGTACTCCAAAACTTAATCGTTTCTTGTGCTTTGAGATTACCATAAAGCATCTCAAAGTCTGCGTCACTTGGCATCTGGAACATGTACTTGACCATGTTCTTGTAAGGAATCTGGTAGATATCTGCCTTATCCTCATGAGAACCAGGAAGAAAACCAATCTCTCTAGTCGCTACGAGTGAGCGTACAAGATAGATTCTCTCATAGGGAGTTCTTTCATCCAGAACGTCTCTCAGTGCGTTATACAGGGTGATAAAGGTCTTTCCTGTGCCCGCACAACCATAAGCAACAATGTGCTTACCCTCTTTGTATGAATCAAAAAGTCGTTTCTGATTATCGGTTAGAGGTTCAATATCAACAAGATACTCTTGACTAAGCGGTTTCTTCCGCTTCATCTGCTTTGTCGTGAGTCCAACCCCAATTGGTTGCTCTGCAGATGCTCTTTTCCTTCTTGCCATATTTAAATTTTCTTGATAGTTGAACCAGGCAATTTCTGCGCCCTTTGAAGAACGTCATTCCATCCAGGTTTAGATTTACGAAGTTTATCTTTCCATTCTCCAACTTCACCTACACCAGGACATGTATTTGGATCCGAAAAATCTCTATACCAATCTGGATTATCATCTTTCCACTGATCCCAGTCATGAACGCTCATAATAACGTCTTTCGTTTCACCAGTTTCTGTATGCTTTACTGGATATGTTGCCATAGTTAAAAATTCAACGTGTTGTATTTAGACCCACTCAAGTGCTTCTGCACAAGTTGGAAATTGCTCTACGAAAATGGTTTTACATGCCTCTGCAATGTCCATATGCTCCTTCTGAGTTCCGTTAGCAGACCTCAGAGTGATGTAATGAATCCATGAGCGAACAGACCCTGACATGTACATTTTGGTGGGTGTTGCGAGGGGAAGCACAAAACGAGAACACTCCTTTGCGATCCCAGCATCAAGCATTTCTTTGTAGAGGTTCATTCCTTCTTCAAAGTGTTTCTGTATTTTGATCTGGAACTGTTGACGAACAAACGGGTCAACATCATCAATAGAATTCTGACGATTCTTAGTATCCTGTCTCCGAAGTTCTGGTAAAGGAATAGTATCCGCAAGCATGGACGAATCAGCATATCGTTGTGAGAACTCTTGATATGTGAACGAACGGTGACGAAGCACTTGAGCTGCCAGACCTCTGGTAGTCTCAATCTCTAAAGTCATAAATGCTTGTTCAAACACAGACCAGTGGTTGTGCTTAATACAGTAACCCAACAGTTTGGCATAGTTTGGGTTTTCTTGATTATTGGGGTTTGACACACGCGCAACATATGCCATCATTTTCTCCGCATCTGGAGTCACACTAATCAGTTTTACACTCATTTGAATCCTCGTTTCTCCATAGCATCTAATTCATTTAGTTGCTCCTTTACAGTTCGCAACTGTTTTTTAAATTCTTTGATTTCATCATCTGAATAAAGATGATCTTGTTTGATAAGACGATCAAGCATCTTAACTAACTTTTTACCTCTACTTGTCATCAGTCTAACTGCCCATCATCATCATTAAAGATTTCATCATAATCAACAGGTGCACCTGGATTAAATGAATCTTCTGGTCGGTATGCCTCAGGATCAGAGTAAACCTCTGCCTTAAGTCCATCAACTAATAACTCAAGGTTTCTCACCAAAAGTTTTAATCGTTCTCTGTCCAAAATTTTATATACACTCTCCTTATTATAGCATAAAAAAAAGAGGGTGATCAACCCTCATCGTTAAGTAGAATTCTGCAGATTCGCTTACATGTACCTTGGTCTTCATCGCATTCAATTAAACAGTCAAAATAATCATTAACCAGATCTAACTCCTCATTACATCTGTTTAAACTTAAGTCAATGTTCATCCATTCTGCTAATTGATTACGAGATAATAGATTGTGCATCAAACTTCTCGCAATATTATTTTTTTATAGAAGTCATTATATAGAGTAGAATTTCAAAGCATAAACGAAATCCTTAATTCTATAGTATGTAGGATAGTTTGTGTTAATTCACTAACATTTGTTAATTTGTCACTTAAAGACAAAAAAAGAGAGGGTTTGTAACCCTCTCTGTAATGTAAGTTAATGAATCACTTTGTGTAAGTACGACCACGATAGCAGAATGTACCGTGCGACTCTTTGTTTTCTACACAACGAGTAGAATACTCAACACCACG
>TARA_B100001093_G_scaffold93118_1_pt1 | contig 20637 bp, 20 predicted proteins | sample TARA_B100001093 | Tara Oceans TARA_B100001093 (sample SAMEA2623116) | marine metagenome | biome: marine biome (ENVO:00000447); feature: surface water layer (ENVO:00002042); material: "saline water (ENVO:00002010), including plankton (ENVO:xxxxxxxx)" | depth 5 m | reverse complement strand
GGTAGTCAAGATATAAATGCTGCAACCCAAAGAATGATGATAGATAACAATGGAAAAGTAGGTATAGGTGACGACCACACCCCTGATGCAAGTTATTTCTTAGATGTTGATGGTGATGTGCAAGCAGTTTCCTATAATGCTACTTCAGATGAAAGATTAAAGGAGAACATTAAACCAATAATGAATTCTTTGTCCAAAATCGTTGATTTACGAGGAGTTAACTTTACTTGGATAGAAGATAGTAGTAAAAATCTACAATCTGGGTTGATTGCACAGGAAGTAGAGAATGTAATTTCGGAAGCTGTAACCACTGGTTCAAGTAAAAATAAAAATGGATTCAATCAAAAATCTATAAATTACTCTGCCATAGTTCCATATTTGATAGAAGCGGTTAAGGAATTATCAATTGAAAATCTAAATCTAAAAAGAGACCTGGAGAACCTGAGAATAAAGGAAGAAGAAAACACCGAAAACATAAAAAAATATGATAAGTTGATTAGTGAAATTATGGATAAGCTTGATAAATAATACAAAAGTTAATTTGAAACAATATATAAATAAAAATTTATATACTGTTAGTTGAATGAATTTAAGTGATGAACAGCAAACAATATTAAACAAGGCAAAAGAAGGAAAAAATGTCATTGTAGATGCTGTTGCAGGAACTGGAAAAACCACATTAATCTTATCTATTGCAGAACATTTAAAAGATAAAAAGATTTTGCAGTTAACGTATAATAAATCTTTGAAATTTGAAGTCCGAGAAAAGATACGAGAGTCTGGATTAGATAATTTAAATGTTCATACATATCATAGTTTGGCTGTGTGCTACTATTCAGAAAAAGCACATGTAGATAATGAAATTCGAAAGATCGTGTATGAAAACTACAAACCTAACAAAGAAATACCTAAGATAGATATATTAGTGTTAGATGAAAGCCAAGATATGTCTTTTTTGTATTTCCAATTAATGGCAAAATATTTATTTGATATGAATTCAAAAGTGCAATTACTAGTGTTGGGGGATTACATGCAAGGTTTATATGAATTTAAGGGATCAGATATTCGTTATTTAACATTTGGGGATTTAATTTGGTGTAAACATCCAATGCTAATAAACAGTGATTTTGAAATGTGTTCTATGAAAATGTCTTACAGAATAACAAATCAAATACGTGATTTTGTAAATAACGTATTATTAGGGGAACAAAGGATGAATTCATGTAGGGACGATAAACCAGTTCAATATATAAGACATTCACCGTATAATACAGCAAAAATAGTTTACACAGAAATGAATAAATTATTTGAACGTGGTATAAAACCAAACGATATTTTTGTTCTAGGACCATCTGTAAAAGGAGAAAATAGTAACATAAGAAAGCTAGAAAATATGTTAGTAGAAAGAGATATTCCGTGTCATGTTCCGATGATGGATAGTTTGGATATAGACCAAAGAGTCATTGAAGGAAAAGTAGTATTTTCTACATTTCATAGTGTAAAAGGAAGACAGCGAAAATATGTATTTGTAGTAGGGTTTGACCATTCTTATTTTAAATTCTATGGAAGAAATCTACCTACAAATGTATGTCCAAATACGATTTATGTAGCATGCACACGTTCAAAAAACGGGCTATATGTTTTAGAAAATGATTCAAAACCTTATGATAGACCAATTGATTTCATGAAAATGTCACATTTAAAAATGAAAGAACAACCATATATTCAATTTAAAGGACAAGCCAAGACATATTTTCAGATTGAAGAAGAAAAAGAATTTTCAATCAGAAAAAATACATCACCAAGTGATTTAATTAAATTTATACCAGAAGAAGCATTTTTAAAAATATGTTCTATACTGGAAACATGTTTTATTACAGAAACAAAACCAAGTTATGATATAGAAATGCCATCTATTATTAAGACTAAAAATGGTAATTTTGAAGAAATAAGTGATTTAAATGGAATAGCAATACCTGGAGTGTATTATGATTTTATTAAATCGGTATGGAAAGAAGATACAGTAAAAGATATCCGTAAAAGTGTATTGTATGAACTTATTGACTTAAATAAGGAAAGTATAAAAGAAAAGAAAAAACAATTTTTGGAAAATATGATAGAAAAATTACCAGAACACATTGAAGGAATAAAAGATTACCTATTTATGGCGAATATAACTCAGGCGATTTCAGAATCTTTATATTTTAAATTAAAACAGATAGAATCATATGATTGGTTAGATGAAAATATAGTAGAAATATGTAATAATAAATTCAGAGAAGTTATTGGTCCAGACTGTCAAAACCATGAACCAATGATAGAAGAATATATTATTAGAAATGCAGACGAAGAAACACATAAATTAATAGACAAGGTAGTTAGTAAAATAATTGAAAATAAAGTATTAAGGTTTAATGCTCGTGTAGATATAATAACCGAAAATACAGTATGGGAAATAAAATGTTGTTCTGAATTAACAATAGATCATATGTTACAAGTAGTTATATATGCATGGATTTGGAAGATAAAGAATATTGACGATAAAAGAGTCTTTAAATTATTTAATGTTAGAACGGGTGAATTAAGAAAATTGGACGTTGAATTTGACACATTAAATGAAATTATGTCTATTTTAATAAAATCAAAATATCAAGAAATAGAGAGAAAGCACGATGAAGCATTTTTGGAGGATTGTTACCAATATATTGAAACTTTATCTAAAAAAGAGGAATCTTTACAGGTATAAAAAAATGTTATGACAAATATATTTATCAATAAATTTACAGTCATTTAAAGTTTGTATACTTAACATAGCGTGAAGGTTTGATTTGGTTACATTTTGTAACCATTTTTTATTCTTTTTATTTCTTGTTCCATGAGGGAAAATATTATTTATTTTGTATAATCTTAATTGATTAATTATTTGTTTTTTGTTCATTGTTTTATAAATATTTTTATATATTTCTTCTTAATTAATTTGTTCAAGAAGTATTTAAAAAGTGTCATCAATTAATAAACAAAATATGAACAATAGTGATGATATTCCAAGAAGACCTAATGAAAAAAACCAAGTGATAATAAAATCAATAATGAATGAAAATTTGACAGAATATGATAAGCAAATGTTTACTATGTATGAAAATTTAAGAACGAAAAACATGCTTGAAGGAAACTATGTTGACTGTTCATTGAGAGTTCCTTGTTTATTTATTTCTGAACGAAATAATAGTGATAGAACAAATCAAATGTTAAAAGAAGTAGATGGATTAATGAGTAAAATAAAAAATAAAAATTATACCAATAAGCAAAAAGAGGACATGAATAAAAAAATGATAGAATTAATTAATACTATCGAAGAGGACAATAACGATATCTAAAAAATAATTAAATCTTTTGTTCAATAAGTATTTAAAAAGTAAAAATCAAATAAAATAGGCAGCTTCCTTAGCTTAGGGGTAGAGCATCACACTTGTAATGTGAAGGTCGCGTGTTCAATTCACGCAGGAAGCTTTCTGGTTTAAATATAATAGAAATACTATATTTAAATAATAATTAGTGAGATGGTAAGTAAGGATTGAACCATAACAATAGATTTACTTAGGTTTGTAATTGGGTAAATATCTCCATAACCTAAAAGAGTAGACGTAATAATAGAAAAATACAAACGTTCATAAAATTGTTGCATAATAGAGTTATCAATATTATCAACTGCTAAATCTTCTTCTTCTACTTCTTTTTCTGTATCTTCAGCAACTTTATCAATCTTTTTATTCACTTCTCTTTGTTCTTCAGGTGTCTTGTCGGAACTTTTATTAAATGAAAATGCTGGTGGTAATTCTAAAGAAAAACCTTCAGCAGGTAAAGTGGTTTTGATATTTTTTTCAATCTTTTTTTTGATAACTTCTTCTTTAATTGCATCTTTTATAAAGTTGACCCCACTAAAATGCTTGTCATCTAAGAACATATAGATAATAGAAAAGAATAAAATGAAAATAAATAGAATAATAACTTTATTTTTCAACAAATTAGTAAACATACTTTTACTTGAAGATGTAACTAAATCCATATAATATAGATTCACATTATTTTTCAATAATAATGTGTTTGGCAATGTTTTTAACAACTTTGTTATTGAGTTTAATTTGCTCTTCTCCTACATCACCTAACACGTTTTTCATCATGTTAATGGAAAAATCGTATTTTGCATGGTTAGTATCTAGGCAATCTGGGTATTTTTCCATCCAGCTAGGCATTTTACCGTAATTTTGAGCAGCAACAATATCAATCATTGTTCGTAATTTTTTATTTTCTGGGGTATCTTTGTTCCAGGTATCATTATCTTTAATATACATTGTTTCTCTTTTAAGATCAGTACAATGCACAGGTCTTTTTGTAATGTCCATATTTTTAATTCTTGAAAGTATCATGTCAGACATACCAGCAACATAACCATGTCTTCCGATATTTTCAATATCTTCAAATTCAATATTCATATTCTCAACAAATTCTGATAAATTAATAGCATCTTTACAAGTAGTATTAAGAAAAAAGTTCAAATTAAATTTTTGATTATTGTTTGTGCAGTGATTATTAACAGTAGTTTCTTTAGATGCTATTTCTAATAATGATTTATTTTGTTCCTGTAAAACTTTATTTTGCTCTATTATGAGTTGTTTGAATTCTGTATTTTGTTTTAATAACTCCACAACTGCAGCGGAATTCAGATTATTGGGTTCAATAGACACTTTTTGACAAATCTTTTTGTGACGATGTAAGCCTTGGCGATAAGAAAATTGTTTTCCACATGAACATATAAATGCAGTGTCTTGGATGTTGTCACCATTTGTCATCATTTGGTGCTTCCGTGTGAGAATGTGTTTTTCATACAGGTATTTTTTGCTGCATTCATAGTTGCATACCTTGCATAAAAAAATTGGGTTTTCAGATTTCACCTTTTTTGTCATCATTTTTCACTATAAAATGGTGACAAAAAAGTTTCTAAGTCATTTACTCCTAAATTGTCTGAAAAAATTTGTGCAGTCATCACAACAATCATTTTTTTCGTATTTGCTGCATTTCAGTCACAACCCATTTTTTACACATGTTTTCAAAATTCTCCAGAAGATTTTTCAAAAATGGACATTTATTTTTGTCCATTTTTTTCAACCTGATCCATTTCTTTTTGAAAAAGTGCATTTGAGAGAATAGTCACAAGAATAAAGAAAAAACATGGATTTCAATGATTTTTATTCATTTACAAACAACAAAATGAAGAAAAATAACTAATAATAATGTATTTATATCAACATTGATTTTTTTACACAATCTTCGAGAGAATACTCGTCAAGTTGATTAAAAAACGCAATTTTGGCGTTTAAATTAGATATCTGAATGGTATATTATATACCTTATAATAAGTATAACTGAAAATAGCAGTGATAAGAATCATAATATTTAAATAAATGATAAATTCTTTATTAAGACGAATAATAAATAGAGTGAATATAATAGAACATAATGTGATGATAATGCCTAAAAGTCCATGAACAGATACATCAAAGGCAGCTTCTCTTCCAGCGGTATTCCAAGCAATGTTTAAAATATAAAAATAAATTAATGGAAGTCCCCATAAAAAGGCAGTTATTCTTAAATAGTTAGCATTTGTGGTGTATAAAGTAGATGCATAGGAAAAAGCACCTGCTAAAAGACCACCGAAAAATGCATCACGGGCAATTGTAAGATACATGAGAAAAAGAGTTATTATATATTAAAAAGATATAATAACGAATTAATTTTTTCAAATTTAGGAATATGATATATAATACATGGAAATATTACGAAAAGAAGAAGTATTGGGAAAAATATTAAAGGACATAAAGGATTTTGCAATAGAATTAACGTTGTATATAGGAGAACAAATGTATGAAACCCACTTTTTATGTCCATTGGAAGATGTAATGTGTAGTCAATAAATAATATAACAAAAATATTATTTATTTAAAGTAAACTGGTATTAACCTGTTGTGATACTTGTATAAATGTAGTGCATTTAGCCATTTGTTTAATAGTAGGTGCATTAATATAGGTGCAAGTGCTTCTAAGACCACCTAGGTAATCAGCAATAGTATTTGCAATAGGTCCCTTGTATTTAATTTTAAGCTCTCTCCCTTCAGATGATCTATATTCAGCCATTTTTCCATAATGAGTTTCCATAGCTTTTTGTGAACTCATACCATGAAAAAGTTTATATTTTTGTGAATTTTCTTCAATAATATTACCAGGGTTTTCGTCATGTCCTGCGAAAGCAGACCCAACCATGACAAAGTCAGCACCACCACCGAAAGCTTTGGACATATCACCAGGACAAGTAATACCTCCATCGCCAATAATGAGACCACCAACTCCATGTGCAGCATCGGAACACTCAATAATAGCAGAAAGCTGGGGCATACCAACACCCGTTTTAATACGTGTAGTGCAAGCAGCTCCGGGACCGATACCAACTTTTACACCATCAACTTTTCCTTCTAAAATAAGCTCTTCAACCATTTCTCTAGTAACAACATTACCAGCAATTATGCGATGATGTGGGAAAGTAGTTCTAACTTTTTTGCAAAATTCAACAAGTTTGTTAATATAACCGTTGGCAATATCAATACAAATCCATTTAAAAGGAACAACGTTTTGAATTTCAAGTAATTTTTCAATAGATCCCTCACCAATTCCGGTAGAAACCATAAAATAATCAGGGTCCAGTCCTCCGTCCATATTTTGTTCTAGGTAATCATCTTTATTATAGAATTTATGGAGAGCAGTAATAATATTATGTTTTCTTAATGATTCGTGAACTTGAAATGTGCCAGTAGTATCCATATTAGCAGATATAATAGGAACGCCACTCCAATCATAAGACGAATATTTAAATTTAAACGTCCTATTCAAGTCAACTTCTGAACGACTATTTATGGTAGAACGTTTGGGACGAATAAGAACATTAGAAAAATCTAGTTTTGGTCCGTATTCTATTTTGTTCATTACTATTTAATAAAAAATGTTTTTAAGTAATAATAATAAGATTTATGTTTCATTTGCGTCAACTGTAGTATTAGAAACATTTGCAGTTTCCTTTAACAATAATTTTATTTTATATATGCGTGGTTGAACCGTATTTGTAGATGTTAAATTATGTTGATCAGATTTTGCATTTAAAGTTAAATGAAAACTAATAATATCATCAACATCAAAAGGTAATGGTTGCTTAGATAAATAAGGACTGGTGGAATCAGTCCAGCTGTATCTGCTCCATCGCGAAGAAACGGAAGAAGCAAGTCGTTGATATAATCTTCTACAAATATTTTCATTACCCATAAAAGTATTATCCATATATTTATTATTGCTTGCGTCGGTTTTTGAAGAAGAATGAGTGCCCGTAAGGGAAACTAATTCTAAAGCTTCATCAATTTCACCCATAGTGTTACCATCACCATCTCCACAAATACTTCTAATATTAGTAAGCATGTCTTTTTCATTGTTAAAAAGGTCAACGCCGTGGTGAGTATTAAAAACACCTTTTGCTAAATGTCTCATGAAATCATGGGTAATCATCATTTTATCAGTTTGATACCCAGAGGCAATAGGATCAACGGAAGCAAGATGGTCCATCATACCATTAGCAGCGTTAAAAGACGGCCAATGTGAGTGGTCAACATAATATCTCAAAGAGGTATTACTACTGGTAACGTCTAATAAATTGACTCCTGAAGAATCAGTTTGAAACTGAAATACAGATTTCATATCATTAATATCAATAAGGTATACGGCTTCTGCGTCTGCTTCTGTTGGCGCTGCCATATTGAATTTAAAGTATATAAATTACAATGAAATTATAATTAAATATATTTAATCAATTATAATTTAATAAAAAGATTTACTCGTTGGCATCAACAGTAGTGTTGGCAATATCAGCAGTGGCTTTCATGAGTAACTTAATCTTGTATGTGCGAGCAGGAATAGCACTTACGGAAGTTAAGTTTTCTTGACCAGTGGCAGCATTAATAGTGATTTTGAAACTGAGTATGTCATCGGCAAGTAAAGGCATAGCTTGTTTAGCATTTGAATCAGACAAAGTTGCGAAACGGGCAGGAACAGTGCTGGTAAGTTGTTCAAATAAGATTTTACCAAGGTTGGCGTTTGTTGTGGTGGCATTTGTCATATATTTATCGCCATTACCATCAGTAGCCATACCAGCATGTGTGCCGGTAAGATTTACTAATGCTAAAGCATCAGTGACAGTTGCCATGGCGTTACCAGCACCAGAACCAGTGATTGTTCTTAAGTTAGTTAACAAAGCAGGTTCATTGTTAAACAATTCAACACCGTGGTGTGTTCCGAACAATTTAGTAGCTAAATAACGGGTAAAGTCGTGACATAAAAGACTTTTATTGGCAGCAAAACCAGAAGCAATAGCTCCAGTGGAACCAGCGTTGTCCATCATAGCATTACCGGCAATAACTGTGGGGAAATTTGTGGAATCAATATAGTATTTAATATCAGATGCACTTGCATCGAGAAGATCAGTGGAATCTGTTTGGAATTGAAATACAGATTGCATGCTAGCAACATCAACCATAAATACAGCAGCAGCAGATACATCCATTGCAGGAACAGCGGTAGCTGCTAATGTACCGGATGTTGCCATAGTGACAGAGGATTCGAAGGCTTCTAAGATTAACTCAGGCATCGCTTATATATATTAAGAATAAAATAAATAATTATAAATAACTATTTATTTGAATAAAAATTAAGAATATAACTCTTTTATCTCTAAAACAAATGAAAAATCGTTTCTATTTAATTCAATTGATTCTCCTAGTTTATTTACTAATTTAATACGCATTCTTTCTAATTTAACAGGACCGAAATACTCTCTTTTTTTAAAAACAAAATCGCTTGCTGTATTCGCAACAATAGTATTCATTCCTGAAGTTACACTAATTCTTCCAATAGTGTTATTACCCAATACCGATTCTTCTGAATTAATAATAAAACTATTCGTATTGAAATTTTTATTAAAATCGTCTAAATCTAGAAAGATGTAATTATGAACACCACTCCCATAACTGGATTCACTTTCAAGGAACCATCTAAATGTTTGAATTTCAAATTCTGTATCAGTTCTTATTACTGTAGCATTTAAAGACATTGAAACGGTATAACTAGAATTACGAAATCCTAACATCCAACCCGCATTTTTAAATAAAGGTCTATTAGGGTATTCAGCAACAGTAAAATCTATCTTAAATGAAAAATCAACAGGATTATCAGCATCTAAAAAAACTCCTTTGTCATCATCATCGGCAGTTTTTGTTCTAAAAACGCAGCGAGCATTTTTTTCATTAATATCAAAAAATATATATTCTAAACCACCTCTTATGTTAGAAAATGTATTATTTATAGCATCTTTTAGATTGTCAGATTGATAATTACCTTCTGGAATTTCAATAACATGTGTAATTTCACTAGCATATGTAGTTCCAGTTAAATCTGGGGGGTTAGGTGCATTATATAAAGTAACAGTAAATAAATTGGAGTAATACTCTTTGGAAAAAGTGTACCAAGAATTAGGAAATTCCATGGCAGTAACTTCCATAGAAAGGACATTATTAATAGGTTGAGGTAAAACAAAAGCAAAATCAGAAGATAGTGTGCTGCTATAGTTTTTTCTGAAAAGTGAATCAACACAAATATGTCTAGTAATAATTCTTCTTTCTTTACCACAAATCATTTCAGTAGGGTAATCAGCAGGACAATGACTAAATCCGCTTTGATCATTTTTTGCACCATTAATAATTAAATCAGAACGGCTATTTTTGAGTTCGTTTTGAACCAACAATGCTTCTTTTTGAAGCAATAAAGCATCTTTTTGAATATTAATGGTTCGTTTTTGTTGTTGCATTACTTTTTCATATTCAATAAGCTTTTTTTCATAATCATTTTTTAATTTATCATTTATGCTAATTCTTGACCTATTTTTAGCAATTGTATGAAATAAACTGGACATGTGAACTTAATATATATTTAGATAATTATAATTTTAAATGCTTTAAACAGTTTTTATAGAATTAACTAAATTTAAATAAAAAATTATAAAATAACAGTGGCTGCTTGATTATTCAATATATCAGCTAATAAGTCCATATCAAAAATACCATCTTCTGGATATCCATATAACCTAATATATTCAGCGTATTCAGGTCTGAGAGTAGCAGCAATAGCAGTTACATTTGCAGCAGGTAAAGAATAACTAGCAGGTTGTAAAGTTTGTAGATATTCGTGTAATAGCTCTGGATTGTATAAAATTTCTTCAGCGTCTTGAATGTTTCGTAATTGTTGTCGTAAATCTTTATTATCACCAAATTGTTGATATGCTCTATACATACCTTGTAGAGAATCTGTAGTTAACTCTCTTAAATCTTCATATTCTTTATATCTTCTTTTTCCTTCTTTTAATCTTCTAATTTGAACTGAATAGTTTTGATAATTAGCTTGGGATAATAAATTATTTAATTGATTATATCTTCCTTCTTGATAGGCTGTGAATAATGGTTTTAATGATTTACTATATTTTGATAATTTTTTAAATTTTTTTACTGTTTCAGTATCTCTGCCACCACTTGATGAACTAGAAAATGCAGAACCACCACCTCCAACGTTAGATGAAAATACACTTTGACCTCCACTTGATGAAAACATGTTAATATATAAATATATTTTATATTGTTAAAAAATTATGAAATATATTTTGGCTTACCAATAAGATTTGATTGCATTACTTCTCTAAATTCTTGGCTACATAAATCATATTGAGTTTGAAGAATTTTAAAATTATGAAGTTTATAAATATTATTTGGTTGTGAAATCAAACTAAAAAAATCATCAGGTGCTACAATATCAGTTTGTAAACATGAAGAGTTAATTATTTTTTTTGCACCATTAAAAGTAATGATATATGATTGAGCGTTTACACACCAATCTTTTGAATATTCTAAAAAGTTGTTATATTTATTTCTATCATAGTTACATTTCCAAGCTGAAAGGCGTAAAATATCAAAATCCAAATTTTTAAAATTTGAAGTAATTTTATTTAAGTAACTACTAAAACATGTTCTAAAAGTTGCATCGTCTTCTAAAACAAGTGCGTATTCAATATTATTTTGAAACACATAATTCCATACAGAATAATGGGACAAAAAACAGCCAATTTCTCCAGTGTTAACTGCCGAGGAAGAATGAACATTAAAATTATATTTATGAAGGTCTTTGTCTCCATCTATAGCTGGAAAATATGCAACATCTGTTAATCCAGAAGATAATAATTTGTATTTAAGTTTGTTTCTTCTTTCAACGTCTTTTTCTAATGAAATAATGAATGTTTTGATATTATTATTAATAATATTTTTTAATGGAAGAAGAGTGGACATGTAATTTTTTTTATAAGTGATTTTGTGTATATTTTTAAATAGATATTCCGAAAGAAAATAAAGCATTTCTTTGTTTTCACTTTCTCCGTTTCCATGTAATACGCATGGAGTTGTATAAAATCGTGGGTTTTCAATTAAATTATTTTCAAATATTAAATTAAGATGGTCAAGTTCTTGATTAAAGGTTTGAAATAAAATACAATGATAATCAATAAATATTTTTTCGGGATTAAAAATAAAATATTTTGAATAGTATAATTGATCATCTTGGTCGTTTTTAATAGATGCATTTTCTATTATTTCAAGTATATTGTATGCAGTGCCAATAAAAGAACCAGAATTTAAAAATCTAAAATATTCGTTTGAATGGGGATACATATTAATCAATGACTCATCAGGCCAACAAACCTTTTCTCCAGAAAACATAACTTTATCAAACTGTTTATATTCTTTTATTGCTTGAAAATAGGAATCCAAAATAGTTTGCATATTTCCACAAATTAAAACATCATATGCGTCTGTAAATAATACAATTGTATTTTGTAAATCTTTGTAATTCCATGTTATCAATTCGTTTTTTAATAAATTAATTTTTTGACCTCCACCAGCACCTTTTTCCATATTTCCTCCAGTCCAAATATCAGAAAGACCAAGAACTTTATAATTTATTTTATGCTGATTAATAGATTTCAATAAAATTTTAAATCCCTTATTATTTTCATCTGTAGCGACAGTTATAAGGAGAAAATTGTAAGTATCGGAAGTAATAGGGCGATAATATGGACAATAAAAAAAATAATCATTTTTGAAATTATTATTAATTATTTTTTCAGAATCATAAAAAAAATATTTTTCCTTGGGTTTTAATTTATTTTGATAATCAAATTTTCCATTTTTTAGTTCTTTTAAAAAGATATTATTAGATGAGACTTCATTGTAAACCGTGTTAGTGTTCGCTTCTTTGAAAGAAAAAAGTATATTTTCTTTATCTTCGTGTAGAAATGTTTTTTCTGGAGAGTATAAAATATTTTTATAATCAAATTTGTGATTATTCCATATATTTATAATTAGTATATCTCTTTTTTGTGCCTTAGAAAAACTATGAAAGGGATAGCTACCATGTAAATATTTTCCTCCTTTAAATACAATTTGAGTATTTTTTTTTGGAAAAACAAACATCATATAAGGAATTGAAGGGGAAGTAAATAAATCAGGATTTGATAAGTCAATATTGTGTTTTCTTTGAACGTTGGTTATAATTGTTGGAATAATAGAATCAGTATTTTCCAAAAAGGAAATTATTGTAAGTTCGTTATATTTTTCGTTGGTGCTGAATGGTATACTTTCATCTCTGTCCCAGTGTAAATTGTGGTGACCTTCAGTAGTTTCATATGTTTTTAACCAAAATTCAATAGATTTATTAGTTAAGTCTGAATTCAAATGTAAATAAGAGTAGTGTTTAGCCGTCTCATAAATAAAGTTTTCTAAATAGCTCATTTTATCTTTAATATTTAAATATCTCAAATTACATGATAATTCAGAATGTTGAACAGCATTTATCTCATTATAAAAATGATTATTATATTTTTTATTTATTTCAAAATTATATTTCTTATACATATTTTATAACTAATTATAATTTTTTATATAATTATTTATGAATATTAAAAGCTTATATGAAGAAAAAATACAAGAACATATCTTGTTCCATTTTTTAATGGTAAAACTTTATGTTTGTGATTGATAGTATGTAAACACAAATAACCAGTATTAAGATGAGTGATACAACCATCTTCATATTCAAGTTCAGCACCTTCAAAATCATTATTTAATAATATACTGGCGGTAATATTGCTTTCTTCTCCATCATAATGAAGATCTAAAGAATGTTGTTCATTTTCTCCATATTTAACAATAAATAAATCACGCACATCAATATTTTGAATATCAATTGTATAACATTGTTCAATATGTTCTTTGATTAAAGGCATAATGCCATGTAAACAAAAAGAAAATACATTTGGTATATTTTCAATAGCAATATCATATGTGGGATAGGCTATATGTCTATTATTTTTCCAGACAGTATTGTTTGTTTTAATATATCTTTCTGACTCAAATATAATCCAGTTACAAGCTAAATCGTTTATAAAATTTTGAATAACATGCCTTTGAATAAATTTTTGTTCACTCAAAGTTAAATGTTTATCGTTAACTGGAGTATGTTTATTCCAAAGGTCTCTATTAGTTGTTCCACCAATTGCATTCTGGTTTAATTGGGTTATATTTTCTGTCATATTTTGAATCTTAACATCTAAATTTGATTTTAAATTATTAATTCTATTTTCGTCGTATTTAATAACCGCTTCTCCTTCATTTTCTTTTACTGTTTCTATTTTAAATACAGAGAACTGTTCAATGTATGGTTCAATATATTCTTTAAACGCAGATAAATGTGATAAATGTGGTCCATTAGTAACAGCACGGTGAATAATAGTATCATCAAACAAAGATGAAGGACATGTAATATTCTTTATGTTTTTATTTTCTTGTAAATAAAACATTTGTAGTTTCTCTGAGTTGTTATAATTTTGTAAAAGAGTATCATAATTATAATTGGCATTTTTTAATCTTTGAATAAGTAATAATTTATCAAAAATTGGGACGAATTGAGGTTTTTTTTTTGAAACTTGTATTACTAACATTGAACGATCATTATTTAAACAATCATTAACTATATATTCTTTTTTGGTATTATCATAACAAAACATGTCAAATCTTCCATGCAATATATTTTTACCAAAGGTGGTTACATTGTATTTTTTTGGAAAAGAAAGGGAGAAATCTTTGAATTCATGAATCTCTTTTTTATATTTTTCAAAGTCAACATTCATAAGAAGTGTTGGAGAAGTATTGTTATCATTAAGATATATGATAGATGTAATATAATCTTCTTGGTTGTATTTTGAATCATTTTCATTTGCATTTTGATACTCATTTTCAATATGTAAATCAGTGCAACAATTATTTTTATCTTTCATCCAAAAACTAATGAAATGATTTTCATTAAGTGTTTCATTCCATATTTTTGATATATTTTGTTTAGCTACATCTACAATTAATGATTGTAATATATTTTTATCCTTATTCTTGGTTAATAAAAATTCTTCTTTTGAATAAAACATATGACTACATAATTCAAGAAATGCAAATAATTCCATTTTTTTGATTGAACACTCTTTATGCGTGTTGAGAATATCATAATAAAAAAACATATTTAAATAAAAAGATTGTTTAATATTTAAGTATTTTTAATGTTAATTATAGTTGATAATTTTTTTGAAGAAGAAATAGAAAAAGAATTAAAAACAATTTTTACTGAGAATGACGATAAGAACGATGAGACTGCTTTATGGAGTTTTGGACACAGTAGTATACGCGGAGATTTTGAATTTAGTTGGCTTTATACAGAATTAAAAGATAATAAGTATTTCAATAATTATTTGAACATAATTATACAAGAAAAATTAATTTTTTGTTTAAATAAAATTTTTAATTCTTCAATAAACTTATTAAGCTTCCGCCTAGAGCGTCTGTATGGAAATGGAATGCTTTATGGTAGTCAATCTTCATTTCACACAGATGATGATGATGATAATGCTTATACATTTTTATATTTTTTAAATGATAGTTGCAATGAATCTACTGCTGACGCAATGGGTGGTTACTTCTATTATAAAGATAATGGAGAAATAAAGTGTATAGAACCATATAGTAATAGAGCAATTTTTTTTAATGGAAATATACTTCATAAAGGAGAGGCATTTACCAGAGGGATAGATAAAATACGTATTAGTTTGGTTTGGAAATTTTATGACGAGAAAAAACATATAAAGTCTTTACATGAATATAATAAATGAGTTTTGAATTTGAAGTAAATAATATTCATAATTTTAAAACTAATTTATTTGTAATAAACAATGCAATTGATAATATTGAACTTGAAAAGAAGTTTGCAAAAAGTAGATATAAATTTGGTATAAATAAAGCATATGGACTTCAATGTATAGGACATACTCATAAATACATACAAAAATTAATAGACGAGTTTATAGAAAAATTTAATTATAAACGATTATCATTAATTAATAATTATTTATTTGTTGATAAAAATAAACAACAATATACTCATATGGATATTAATAATAATGATGATAATATAAATGAAACACAATTTGCATCAGTTATTTATTTGAATACAGATAATAATGTTCCATCAGGAACAAATCTATATGAGTTAGTTAACGACCAACTCCCTTTTGATCATTCAAAAGTAACAACTGCCAGTATAAAATCAGAGTTAAATAAAATGATATTTTATGACGGACGTTCAATTCATAAAGTAAAGTGTGGTTATGGTAATGAAATTGATAATATGAGGTTAGTTATGACGCTTTTTGCAAAAAGTAAAGTAGATTTAGATAATAATTCCAACATTGGAATGAAAAGCAAATATAATAATAATATTCAATACAAACTTGCAATGATAGATAATTATTATATTAATATAGATGATGTTTATAATTTTTTTTATGAAAAAGAATTCTATGTGAATAAAAATAAAAGGGATAAGAAAGAAGAAATAAAATGCAACATGAATTATTTATTAAATACTGGACATGCAAATAATAACATTGAAAATAACATTCCTTTATTTGAACAATTATTATCACAAAAAATAGAATCAATATTTTCATTTTTTGTTTCTGTTAATAATTCACTTATTTTTGATAAAGAAGATAATGTATGGTATGGTATATTATTTATTAATAAAGTATTACCTAGAAATAAATTAATGCTTGATTGTGACTGCGACTCACATGATATTCTACATGCAAAACAAAATAGATTATTGTTATTTAACAGTAAAAATGAAGGTAAGATGATAGTTTTTGACAATGTTTTTATAGAAATAATTAAAATAAAAATTAAATAAATAAAAAATACAATAATAATATATATATAATGAGCAACTTTTTTTATAAAGGAACTAACTTGGATGAGATATTTGAAGGAAATGCCGTTAGTTTGAAAAATCCTTCTACAGAAGGATATAATACGCCAGAATATGTAAAAAGTGGTAATAATTGGGAAAGGTATAAATCGAATGAAATGATAATTCCATATATATTTAATGGTCAAAACGCATTAAATGACAATTTCAGAGTTACAAACACTCATATTAGCAGTGCTAATAATAATATCTCAGTTCCTAATTGGGCAAACGGAGTAAAAATACGTATGTTTGGTGATAAAGGAGCAACAGGTGATGTTGGTCAAGTCGGTCAAAAAGGTGATACTGGAGCCGTAGGAGATAAAGGAGGAAAAGGACCAAATGGACAGGCTGGAAATAAAGGAGCCAATGGACAGAAAGGAACTCAATATGCAACACACGTTTGTCAGCATCCCAGAGCTGGAGGTGGAGAGTGTAACCACTATAGCGGTCATGGAGGTGAAGCAGGTGATGGTGGTGATGGTGGCGCAGGTGGTCAAGGAGGTGAAGGTGGTGATGGTGGTGATGGTGGACAAGGCGGTGCTGGTGGTGATGGCGGTGATGGTGGTGATGGTGGTAGTGGCGGTGTAGATATTTTTGAAGATGTGTTTACATTTGTAAATGATGGAAATATGAATTTTGAATTTGATATATTTGATAATAAAAGTGATTTAACTTTTAAAAATGGTTCTAATAACACTTTACTTCATGTTAGTTTACCAAAAGGAGCGAAAGGAGGAACCGGTGGAACAGGAGGGAAAGGAGGAACTGGAGGAAAAGGAGGAACCGGTCAAACGGGGGGTACAGGAGTAAAGGGAGGAGACGGAGGAATTGGTGGTAATGGTCATGCTGGTGGAACTTGTGTTCATGCCAAAGAAGGCGACTGTAAAAAAGGACAGCATGGAGTTCAAGGTAAAAAGGGAAATAAAGGACTTTCTGGAATACAATTGGCAAATGCCCCTGCTGGAGATAAAGGAGGGAGAGGACAAACAGGAGCAACAGGTGCAAAAGGACAAAAAGGACAGACTGGCGCAAAAGGAAATGTTGTTGGGAGAAGTTTAACTGGAGTTAAAGCAAGTAATAATAGTAACATAACGGATATTTTTACTAATTTGAACGGTTCAAGTCCAAATGTAGAATTAAATTTTTTTACTACAGATGAAAATTTATAAATAATATAAACAATATATATTATTTATGTCATGGCAAATACATACAAATTAGATATTGTAGTTAATGCGTATAAATATTTAAATCAACGAAAAATTATAAAAAAATATTATTCAGAATTAATTTGCGATTGGATATCTGATATTGATAATGTAAATCATTTATTTAAATATGATTATATTAAATTTTCAATAAAGGAGTTATTATCAATTATTAAAGAGGGATATAACTTATTAAATATGCATTTAAAAAATATTGAATTTAAATTTAATGTTATTTCAAGAATGGATGACATGTTTTTTGGAAATGGGTTCACAATAATAATTGCTTTGAATGATGAATTATATGTTAAATTTGAAGATGATGAGAGTGTAAAACTTGAAAAAGGAGATGCTATTTATTTCTATAACGATGTAAGATTTCATGTAAGTTTATCAAAAGATAATAAAATTGTAGAAAATATTAGAATGATATGCATTGACATAGATATAGATACAGTAGAGTTAGTTGCAAAATTGGATGGTTGGTGGGTTTATGTGAAAGATAGAGATAAATTACTAATTTAATTAATATTTTCAATTTTCCAACCGGATTTAGAAAAATAGGAAAAAAACCATACTGTAATAGTATACCGAAAATTGTTTTCGGGTTTTTTAACGTTATGAACATGTGTCCAATATGGAGGGAATAATAAAACATCTCCTGTTTCAAGTTTTAGATTAATATTATATTCAGGAAATTCAAATTCTCCATTTTTGTAATCTTTATTTAAGCCTATAATGCAAGTAAGTTCTCTAATTTCTTCTATATTCACAATTCCATCATAATGCGGGATAGTTTCATCGGTAATCTTTCGTAAAATAATTTCACCTATCTTTGGTATTTCATTAAACAAATAATCGGTATTCTTTATTTTTTTAACTATAAAACAAATTGTTTTAATGTAAATAATAATATTATTATAAATATAAGTATAATATTTTTTTTTTTCCCCTTCGTTATATGTTTTAAGTAATCTTTGTAAAGAATTTTCATATCCTTTTACATTATTTCCAGGAGCATAATCAATTTTACAAAAATCTTCTTCGTTGTTAATTATATCTATAACTTCTTCACACAGTTTTTTATGTATAAGATTTTTAATGACAAAAATATTGTTACCATAATTATGTATAATGAAATTACCAACTTTTGTTTCAATCATGTATAAAGAAAAAGTATGTTTTTAATTCATATTATATAATAAGAAGAATTTCATAATGAAATATTGATTATATAAATATATTTTATATCGTTAAAAAATATATTTATATTTTATTCAAAGTATTTGCATATTCTTGCTGTAATTTTTCCTTTTTAGCTTTTTCGTACTGTTTTTTAAGAACACAACCTCTATGATGAGCGGTTAGTGCTCTTAAGTTTTTGGCAACATAATTACAATACTCACATGTGTTTTCTTTTGCACCAGAAGAAGCATACATTCTTGATAGGTAATGCTCAAGTGTAGGTATTTTTAGATCTTCAACTTGTGCAATTAATTTCTGTTGTGTATCTTTTATAGTTTTAATATGAGTTAATTTATTATTGGTAAAGTTCTGATATTCTTTATTAATATCGTCCAAAAATTCTTTGTCTAAAGAGATTTGTTCTCCTGTTCCTGACTCTAAATCGTCCAAGCATATTTTAAAATGATCTATAATATCCACTGCAGCTTTGATTTTATAAGAATCATATTCAACATTATGCATATAAATAAGAACATTATTGTTGTGAATCTCAATCTCAAAATTATTTTTATTGGCAATACCATAATGCTGTGCTAACATAATACCACAACATTTTTGTGTTTCTACATCTCTTAAAAATTTTCTTACCTCTTCTTGTCCTACGTTTCTGTCATAATTTTTATTTTCAAATAAAATAACAGGTTTATTCCTTCTTTTTATTAAAATATCTCCAGTTTCTTTTATATTACCAACCGACTCAATTTGTGCCGTAGGATACAAAGAATGGAGAACATTGAACAAAAGGTTCTCGGAAATCTTCCCTTTTGATGAAGAATTCTCCATTTTCTTTAATAAATCATTAATATTTGCATATAAATTCGTATTTGAATTATTATTATTAGAAGAAATTTCTTTAATTTCACCCAAACGTTGATCTAATCTTTGTTCTGAAGAAGATACTATTGTATTTAGCACATTTTGAGTACTCAGTAATGTATTTCCAAATTTTTCTTCCAATTTAGAAAAGTAGTCCTGGAGAACCTCTCTTGAAAGTGACGATTTTATCAACGAATTCGTGTCATTATTTACATTTTCCTGTAAGGTTCTCAAGCTACCTTCTATACTTTTATAAAGAGATTCTTGATTTTTAGGGATAATCTCTCCAAACATTATCTTTGTCTTATCTAAGAGGGATTCATTATATTCTTTTATCAATGGAGCTACTTTCTCATTAGCATTATTTGATAATATTAACTGTAAATCAGTCATATATTCCTTCTTGAAATCTATAAATTTTAAGGTAAAAACATTAGAAATATCGTTTAAGTTTTTGTTCATTACATCTTCTATATTATTCACTTTTCCCTGCAACCCTTTTACACTTTCTAATAAACTGGCTGCAACATTCATGTCCAAAGTTGGATTTGCATTTTTTAACAGGTTTTCCAAAATTTCAACCAAAATTAGGTTCATGTTCTCAAAATTAAGGTTTTTATGCTCCTCATAAAAATCAAAAATTCGCTTATTGTTTATGGTAAGAGAATGACTCATTTATGGATATTTTCCACTGCATTTCTTTAAATCCTTTTAAATCAATTAATTAATAGTAAATTGAATTAGAACTCATTTCTGATTTACTAGAATTTACTAGACTAAATTTTACTGATTTACAAAAATAATTTTTTCCATTTAGGAATTTCTCAGAAAA
>TARA_B100001093_G_scaffold59690_2_pt1 | contig 20646 bp, 20 predicted proteins | sample TARA_B100001093 | Tara Oceans TARA_B100001093 (sample SAMEA2623116) | marine metagenome | biome: marine biome (ENVO:00000447); feature: surface water layer (ENVO:00002042); material: "saline water (ENVO:00002010), including plankton (ENVO:xxxxxxxx)" | depth 5 m | reverse complement strand
AAAAAATAAATCATTTGGAAAACAAGAACGATGTTAAAATATCAAATAAAAAGCCTTCTTACAAAATAAGTAATCTTTTTCTACAATATTTGAATAAATATAACAGAGTTGAAAATTTACCTGTTCACTATAATGATTTACTTAGGTATGTAGGATCTGTTGATGTATTTGACTCTGATGAAAATAATACACTATGGCAAAGAGTTTATTATAATGAAACTGAAAGAATTGAATTAGAAAATAATTTGAAAAAAATTTATGATGTTCTATATTCAGATGGTAGTAATACAAATACTGAGTTTTTAATCATTGATGGAATTGATTATTGCACTTTTGGAAATTCTAATCCTTTCAGAGTAAAAATTAGAAATAAATTGAACGACAACTTTACTTATTTTTATATAAAAAAAGCTGATTCATCAAGAGTTTATGGTTTAGAGTTAGAACATATTACATCTCCATATAATTTAAATTATATTTTAAAAGACGATACTTTAATTGAGGAACACATCTCTGGTATACCAGGCGACGATTTTTTTAAAAACAAATTAGATCAGTGCAATGATAATGAAAAATCCCAAATTGCTAAAGAATTTGTAAAATTTAGTGAAAGATGCATGATAAGATTATTAGGTGATATGAGATCATACAATTATGTTGTTATACCAATTCATGACTTTGATCAAGTTGTTTATAAATTAAGAGCAATTGATTTTGATCAACAAAGTTATGAGTCAGATTTTAAAGTTTACAGACCTCAATTATTTAAAGAAAATGCACCAGTTGTTGAATTAATTAAAGAAAAATTAATTCCAGATTCTATTAACCAATATAAAATTGAAGAGAGAGCAATAATTGTAAAACGAATTTTAGGATCACAAAAAAGAGTTATAAACTTATTAAATTCTATGAAAAATGATGTAATATCTTCGGATGAAAATGTCAAAATACTTAGTCAGCAAATTTACCACTTGACAAAAGATAAGAATTTTAAATTTTGTTCTAATATGGGACAACTTATGGAATCATCATTTAATTACTTAGTTAGCAATTATGAAAGTAATGAGATGTTAAGAACTAATTAATTTTAAGTACCAATAAAATTGTACAGATATAATCAGTATGGCGATCATTAAATGCATAGGTTGAGTCATTATAGGAAAAGAAAAGTAAAACATTAATACACCGAGAAGTATTTCAATAAAAATTAAACCAATAGCAATGTAAATATAACTCATATCCATTTTTAGCTTTTTTGTAATAAAAAATAAACTAGTATTTACTAAAAATATTAAAATGGAAAAAGTTCGATGAATGTAAAAATTTAACTTTGGATTACTAAGCCATAAATCTTTATTTTGTCTGCCATAAAATTTTATTTGATCATCAATAAATTCCCTAACTCCCGTTCCAATTATAATTTGAATCAACATTAATGCGATAGAAAAAAGTACTAGATATTTGATATTAATTTTATTTAACATCAGATTTTTTATATGTGAATATTATTAGACCTAAAATAACAATTGCCATAAGCATATGTACAGTAATTTTATAGGGTGCTAAATTTGAATCAACAACTAACTTGCCAAGCCATGCTTGAAATAGCATAGAAAAAACAATAATAAATGATACAAATGGAATAAGAGGTTTTGTTTTTAAAAATTTTAAAGAAAAAATAAACATCATTAAGGTGCTTAATCCAGCAATAGCTCCAATTAATCTATTTATGAATTCAAACCAAGTATTACTTACACTAAATTCATTGTAGTTGTGTTTTGTATACTGAATCCAATTGGATAGAACGATTTTATTAGTGCTTTTAAAGTTTTTTTTTGCTGAATAAAATTTTTCTTTATCCAAAATCATTACACCTTTTCTATAATAAAAGTTAGACTTCCAAAAAACATCTTCTTCTGAAACTGGAGGGATAAGGTATCCAAAACATTTTGGCCAGTCAGGACAGCCCATTCCACTACCTGTCATCCTAACAAGTGAACCAGCAAAAATGACTAGTATTACTAAGCAAAATGATATTATTGTTGAAAGTTTAAATTTATTACTCATTTCAAAGCCCTAACTCATTACCCTTAACTATCATCAAATTATATGCCTGTTTGTGTGAGTTTTTTATATCACCATTAAGAATAGATTCTTTTATAAAACTTTTTATTAAGCCAATTTCTTTACATGGTTTAATATTGAAATAATTCATAATTTCTTCTCCGGAAATTGGGGGTTGAAAATTTCTGATTCTATCACGTTCCTCAACAATTTTAATTTTTTTTCTAACAATTTTAAAATTATTCAAATATTTATCCTTTAAAAATTTATTTTTTGTTGTAATATCAGCTTCACACAAGGTCATTAAATCATCTATATCATCTCCAGAATCATAAATAAGCCTTCTCACTGCAGAATCGGTAGTGTCTTCTAAAGACAAAACAATTGGACGCGAACTTAATAAGATTAATTTTTTAATATATTTTATTTTATCATTTAAAGGAAGTTTTAATCTTTTAAAAATTTTTGTAACCATTTTAGATCCAACATATTCATGTCCGTGGAATGACCATCCATTTTTTTTATTATATTTTTTTGTCTTTGGTTTACCAATATCGTGGAGTAAAGCAACCCATCTAAGCCATAAATTATTTGTATTAGCAGAAATATTATCTAGAACTTGTAAAGTATGATTAAAATTATCCTTATGTTTTTTCCCCTCAACTTCCTCGACTCCATGTAAAAAAGTTAGTTCTGGAATTAAAATTTGGAGTAAACCAGATTTATCTAAAAGATTAAAACCAACTGAGGGTTTTGAAGATATTAATATTTTATTTATTTCATCACTAATTCTTTCCTTTGAAATTATATTAATTCTTTTAGATTCAATTTTAATGCACTCAAAGTCATCAGAATTTATTTTAAAATTTAATTGTGATGAAAATCTTATCGCTCTTAACATCCTTAGTGGATCATCGTGAAAGGTTTTGACAGGATTTTTGGGAGTTTTTAAAACACCATCATTTAGATCCTTTAAACCATTATGATTATCGATTAATTCACCTTTACTATTTCCATCTAACCTTATAGCTAACGCATTTATGGTAAAATCTCTTCTTGATAAGTCATCGGATAAGTTACCTTTCTCTACATCGGGGTTCCTGGATGTTTTTTTATAACTTTCTTTTCTAGCTCCAACAAATTCAATTTGAAATTTTTTATATTTTAACATTGCTGTTCCAAAATTTTTAAAAACTTGAATATTAGTTTTTAAGTTTGAAGCAACAATTTGAGCAAAAAGAATTCCATCTCCCAATACTAAAATATCAATATCTTTTTTGTTATTATTTTTTAGAATATAATCTCTAACATAACCCCCAACTACAAAAACATTATAATTATTTTCATCTGCTATTTTTGAAATAGTTTTTAAAATACCTGAACTAATAATTTTTTTATAATCCATTTATCTTAAAACTTTAAAGTCGTTATCATTAATCATTTTAATTATAGATGAAGGCTTATTTTTAAAAATTTTTTTGGTTTTAACAATATAATCTACATTCTTTTGAATAGAAAGATCAATACTTTTCAAACTATTCGCGATTTCTAGTCCATGTAAATTAGCTGAGGATGAAAATAATGGACGTTTTAACTCCTTAATTAGTGTTAAGCAGAATTCATTCGAAGGAATTCTAATTGCTATTGAGTTAAGTTTTGATTTATCTTCGTTAATATTTGTAAAAATTACAGTGGTGGGTTCATTTTTTTTTAAAAACTTAAAAGCAGTTTCTGAGATATTATTAACATAATCGTTTATCATTTCAATACCACTCATTAGATGAATTAATGGTTTATCAACTTTTCTTTTTTTAATTTGATTGATCTTAATTGAAACTTTATTATTAGCTGAATCACCTGCAAGCCCATAAACTGTATCAGTAGGATGTAATATTACTCCACCTTCATCAATAGTCCTTAAACATTTATTAACTTCTTTAACTATTTTAAACTGAAACATTGAATTCTCTTAGAGCATCATTAAGTGATGTTTTTTTATTAGTACTTTCTTTTCTTTTTCCAATAATTAATGCACAAGGAACATTGAAGGTGCCAGAACTAAATTCTTTTGGAACAGACCCTGGTATAACAACAGACTTAGAAGGTATAAATCCTTTTATATAAACTGGTTCATTTCCACTTACATCAATAATTTTGGTTGAAGAAGTTAATACTACATTAGCGCCTAAAACTGCTTCTTTTTCTATTCTTACTCCCTCAACAATTATACATCTTGAACCAATAAATGCATCATCTTCAATAATTACTGGCGCAGCTTGAACAGGTTCTAAAACACCTCCAATGCCAACACCTCCACTCAAATGAACATTTTTCCCAATTTGAGCACAACTACCAACTGTTGCCCATGTGTCCACCATGGTTCCTGATCCAACATATGCCCCTATGTTTATGTAAGAAGGCATTAGAACGGCTCCTTTTTCAATGAATGAGCCAAATCTCGATACTGCATGAGGAACAACTCTAATTCCTTTTTCTTTGAAGTTTTTTTTCAAAGGAATTTTATCATGAAATTCAAAAGGTCCAATTTTAATAGTTTCCATCTTAGAAATTGGAAAAAAAAGTATGACAGCTTTTTTAACCCAGTCATTAACTATCCATTCATTATTTTTTTGCTCAGCAACTCTAATTTTACCTTCATCTAAAAGCTTGATTACATCCTTTATAATATTTTGAGATTTAATATCTTTTAACAATTCTCTATTATTCCATGCATTTTCAATTATTTCTTTCATTTATTTTTTTTAACAAATATAATTTTTAAGTATGAATTTATTTTTTTTTTATTTCATAATAATTAATACATAATTTAGCCTTGTGAAAAGAATTTTAGGAATTGATTATGGAATTAAACGAACAGGCATAGCAATTTCTGATCCATTAGGAATTATTGCTTCTCCGTTAGAGACTGTCAATACAGTTAATTTAATTGATTATTTATTAAAATTAATTGAGAATGAAAAAATTTCAGATCTGGTAATCGGTCTACCATTAAATTCAAAAAATAAATTATTTGATATTGAAAAAGAAATTAAAAAATTTATCTTAAAAATAAAACTTAAATTACCAGAACTGAATATTGAAAGAATTGACGAACGTTTCACTTCAAAAATTGCGAGAAATTATATTAACATTTACACTGAAAAGCAAAAAACAAGAAGAAATAAAGAAAACTTAGATAAGGTTAGTGCATCCCTGATTCTTCAATCATATTTGGAAAAAAAATGATTTTACCAATAATAGCATATGGTCATTCAGTTTTAAAGAAAAAATGTTCTGTTATAGACAAGAATTACTCCGATTTACAACTTTTAATTGATAATATGTGGGAAACAATGTATAACGCTGATGGAGTTGGTTTGGCTGCCCCTCAAATTGGTTTATCAATACGTTTATTTATAATTGATGCAAATCCATTAATTGATTCAGAAGAAAATTCAATTAAAAATGTTTTTAATAAAAGTGTTTTTATTAATGCTCAAATTATTGATGATTCTAACGATATCTCATCTTTTAATGAAGGATGTTTAAGTATACCCGATATAAGAGGAGATGTGAATAGACCAAATTCCATAAAAATAAAATTTTATGATGAAAATTTTCAACTCCATATAAAAGAATTTGATGGAATTCTTGCAAGAGTAATTCAACATGAATATGACCACATTGAGGGAGTTTTATTCACTGACAAAATATCTAAATTAAAAAGAAAGATTATCGAAAAAAAATTATCAAAAATATCTAAGGGTAATATAAATATTAACTATAAAATGTTATTTAAGAAATAATGAAAGAAATCGATCATAAAGTTTCCGAACTATTAAAAATAATGGATGATTTGCGACTAAAATGCCCATGGGATAAAAAACAATCATTCGATTCATTAAAAAGATTAACTATTGAAGAAACATATGAATTAGTAAATGCTATTGAAAAAAAAGATTATGAGAATATAAAAGAAGAGTTGGGAGACCTTCTTTTACATATTGTTTTTTATTCAAAAATTTCATCTGAAAATAAATTTTTTGACTTTAATGACGTTGTCAACCTTTTGATTAAAAAATTGATTGATAGGCATCCACATATTTATGGGAATATTGGTAAAGTCAATGAAAAAGAGGTAATATTAAACTGGGAGAGAATTAAACAAGAAAATAATAATTTAAATTTATTATCAGGTGTTCCTGAAAACATGCCTCCAATTACTAAGGCTTATAGAGTTCAAGAAAAAGTATCTGGTGTTGGTTTTGGTTGGGATAGAATCGATGGGGTTTTGGAAAAGGTTAAGGAGGAAATTATTGAGCTTACCCTAGCTCTTGAAAGTAAAAATAAAAAAGATATTGAAGAAGAATTTGGAGATCTGTTATTTTCACTTATTAATTATTCTAGATTTATTGATATTGATCCTGAAACATCATTAAATAACTCTACTAATAAATTTATAAACAGATTTAACAATCTTGAAAATTTAGTTAAAAATCAAAATAAAAAGATTTCTAATTTATCTAGTGAAGAAATGAATAAATACTGGGAGGAAGTTAAACAAACTAATTTTTAGAAATTAATTGAAGTTTTTTTTTAAATTTCTCCATTTGTATTTTATAATTCTTGATATTTAAGTGAACATTAGATAAAATATCACTATCAGAATTTCCTTTGATGAAATTTAAATTATTTTCTAACTGAGAAATTTGTTTTTGATAGTCAGATATTTTCTTTTTTAAATTGACTTTTTCAGAATTTAGAGTGTTCTTGTTAAGAATTTTTGATTTTATTTTTAAAATAATATCTTCAATATCATCAACTTTAAGAGTCCTCATTTTCTCCTTAATACCTATAATAAGTTCATTAGTTTCTTTTAACGATTTTATTTGACCTAAGTCAACCCATTTATCTATTATTGAGTCAATTTTTTCAATATTAAAGTCTAGAAGTAATTCTTCCTTGAGCTTTTTCTGCTTTAATGAGATATCTTTTTCTAATTCTGTTTCTTTAGATTTAGTATTATTGATTTTGTTAAAACATTTATTATAAATTTCATTAAAAACCAACCAACTTTCCTTATTTTTCTTAAAGGGAACATCCTTTATATTTTTAAATTCATTTCTAATTTCAATTATTATTTTTTTATCTATTTTTTCATTTTGTTTGAGATATATTTCTAGCTTATTAATAAGTTTTTTTTGTTTTTCTATATTGGTAGAGTAATTTTTTTTTAAATTTTTAAAAAATAAATTTTTTTCTTTAATAAACTTTCTGTTTAAATCTTTAAACTCATTCCATATACTATCATTATCTGATAATTTTATTGGGCCGATATTTATAAAATGATTTTTAATTTTTGTTACTTGGTCTACTATACCTATCCATGCATTTTTTTTATTGGGAAGATTTTCTAAATGATTTTTTAATTTTTTTACTAATTCTTTTTTTAATTCTAGATTTTCATTATCAAATTTTTCTCTATTATTTAAATATTCTTTTTTTTGATCTTTAATTTTTTTAATGATTATATCAAATTTTAAATCAAGTTTTTCTCCATCTTCATTTTTAACAGGTCCAATCTGATAATTCCATTTTCTAATAATAATTAATAATTCTCTGTATGATTTTAATTTATCTGCATTTTTTTCGATTTTAGATGCATCAAGAAGAAGTTTTTCCTTGATTTTTTTATTGTTATTTTGATCTTGTTCTTTAAATTTTCTATCTAAGTATAAATAATCGTAAAATACTTTAACCTGGTGGTCATATGAATTTTTAAGTCCGAACGCAAGATGCCCAGGAACTTTACCAATATTTACCCAATTTTGTCTGAGTTTGAGAAACCTTTCATACTTAATTTGATTTTCGTTTGTAGAATCTAGTAAACTTTTCAGTTCTTGGATCAAATTAACCTTAAGTTCATGATTCTTTTTTAAGTCAATATTTTGATTATAAGTACGCAAAAGAAACTGCTTTTAGACATTTAAGTTAATATTTTTTATCAACTATTCCATATATTCCAACTTTCTTCAGCTTGAAATTCTAACATTTCTAATCCATTTTTAATTGATGCGCCTTGAATTTCACATTCGTTAAGAAAAGAACTTTTTATCGGATTATATATTAAGTCGTAACAATGGTGATTTTTATTAATTAAATGATAAGGTATATCAATTTTATTATTAACTCTTGGGTACGTTCCAAGGGGTGTTGTATTTATAATAAGGTCAGAAATTTTAATTTCCTGATCTAAATTATTATATCCGATCAAATCGATATTTTTTCTTCTTGAAACAACCTTATATTTAATATCTAACTTATTTAAACTAAATTGAATAGCCTTAGAAGCTCCTCCAGAACCAAAAATTAAAGCTTTTTTAAATTTTTTACCTTTTAAAGATTTTGAAAATCCAATATGATCTGTATTGAAGCCTATTAATTTTTTGTTAATAATTTTAATTGTATTAACAGCACCAATTTTTAGTGCGTCATCTGAAACCTCATCAATATGTGCTATTATATCTTGCTTATAAGGAATTGTTACATTAAAGCCAATTATTTTAGAAAGGTCAATTTTTTTAAATTCTGTAATATCACTTAAATCAAAATTTTCATATTTATTTTCATTAAGTTTTAACTCGTTGAATTTATTGTTAAAGTAATTTCTAGAAAACGAATATTCTATATTTTTACCTATCAGACCATATATTCTTTTTGTTGGCATTATTATTTAAAAAAATTATGACAATAAAACTAGCTAAAATAAATATTACACCAACAAAATTATTATTGATAGTTGTTAATTGATCATAAATTATCACTTTTTTCCAAGGCCAAACAATAGGTAATGTTCCAACTACAAAACCAATAATTAAATGATTTAAATGTAAAGGATATTTTTTTAAAACAAGACTTAGAAATTTTGATAATACTATTAATCCAATTACAGATCCAATAAAAAATACTATTAATATTTTAATGAGTTCAATATCAACAACATAGTTCTTGTCTATGAATATATTAATTACAAAATCAAAAAAATTATTAACCGCATCTACTAATAGTAATTCATAATTTCCAAGGAGTATTAATATAAAACTTCCAGAAAGACCAGGGACAGTAATTCCACAAATGCTAATAAATCCACAGCAAAAAACAAATATCAGAGATCTGTTTTCAATAATTGGATCTGAAAAACTTAAAAAAAATCCAAAAACAAGGCCTAATACTAAAATTATGAGTTTTTCTGGATTTGTTTTATTTGTTCTTTTTATTAAAACATATAAGCTTCCAAGAATAAGACCAAAAAAAACACACCAAACATATAATTCAAATTTTATTAGAAAAAAATCTAAAACTTTTGATGTAGTAAAGTAACTAATTATCATCCCTAGTGAAAGAAAAAAAAGAAATTTCCCATTGGTTGATTTTTTTAGTCCTTCAAAATCTAACCTAAAAAAATACTTTATACTTCTTTTATCAATATTTTTTATTGAATTCATTAAGTGATTATAAAAACCAATTATAATTGAGTATAGACCTCCTGAAATTCCTGGGAGCTTGTTTATGGTTCCCATCACAAGTCCATGAAAAAAAATTTCTAGAGAATTAATATTATTCCAATTTCTATTTTTTTTCATACTTTTTAGAAATCGAATTAATTACAATTATTAAAAAAATACCACAACTAAAATATAATAAAAGGTAATAATCTATATATATATAATCTGAATTTAGATTACCATCACGAGAAGGAAAAAGTTTTGGTAATGATCCTAAAATTAAGCCACTCAAAGCAACGATTGTTTTGTTTTTGAAATTAGCAAGCAAGAATCTTACTACTCTTGAAAAAGATAAAACCCCTAATATCACACCAAGAATAAATACAAAAATCCACTTAAAGTCATCAAAATTAAAATCACTTAAAAATAGATTTAACTTTTCTAAAATAAATTCATAAGATGAAAATATTAATAAAATATAGGCACCAGAAACTCCGGGAAGAATCATAGCACATGAACAAAAAAACCCACACATAAATATGTAGGTCATTGTTATCTCATTACTAAAATTATTAACCCCTAATAAGTAAAAACTTAAAAACATAAATAAAAAAAGAATTGTAATATTTTTAATTGTAAAGACTTTAACATCTTTTAATATATATGGGACACTAGCCAATATTAATCCAAAGAAAAAAGAGTTCAATTCAAATTTAAAATCGACTAACAAAACCGAGATCAAATTACTAAATATTAGAATACTTGAAATTATTCCAAAACCTAAAATTAGTAAAAAATCATATTTTAATTTTTTTAATTTATAGAAAAAATCACCTTTAAATAGGGATATTATTTGTTTGATTTTCAGATTATTTAAAGAAGTAATAAAATCATCGTAAACATTTGTGATGAGAGCAATAGTTCCCCCAGAAATACCTGGAATTAAGTCAGATATGCCCATTGCCATTCCTTTAAGGAAAATTATAATGAAATTAAAATTTTTCAATTTTTAACTAATAATTTTTAGAAATTATGTTCAAAGCCATATTAATATTTTCAATTGCTTTATCATGGTCATTATTTCTTAGATAATATTTTGCAATTGAAATCCATGCTTTTTCATATAAAGGATCTTCTTCAACAATTCTATTTAAATATCTAATTGAAGAATCGTAATCACTTATTTTTTCATAGCACCTTGATAATCTGTATAATGAGTATGATGAAGACTTGTTTTGATTATCAATAATTTTATAATAATATATAGCTTTTGAAAATTCTTCAATTTTTTCATGAATTTTAGCAAGTTCTAAATAACTTGGTGAAAAACCTTCATCACAAATAATGGCGAAATCATGACATGTTTTACTCTCTTTAAATTTTTTTTTATCAAAATATAATTTTCCTAACTCATACCAAGCAGAAGTTGAATAAGGTCTTTTATCTAAAAAATTATTTAAAAATTCTTCAGCTTCATTTCTTTTTTTAGACAGTTTGTAGCAACTCAAAAGCTTGTCAAAAAAAAAATTATTTTCAGGGTTCTTCGTGATTATATTATTTCCAATTTTTATTGCATTAGGATAGTCCTCAACATTCATGTAGTTTTTAAATAATAAATCGTTTATATAGAACTCTAATTCATTATTGTATGCAAGTTTAGATAGTAATTTTATTGATTCTTTATAATTTTTTCTTGAAGTTAATATTTTGGCTTTTTGAAATAATAAATCAATATTACCTTCATGAGATATTATAAATTTTGAGACTAATTTTTCAGCTTCATTTTTTTTATTAATTGAAAGTAACAATTCAGATTTTAAAATAATTATATTTAAATTAGTTGGATATAAATTAATACCAAAATCAATTGCTTTTTTAGCGTATTCAAAATTATCTTCATTTAGATAATAAAGGATTATATCTTCTACATCATCAAAATCTAAAAATATTGATTTATTATCACTGATCATATTTTCAAATTTTAATATCTTTTCTAAAATATTTTTATTTCTTTCAAACACACATTAAAAATATATAGTATAAGCTGTAAATGATGTTGAATGAATTATTGTTTATTAAAAATTTATTAACATTTAATCCTATAATTATTTATCATTTCAATAATTAATTTACAGCCCCATTTTATTTCTTTTTTAGAAATAGTTAATGGAGGTGTTATTCGGACAGCTTTTTTTTCATAAAGTAAAAAAAATAGAATTAAACCTCTTTTTAAACATGCCTTAACTACATAGTTAGCTAGTTTTTCAGTTTTCATAATTAAAGCTATCATGAGTCCTTTACCTCTTATTTCATCAATTAATTCATGTTTAAGAATAGATCTAATCAATTCTTCTTTTTCAATAGTTTTTGATTGTAGATTATAATTAAGTATATATTTTATTGTTTCGTAACCTGCCTTAGCTATAACTGGATGCCCTCCAAAAGTTGTTATATGCCCAAGAATTGGATCATGTGTAAATTTATCCATTAATTTTTTATTACAAATTAATGCTCCAATTGGAAATCCCCCACCTAGTGCTTTTCCAATAACTAAAATATCCGGACTTATATTGTAATGTTGAAAAGCAAACATTTTTCCTGTTCTTCCAATTCCTGATTGTAGCTCATCAAAAATTAAAAGAGCCCCAACCTCATCGCACTTTTTTCTTAGTGCTTTGAGGTATCCTATATCTGCTTGAAGAAAACCAGCACCCCCTTGAATCGGCTCAATTATTACAGATGAAGTAGATTTATCTATTAATTTTAAATCGTAAAGAGAATTGAAGTTTATGTGAAAAATATTTGGAAGTAAAGGTCTGTATCGTCTTTTTCTCTTTTCAAAACCTGAAACACTTAAACTTCCATGAGTACTTCCGTGATAAGAATTTATCATTGAAATGATTTTTTGTCTTCCAGTTGATCTTTTAGCAAGCTTTAATGATGCTTCGATAGCCTCAGTTCCTGAATTAGTTAAATAGGTAGAGTTTAGTTTATTAGGAAGTATTTTTGATATTAATTTACACAATTTGACACTTGGTTTTAATATAAATTCTCCATAAACCATTACATGGGAGTAATCTTTCAATTGATCTATGATTGAATTATTTATTAATGAATTAGAATGTCCTAAATTATTAACAGAGACTCCTGCTACAAAATCTAAATACTTTTTATCTTTAGTATAAATGTAAGATCCTTTAGCTTTAATAACTTTTAAACCAATAGGGTTGTTTGTTGTTTGAGCTTGATATTTTTTAAAATTATTAATCAATTAAAAATTTATTTTTCTCAACTTTTTCATTTTTTCTAAATATAAATCCATTTAGAAAAGTCTCATTCTTATTAAGAAATTTTTCTGGATAAAGTATTCCTTCTGGATTATTTATAAAAGTAATTTCATCCATTCCTTGATCTTTAAAATAAATTATAATCGAGCTTGCAACTGCTTTATCAATTCCTATTAAACTTAAATTTTCATCATACATATAGTAAATTAGTTCAGAATTCTGATCAACTTTTATACGTTCTATTTTATTTTTATTGAAATTGCCAAGGAGTTTAATCCCTTTAATTTGATTAAATTTATTATCACCAATAGTATCTTTCTCAATTATAAAAACATTATTTGGTATTTTTATTGAGTCGAGTTCATTTGTATTTAAATTTTCTGTAAATATTATTTTATCTCCGGTCATTTGAGTATTGTTATCCCAAACTACAGGATTTTTTAAATTAATCTCTGATTCAGTTAAAATTTGAAGATCTCTTGCTGAAATCTTTTTTCTTAACATGGTAGTTAATCCTAATTTTTTATCTATTTGAATATAATCTGACTTTCCACTTAATTTACCTTGAACAAATTCTACATTATTTAGTCCCCTCATTTTTCTCACATCTTCTTTTCCAACAGACAATAATGTATCGGCTTTTATAAATAATGAATCACTTTTTAAAATATTTATGGCAATTGGATTTTTGGTTATGATAGCTGAGTCATTTTTTTTGAAAAATTCAGCAAATTCACCTTTTAGAACTAAGTTCTCAATAGAATCAATTATTTTAATATTTCTTGTAATATTCGAATACCCTTTTTCTTCATTAAAAAAAATACTATCTCCGTAAATTTGTCTTGAATCAAAATCTATCCTCGCATTATCCTCAAATACTCCTATTTTACGACTTGGGTCATAATATCCTGAGTTACATTTTACAGCGTATTCTTTGCCATATATTAATGTTTTTTTATAAAAAAAAGTTTTTTCACTATCTAAAAAATAATCCATCATTTCAGATTTAATTAGTCTGTCCTGATCTTTAACTGTAACATCATTTTTAAAAACATATTTTTTGAGATCTATATAATATCTACCATTTTTACTATTTATTTCAGACAAACTATCAATGATTCTTCCTCCATCATAAAAAAAAGCTTCATTACTTATCCTGTCGAATTCAAGGTTCTTTGACTGTAGCTCCATCTCATTATTTATTAGTTTAACATTTCCATGAGCATACATTTTTTTTATTTTTCCATTATAATTCAAAGAATCACAATATAATTTTAAAGTATCACCTTGGTTAATAAAAACATCTCCAGTTGAAATTACTGAGTTTTTTGTCTGAAAAAAAATAGATTTATTAGAGAAGATGTTCATGTTTTCGTGCTTTAGGTGAACTCTACGATTTCGATCTTTTTTTAATATATTTCCGTCAGGATAACTATTTTCATTTCTATCAAATGATCCTGCATAAATAATTTCAATTTGTTTTACCTCTTGAGAGTAATTTAATAATGAGAGTATTAAAAAAAATAGTTTAAGAAAGTAAAATTTATTCCCTAAAAATTGTTTGTTTTCTATCTGGTCCAACTGATACAATTTTAATTTTTAAATTAAGTTTCGTTTCAAGATAATCAATATAATTTTTAAAGTTTATTGGGAGTAAATTATAATCAGTAATTTTAAAAATATCTTCTTCCCAACCATCCAATTCTTCATATATTGGTTTCAAGCTGGAATCACTCAGTGAAAATGGTAAATGATTTATAGTTTTACCTTTGTAATTGTACCCAACACAGACTTTGATTTTTTTAATTCCTGATAGAACATCACCTTTCATCATTATCAGTTCAGTAACTCCATTTACACTAATTGAGTGTTTTAGTGAAACTAAATCTAACCACCCACATCTTCTCGCCCTACCTGTTGTTGCTCCAAATTCATTACCTACTTTTGCCATTCTTTCTCCAGTTTTGTCAAAAAGTTCAGTAGGGAAGGGACCACTACCTACACGGGTAGTGTAAGCTTTGAAAATCCCAAAAACTTCACCTATTTTATTTGGAGGAATACCTAAACCAGTACATGCACCTGCAGAGGTTGTATTTGATGAAGTAACATATGGGTAAGTTCCAAAATCTATATCTAATAGGGATCCTTGAGCTCCCTCAGCCAAAATCTTATCTCCATTTTTAATTGAATTTTCAAAATAATTTTCACTATCAATAAATTTAAGCTCAGTAATGTAATCAATTGAACTTAAAAATTCTTTTTTTAAATTTTCAATATCAAAATCAATTTCTACATTAAAATTACTTATTATATTGAGGTGTTTGTTTATTAAATTCTCAAATTTTTCATTCCAACCTTCCATTTCTAAATCCCCCACTCTTAATCCATTTCTTCCTGTTTTGTCCATGTAAGTAGGGCCAATCCCTTTCAAAGTAGAGCCAATCTTCTTTTTTCCTTTTGAAAGTTCAGATGCTTTATCTATCAATCTGTGAGTTGGAAGAATTAAGTGGGCTTTCCTTGAGATTAATAATTTTTTTTTAAGATCAACATTAAGTTCTTTTAATTTCTCAATTTCTTTTTCAAATATTACGGGATCAATAACAACTCCATTCCCAATAACATTTAGTTTGCCATCATGGAAAATTCCGGAGGGTATAGTGTGTAAAACATGTTTTATTCCATCAAACTCTAGCGTGTGACCTGCATTAGGACCACCTTGAAATCTTGCAATAACATCATATTCATTAGTTAGTACATCCACTATCTTACCCTTGCCTTCATCACCCCATTGGAGACCTAATATTAAATCAATTTTCATTTTTTATTTTTTTTTCCGTAAAAGTATAACGAATGATTTTCAATAGTTACATCAAAAATTTCTTCTATACTTTTTTTTATGTTATGTAATCTAGGATCACAAAATTCAATAACTTTTCCTGAATCAGTCAAAATTAAATGATCATGCTGTCTATCAAAAAATGATTTTTCATAATGAGCTAGATTAGTTCCAAATTGATGTTTTCTTACTAAATGACACTCAAGAAGAAGTTCAATTGTATTATATAAAGTAGCTCTACTAACACGATATTTTTTTTTCTTCATTATTGAGAATAAAGATTCAATATCAAAATGATTATCTAGATCATAAATTTCTTTTAATATTGCAAATCTTTCTGGTGTTTTTCTATGAGTTTTGGAGTCTAAGAATTTAGAAAAAACATCTTTTACTAATATTTGATTTTCAGATTTAATACTATTCATTTATTTTCCAAAATTAATTATTAAAATCTAAGAACTTTATCAACTCCTTTAATTTTTTTCAATCTAGTTATTAACTTATCAACAATATTTTTGTTTTTAACTTTTAGTGTAATTAAACCTTTAAAAGTATCTCCCTCTGTATCAAACGACATTTTTTCCATATTTATATTTAAATTTTCTGAAATTATTGTTGTAATTCTGTTAACAAGACCTAGATTATCGATTCCAATAATTTGAATTGTTGATAAAAATTCATACTGAGATGAATCAATCCATCTTGCTTTTAATATTCTGTATGCAAATTTTGATTGTAGCCTTAATGAATTTTTACAATTTGATTTATGAACTTTTATACCATCACTAATTGTTAAAAAACCAAAAACATTGTCACCAGGAATAGGATTGCAACAATTTGAAAATTTATAATCAAGTTTTTCACTTCCATTTCCAAAAACTAATTGATCATGTTTTTTAATTATTTCTTTATTAAATAATGATTTTTTTTTTCTTCTTCTTCTAAAAAACTTAATAAAACTACTGTCTTCACTTTTAGCAAAATTTTTAAGTTCAGAATTATCAATACTTCCTACTCCAATTCCATAAAATAAATCTAGTGAAGATTGTAAGTTGAGATAGTTTTGAAGTCTATGTATAATATCTTCCCCAAATGAAAGCTTTAAATGCTTTAGTTTTCTTTTAAGAATTTCTTTTCCATCTTCTGCAATTGTCTTTTTATTTTCATTTAATGCAGATCTTATTTTTGACTTTGCTCTTGATGTCTCCACATAATCTAACCAGTTAGCACTAGGTTTTGAATTAACACTTTTTATAACCTGAACTTGATCTCCACTTTTTAATTTAAAATTCAATGGAACTATTTTTCCATTTACTTTAACTCCTCTTGTTTTTAATCCTAAATCAGTATGAATTGCAAAAGCAAAATCAAGTGCAGATGCCCCTTTTGGTAGTGATTTTAAATCACCTTCAGGGGTAAAAACAAAAATTTCATTTGAATATAGATTTAATTTAAAATCTTCTACAAAATCAATAGCATTTGAATCATTATTTTCTAGCACTTCTTTAAGTTTATTCAACCACTCTTCTAAACCGCTTTCTTGATTGTCACCTTGTTTATATTTAAAATGAGCAGCATATCCTCTTTCAGCAATTTCATGCATTCTTTCAGATCTGATTTGGACTTCTATCCATCTTTTACTTGGTCCAACGACTGTAATATGTAAAGCTTCATATCCATTTGTTTTAGGATTAGAAATCCAATCTCTAAGTCTTGTAGGGTTGGGCCTATAAACATCTGTAACAATAGAATAAATCTTCCAAGCAATTAATTTTTCATTTTTATTATTACTATTGTAAATTATTCTTACTGCAAAACGATCATAAACTTCCTCGATTGCAATATTTTTTTTTATCATTTTTTCTCTGACAGAAAAAATTGATTTTGATCTGCCATTTATTCTAAATGAAATTGTTTCCGATTTAAGTTTATCTGATATTTTTCTTGCAAAATTTCTTATGTATAGATTTTGTTCATCTTTCGTCTTTTCTAGGCTATTTTTAATATTATCGTAAGTTTCATTATCAGTGTATTTTAAACTTAAATCTTCTAATTCAGATTTAATCTCATATAATCCAATTCTATGAGCTATTGGTGCATAAATATAGAGTGTTTCAGAGGAGATTTTTATTTGCTTTTCATAACTCATGCTCTCCATAGTTCTCATATTGTGTAATCTATCAGCTATTTTAATTAATATTACTCTAACATCATCATTTAGGGTTAAAAGCATTTTTCTAAAATTTTCTGATTGAATTGACAAAATTTTGTCTTTTTTAAGTTTAGAAATCTTAGTTAAACCTTCAACAATTTTTGCGATTTTTTCTCCAAATAAAGAACTGACCTTGTCAATATTGAAACGTGAATCTTCAACTACATCGTGAAGAAGAGCAGCAGCAATACTATTTGCATCCAAACCAATCTTTTCAGCAACAATTTTAGCAACAGATATTGGATGAAAAACGTATGGCTCACCTGATTTTCGATATTGATCTTTATGTGCATCAATAGCCAAATCAAGAGCTCTACGTATCAAATTTTTATCATCGTTATTAAGTGTTTGATAGCTTATTTTTAATAGTTTTTTATACTCTCTAGCGATCTGTCTATTAACTAATTTTTCTGAAAAAATTTTCATCCTTTAATAAAATTAATGGATTTTTTTTGATTCATTGCCTCATATAAAATAATTGCTGTTGATACAGATAAATTTAACGAATCAACTTTCCCATTCATCGGTATTCGAAAAGTTGAATTAGAGTTTTTTAAAAAAGAATCATTTATTCTAGATGATTCTTTACCCATTAAAATAGCACATCTTTTTGTAAAATCTATATCTCTTATTAAGACAGGGGACTTAACTAGACTTCCATAAATTTTAAAATTATTTTTGCTTAAAAATTTAATTGTTTCATTCGTATCTAGTTGAAAAATATTTAGACAAAAAACTGCTCCCAAACTCGATCTAATAATATTTGGATTATATATTTCAGTTTTAGAATTTGAAATTATTATATTTTTAAATCCCAATGCATTATAGGTTCGAAATATAGCTCCAATATTTCCAGGCTTCTCAGGTTCATCTAAAACAAGTACTAATTCATTTTTTAATAATTTGATATTACTTATATCAAAAATCTTTTTTTGAACAATTGCTATAATTTTTGAAGAAGATCTATATGTGATCGTTTGCATTAAGTCTTCACTTAACAAAAATTTTTCTTTACAATCATTATAAATAATATTTTGATTCAAAATTTTTTTTTCTGAAACAAATAATGATTTGATATTATAATTTGAATGAATGCATAAATCAACTTCTTTTTTACCCTCAACAATGAAATTTTCAGTTTTTTTTCTGAAATTTGATTTTTTAGATATTTTAACTAAAAACTTAAATATTTCATTGTTTTTACTTGTTATTATTTTCATTAAATATCATTAAGTTTAGTTTTAAAATTCACATATATTTGAAAAAATTATGACAAAAGTTTATTTTGATAATGCTGCAACAACACCAATTTCAAATGATGTTATTAATATCATAACTCAAGTTATGAAAAATAACTTTGGAAATCCCTCTTCCACTCACTCTTTTGGGAGAGATTCTAGATCATTAATTGAATCTACAAGAAAGAGCATTGCAAATGAACTTAACGTAAAAACATCTGAAATTATTTTTACGTCAGGCGGAACAGAATCAAATAATATGATAATTAAAGGTGCTGTTGAAACTCATAAAGTTGAAAGAATTATTACTACAAAAATTGAACACAAAGCAGTGTTAGTTGCATCAGAGTCATGTAAAACAAAACATAATATTGATGTAGTATATATTAGTGTTGACAATAAAGGTTTTCCAGATCTATATGAATTAGAAAAATTATTGTCCGACTCAGATCAAAAAACTTTAGTTAGTTTGATGCATATTAATAATGAAATTGGCACAATGATAGATCTATCCAAAGTTGGTAATTTATGTAAAAGATTCAATGCTTTGTTTCACAGTGATACTGTCCAAACTATAGGACATTATAAAATTGATCTAAGTAAAGTTAATGTCGATTTTATAACTTGCTCAGCACATAAATTTCATGGTCCTAAGGGTATTGGATTTACATTCGTAAGGGAAAAATTAAAATTTAACTCTTTAATTGAGGGTGGAAGTCAAGAAAGAGGCTTTAGAGGAGGTACTGAAAGTGTTCATAATATTGCAGGTTTAAATATAGCATTTTTAGATTCGTATAAGAATTTGGACAAAGAATCTGAGAAGATCAAAAATTTAAAAAAATATTTCATAAATGAATTGAGAAAATATTTTGATTTTAAAATCAATGGTTGTGAAAATAAATCAAGTTTTACTATTTTAAATATTTTGCTACCCATTAATATATCTAAAAAACCAATTTTGAATTTTAAGTTAGACATTGAGGGAATTGCTTGCTCAGCAGGAAGTGCTTGTCAATCAGGTAGCGATAAACCCTCACATGTTTTATCCGAAATTCTTAATTCTGATGACATGAAAAATATTTCATTAAGATTCTCATTTTCAAAACTAAATAAAAAAGAAGAAGTCGATAAAGTAGTAATATTTTTAAAAGATTTTATTAATAAAAATTAATTTTTAAAGTAAAATATTTCTGAATAAATAAACTTATTTCCTACCATGTCTTCTAATTCAATTTTTAAAGTATTTTCTTTTTCTAGTTTGATAAAATTATCTGGTTTAAACTGAATATATTTTTTCTTAGGTTCATATTCAAACAGAGCCCATTGATTATTAATCCAGGCATTATATTTTTTAATGCCAGTTTCATCATCATTTATGAAATATCTTAATTTTTGATTTTTATTTAATGATTTAATTTTTCCAATTTTTTTTATTTTAGGCTTAACAGTATCAATACTTATAAAATATTTTCCAAGTGATTTTGAATTAACAACAAAAAAATTA
>TARA_B100001093_G_scaffold135083_2_pt1 | contig 20658 bp, 28 predicted proteins | sample TARA_B100001093 | Tara Oceans TARA_B100001093 (sample SAMEA2623116) | marine metagenome | biome: marine biome (ENVO:00000447); feature: surface water layer (ENVO:00002042); material: "saline water (ENVO:00002010), including plankton (ENVO:xxxxxxxx)" | depth 5 m | reverse complement strand
TGCATTACCATCAACAGTCAAACCATCAGCAGTAACTGTGCCTGTTACGTCTATTCCGTCTGTTTTAGTAGCTAACTTAGTTGCATTGTCAAATTTTAACCTTGCTTCACCATCTTGAATAAACTGTGCAGATATTTCTGTACCTGCCGCGTTCATTATTCTTACATCATCACTTAGTATTCTGAGTGTGCCTGTACCTGCATCTTTTATATAAGAATCAGAACCATCATGGTAGATTTGTAAATCTTGTGAACTACCAAATCTGATAGCATTGTTATCTGGAATATTTACATCTGCAAATTGTGAGACTCCTGAAGCGACTACAGCACCAGAAGCAGTTATAGTTCCGGGTAAAACAACATTACTACTTGCATCTTCAAAGACTGCTTTACTTGCTGGTAAAGTACAGAACACATCTTTAGTTCCAGAACTAAAACTTACCAAGCCATCACTATTAGAACTACTTAATATTGTAGTTCGTGACAACGTATCAGGAGATGCATCGGTAACAGTACCAATACCTACTTCAAATTCTGGTTGATCTTGATGAACGATAGCATAGTAAACTGTATTACTATTACCTATCCCAGCTACAAAAGTTTCAAAGTTTGTAACAGCACCGGCAAGATTAATCGTGCCTGTGCCTGATGTGGTACTAGTTTCTTTTACTCTATCGTTTAGTACGAGTGCCATTTATGCAATTCTTATAATTGCGTTGGAAGCATCTGCTGTTGGAAATTGAATTGTAAAGTCACCATTGGTAGATGATTTATCCCCACCAAAAGCTAAGACTGCAACTGCTGGATCACCAGATGCACTATCATTAAAGATTAATGCACCATTAGCTGTAATCGTAGAACTAGAAAAAGTTAAATCTGCGAAGTCAGTAAAAGCAGTTGTACCACTAGTAGTTGGATCAACTCTAGTTAATGCACCGCCTTTAGCTGTATAGCCAGTTCCTGAGATTTCGTTACTAGTTGTATATGCAGTTGTAGCTGCACCCAAAGATGCAGAACTTGTATACATAGCAAGATTAAAAGTGCTACCACCTGAGTTTTTAAAATTGTGTACTGCTTCTAAAAGTTCTTTTTTAAATGAAGTACACATTGCCTGAGAGATTGCCATTATAGCCTCCTTATAATATTAGCCATATCTTTATGACCTTGTTTTTCTAACAGACCAGCAACTGTACTTCTGTCACTTGCAATTGCTTGTCTAATATAAATTAAAATAACTTGGGCAATAGATTCTTTAAATGCTTCAGCCTGTGCTTTGACCATAGGGTCGGCTGTCTCACTTATAGAAACGATTCGCTCAAGTATCCTTTCAGTCCAATATTCTGGACTCAAACCTTTATTTGATGTAGTTACTACATCTACTGTCCCTATTTCTGGTTTACTATCTACGCTTAACATTAAGTCCTCTGTTGTCTAAGTTGTCCGGAACTATAAGTATCTATAGTATTATCTGCTTCGCCAAGATTTTTTAATCTAGAGACTGCTTGGAAATATCTCTTTTCATACTCAGCTTGTAAATCTTGTGAGCCTTTCATGTAAGTATAGCCTTCTATCAAACAACCATATAATAAAGCATTGCTTGCATTTTTAGATAACCATGTTTCTCCTGAGTCAGCACCAGCAGTTATTGAAGCTGGTCGATAAAAATAATGCAACTCTGCGGTATAGTTTACATTTGGTGTCGGTGCAACAATAAAAGTATCGTCATCAAATAACGCATAGTTACTTGGTTCTCCTTGTGTCGAAGTATCAGGATAAGCTTCTCTAATATAATTAACATCACGAAAGTACAAAAAGTTTTGAGTTGTACCTGAGATAACTGCTAAAGAAAAATTATCTAAAAAATCACTAGGCGTAGAAAGATATTGATTACCAGCAGTTAAATTACCTTGCACATTTTTTCTAAAGTTTGGTAGCTTAACTGACTTTAGTATTCTTTCTTCTGCTTGTTTAATTATTTGTGGCAGATCATTTACAAAAGTAGTCTCTGAGTTTTCTAAATAATTTTGTATTAAATTTTTTAATTCTGAATAAGTCATAGTGTTATGGTGTATTAGCCTGACCACCCATTCCTGAATGATTCGTGCAGTAATAATAAAGTGTTGGTGTGCCAACCGCTACAGTAATTCTTGTGTAAGCTCCTGCTGATCCCGGAGTTCCATTAGTTGTAACTCCAGTTGTATATTCAGAGCCACTACCATGAGTTCCGTCAGAGGTTGTTGAAAATCTTAATGGGTGTCCAGCATTACTTGAATCAGACTGGTCAAATATATAAGTAGCTCCTTCACTTAAAGTTGTAGTAGCTTGTCTAGTGCCATCTATATAATATTTGTTTGCTCCATAGTAAGCAGCAACAGTTACTGCAAAAGTTGTGCCAATTAAAGTAGATACAGAACCTACTGAATTTGTTGCTGTATTACCTGTAACTGCTACTTGAGTTACATTAGATGTAACTATAGCTGTACCTAACAAAGCTGTTGCAGACAAACTTGTAAGTGTAAAAGGTGTGCTAGATGATCCTCCGCCTTGGACTACTGATTGCACTTTAGCTATGCCTAATTCAGCTCGAAGCACACTTCCTGTACTTGAGACAGGATTAAAACCAAAGTAAATAGTTGAGTCTTGCTCGCCAGTATCTGGTCTAGGATTAAATAAAGAAATTTTTTCTGAGGTATCTACATCACCTATTTTTAATTGAGGATGATCTTGGTCTAAACAATTAATACAAACTCTAAAACCAGTTCGACTTGAATCTCTTACTTCGTATTTTAAGTCTTTTAGTTTAACTGTAAAACCACAACGATCACAAATACCTAAAGCTTTTTTTCCTGCTGCATATGCCATTAGTACGATCCTAGATCAGGTACAAATTTTATTGCTGCTCTTTCTCTGTCTGATTCAGAAACCTCACGCCAAAGCTCGTCATATCTTTGTTTTAACAAAGGCACTTTTGGATTTGCTTCAGGATATTTCATAGCTACATTCAAAGCTAAAGCATAAGTTAGACAAGGTAGATATCTAGCAGGTACATCGGGGTTTACATCTGCATTTGCACCGGCATCTTCAATTCTTTTTATGTAGTCATAAAATAAAGTATACGTCTGTGCTGAGTCTGGGGTAGACCAAACTACTAAATTTATATCAGATGTACCTTTGTCTACATAATACTGAGAAGGTTTAGACTGCGTAAGTTTTTTTGCTTGGTGGTTGTATTCAACTCTAGATATTCTTCTAAGCTTTGTGTCTATTTGTTTATCTGTATCATTTGCATCCGTTCTAATAAAGGCATCTACTATTTCTAATGCTGCAGAATTTGCTGCATAAGAACTTGTGCCTGCTACTAAACTTACCGAAGCCTGTTCTACTTTCCAAAGGTTTAAGCCTTTGTTTTGCCATTCAAGAAAAATTAAATTTAAAGCACGTTTAGCAGTATTGAAGTCTCCACCTGACATCATAGATACACCGCAAAGATCAAAGGCTTCTTCCATGATCTCAGTTAAATCTAAATTGAATGTAGTAGTTCCGCTAGTCGCCATATCTTATTCTTGTTATTGTTAAGTTACCTTTTGTTTCTTTTGTTACGATTCTTTTTTTTTTACCATTTTTAGTAACTTGGTTACGCATATTGGTTCTTGAAATAGTCATCGATACCTCGCTGTTTTTTTTGCTATGCTTTTTGGTTGCTTAACAAATTGTTTACCTTTTCTATTACCTTTAGCTTTAGCTTTATTAGTTGCAGATTTTTCAGAAGCAGATAAAGCTTTCCAAGCTTTGTCAGGTAAATATCTTTTTTTACCCTTGCTAGGTTTGCCATCAGAAGTACGCCACTTCTGTGAACCCCAATCCTTTAGTGATCGTTGTGATTTTTTTAAGGGCATTGTTATTCCTCTTCGTCAAAGCCTTCGCTATATAAATTATTGAATGTAATATTTGGATCAAGATAACTTTCATGTCCTTCTGCTGAGTGCAAATATTGAGAAGGTCTGAAGTCTGGTGGTCCTTCTCCAGTTGCCCATAAAGCAGGACTGGTTGCTCTCACTCTGTTATTAGGTAAAGCAACTATATTGCCTTGCCATTCACCTTCTTCAGTTACATACATAACGTGAGATTGTTTGTGTTGTGCTGGATCATCAGCAATATGATGATCAGTATAATCAACTGTAAACAAATACTTAGCTGTATAAAAGTCATTATTAATCTTGGCTATCCAAGGACTAGAACTGACTCTATCCATAATGATTACCGAGTGATCTCTAGATTCACAATCCCAAGGTTGACACATATGATCAGGCATAGGCATTGCCCACTCTTCAACAGGTATGTCTGCTACTAAAGCTTGAATAGGCATTCTTGCCCACATAGCACCACCATGTACATTTTCCATGCCTTCTTCGTTATCAGCTTCACAACCTGTAAAGACAACTTGAAAACTAAGAGAACGATCTGGAATTGTATTAACTGCAATAGCTATAGCATGAAGAAACTCGCCATGATATTTCTGATGGTTAGTTGTAAACTCTCTTCTTACCCAACATTTAAAATGTGGAATGTTACTTATTAGGTAAGACATTTACTATTTCTTTTTAGACTTAGTAGTTTTTTTGTTGCTTGTGATCGTGTTAGTAAAATAATTCTTAGCAACTTCGTACCAAGAAGGTTTGTATTTTTTAATAAGTAATATTGCAATAGCAAGTATTACTATAATGCCAATAAAGGTTTCCATTATTTATATCCTCCGCCTTTAGCTTTGTATTGTTTAGCCAACATCTGTGCCTTTCTAGCACTCCATTGACCCGGCTTACCGCCTTTGCCTCCCGCTTTTATTCGATTGAATAAATTCTTTCGCATAGTAGGTTTAGTATAATTACCTGCTTTGTTAACTGTTGATTTTTTTTGTTTGCTCACCACTTCACCTTATCTGCCCAGTAAGCTGCTGACATTTTGCCACGCTTAATATTTTTTGCATGTCTAGCTTTAAAAGATTTTCTTTTGGCTTTCATCCTAGCTGACTCACCCGCTTTAGGTTTGCCTGCAGTCTTAGCACCTTTCTGTCCAAAACGAATAGTCTTAACTTTGCTGCCTTCTTTAGCAACAACAATATGAGATTTCTTGGGATGACTAGGTGTACGCTTGGGTTTGTTATACCCGCTAACCCCAGCTCGTTTTAGCCTTGAGTCCTTTGTACTTCTAGCCATGCAAAATATGTGACTGGTTTATTATTTGTTTTTCTTCATGGCTGGTCCTGTAACACCGCCACCAAACATTCTTTGTACATAGTCTTTGTACGCTTCGACTTTAGGTTCATTGGTAGCACCACCGCCAGCCATATACTTCTTCATCTTACCGCCACCAGCCATGTACTTTTTCATTTTGCCACCGCCAGCCATGTACTTTTTATTTTTCTTAGCATCCATAATTGCCCTCGTTATTTTTTAGCTTTAGAAGTTTTCTTCTTAGTTGTCTTCTTAGCTTTAGTTTTCTTAGGTGTTTTACCACCGACATAAGCTTCATTCTCAGGTGTAGAAGGATCATCAGCTATGTAATGTCCTTTACTGTCTCTAGCTCTTACACCATTGAGTTCGTCTGCTTTCCTTTGTGCATCTTCTAAATCAGGATCAGGTCCAAATACTTTGAGCCAAATTCCATTATCGCCTTCTGTCAAAACATTATAAGCGGGTGGAAATTCTCCTGTTTCAGAGATAATAGATTTTTTCTTAGCCATAATTTTCTCCTTTAATCAGAATAAACTTTAGTCATTTCTAAAGTTATAGAATAAGTATCACCCGAAGAGTGACCTTTAGTTGTAAACAGAATGTCACCATTCTTGCCTGTACCTGCATTGTTTGGAACACCGCCAAAGCTGTGGAAGTCCATATGTCCGTTACTACTTTCTGCTAACTCCATAGCTAATACATTAGAAGTAGCATTAAATAATAATTGAACTGACATACCGACTATCGCATGGCTGACTCGCATGATTCTTACTTCAGAACATGCTTTGCTATTAGCGTTAGCAGCTAAAGCAGAAACGTCTACTTTAGCTACTGCTGACTCGCCAGAGCCATCGCTAACATTGGTGAACTTCATAACACAGTTTCTTTCACCATCAATGATGGTTTGAGTTGTTACTGCATCTGCCATAATTTACCTATTAGCTTAAGTTGTTATTTTGAATATACATTACTGTAGCTGAAGCAGTTCCGGTAGTTGAATCGCCATTAGCTCCTGTAAAGTCTGCTAAAACTTGGATGTCAGTAGTGCCTACATCAGTTGCTTCAGTATCTAAAGTACCTCTAGTAGTAGCTAAAGCTTTTACATTTTGACCATCGATAAAAGCGTTTCCGTCTGCTACTGTACCAATAGATACAGTTGCTGCACCGCCATCATTATTTACAGTAGTAACATTTAATACTACATCTATAATTTGTGAATTTGCAGGAATTGTAGCTACTACTTGATTTAAGTGACTAGCACCGAGTATATCTATTACAGCACTTTGTGCCATAACGACTGAGCCGATATTAGTTACATCTGTACCTACTGTAGTTCCTGTTGTGTTTTTAATAGTTCCTGCTTTTACAGGACCTGTGAATGTTGTTGTCGCCATATTAAGTCTCCTTAATTAAATCTATCGTCTTGGCAAGTCTGCTAGGACAGTCGATAGATAGTTTTAAAAAATCCTAGAAACAGAAAAAGGGAAGCCGAAGCTTCCCTTAATTCTATCTATTAACTAGACCCCGGACTTCCGAAGATACCTAGTGGATCAGATACTCCAAAGGAATATCTTTCTCTAGCTTTGTATCTGACGTTGCCAGTATCAAAGTCACCATCCATGCTAGTAGTCATAGGACTTCTAACAAAGTGCTTCATACCATCAGGTATATCTGTGGTAATGAAGAACGCATTGGTATCAGTAAGATAATTGTTAACAACAAAACCTTCAGGAATTACTCCGTTAGTTTTGATAGCGTTAATGTCATTATCTGCTGTACCAACTCGATAGTCACTCTGTAACAATCTAGTTGCTACGAACTGAAGATCAGAAGGTATGATTAACTTCTGAGGTCTTGCAGCTATTTTGAGACCACGCTCATCGGTGTATTTTCCGATTTGAATTACTGCATCTTCTAAAGATGTTTCATTCAAGTCAGCACCAGTTGCAGGTCTGTTTGAGTTAGTTGCACCATTAACAAGTGGGTGAGCTGTGCTAAATAAAGTAACACCATCACCACTATTAAAAGAAGTAAATCCATTGTTTAACAATGAAGTAGCTTTTACTTGTTTTGTGTACGCCATTGCACGAGCCAAGGCTTTGGTATATCTAGCAGAAAGCGAGACATAGAGGTTATCCTCCATAGCTTCTTCTGTTATAGCATATCCCATAGCTATTGTTTCGTGAGTATATCTAGCGACAAAAGACTCTTGTGCTGTATCGTAATTGATAGCAGAACCTTCATCTTTTACTGGAGCAGCACCGAAACCTGATAACTTTAACTCTTCTTCGAAACTTCTTTCGGAGTTCTCAGTCGCATAAATTTCTTCATGCTGGTTTTCATGCATCGTGTACTCTTCGCCAAAGAGGGCATTTAATCCCGGAAGGAGCTGTTTAAGCTCATTCGCTCTTGATATTGCAGCCATAATTTATTCTCCTTAACCGATACCGGTTGTATTCAGGAGCTGATGTCCTGCGTTAAACATAACTAGTACGTCAGTATTACTGTCACCAATAGCACTATCAGGACCATCGACAAAGTCAATAATCTTAAGTGGTAAGGTGTTAGTAGTAGCTGCTGTACTCCCATCGACAGCATTCTTGCTTGTTCCAATCGCAGTCGAGCCAGCAGTCTGAATTACCGCTACATTTTTCCCAAGATCATCTTGAGATAACGATTCGTCAGATTGCATTTGCATGACTAGGAATGGATCGGAAGCAACGTATGCCATTATATCGCTAGCATTGGTAGATGCCGGATAGTATTGATTAAAGGTCGCTTGACCAGTAGAAGGATCAGTATAAGAAACTCCTAAGAACACACCAATCGGAGTCATGGAAGTAGTTCCAGTATCCTTTTGGATTGTTGTATTAGGATTGTCATCCGCCCACTTCACAAAGTCACCATAAAAGATTGACGTGCCATAACTAGCAGCAATTTTATAGTGAGTAATCTTTGCGTTGTAAACACATGATACGGCTGATCCCATTGGTCTAGCACCCATAGGTGTAGCTGATGAAGCCATATTTTACTCCTCTGTAAAATTAATTACAGAATATAATTATTAAACAAAGACTCTAAGAGTCTTTACCAAAAGTCGTTTTTGTTTTGCGTTCAAATACTTGTTTGGTAGCCATTCTGCTGTCTTGGTCTTTGAAGAAAGTATTGTCAACAGCTTCTGTTTGCTCTCTTGCAATTTTGTCAAAGTGTGCAGCTCTAGCGTCTGCATCTTCTTTTGGCATTTTACATAAAAGCTGTCCGCCTATTTCAACATTACCTTTCTTTGCCCAATCAGATTCGTGATCCATCATATGTATCTGTAACTCTGGATGATCTTCCAAACGACAGGGTTGCCATCCTTCACGAAATCTTCTAGATACATTTGGATTATCAGAGTTTCCTACTAAGGAAGTTCTGATCCATCTGAATACCCAACCATCTTGGTGGTCAGGATCAGGTAGGTTACCTTGGTTTTCCCAGTTCTTAGTACGCTGGGTAGCCTCTCGACTATTTAATCCCCTAGGGGAACGCTCTTGGTTTTCAGAAGATTCTGCAGAATTTTCCTCCACATTAGTTGTGTTATCTTGCTCTGTCATGTTTGCTCCTTTAATAATTGATTTGCATACTGCTCCGGACTAATACCAAGTTGTCGAGCTATCTTAACTTGAGTCTGGGTCAGACGTACTTGCGAGGGTTTTTTTGTACCACTATCCCTCGATGTGGGTGCTACAACTGTTTGAGGTTGTCGCTTTGGAGTCTCTTCCTGTATTTCTATAGGTGGAGTAACTCCGAAAAAGTTTGGATATTTACCACGCATTTCTTCATCTATCTTTGCGTAATAAGTCTCTGCTTGTGTGCTTGGGTCTACACCTTGTTGTTTTAAAGTCTGATCCAAATACATTGCATAGCTAGTCATCTCTCTATGCGTAGGATCAGTTCCCATAAACCAAGGGTTTTTACCTGACCATGCTTGCAAGGCTGGATCGGTTGGCTGTTGTACTTCTTCTTCAGGAATGTTTTTAATTATTTCCTCTTGTACATTCTCTGCCATCCTGCCCGCAGTTTGTTCAGCTAGCACAGCCTTTGATAGTTGCTCTTGTGCTTCTGCCATTTTTTCTGCATCGCCTGCTTCATAAGCAGCTTTGTACATAGTCTGAGCGTTTTGTTTTGCCCATACTGCATTGTTTGCTGCTTGCTTATTTAAAACTTCTCCGCCTTGATCAACCATGGCTTGAAGTTTTCTATTCTCTGAGAGTAGACCTTGAAGTCTTTGCACAGCTTCAGATGATTCTCTAACTGCTGCTTCTTTAGCTCTACGCTCTTCGTGAAACTCATACTTGAGTTTGTTAATTCTGTCTCCAGCTCTTTTACTGTAGTCATTAATTTCTTGATCAACTGAATCGTCAGTAACTTCTACTTCTGGAGTTTCTACTTTTGGCGGTCTGCGATCTTCTTCTGGAGTATCGTCTACTATTTCAACTGACAGTCCTTCATCAACTTCAGTTTGTATTTCAGTAGTTTGACCAAAAAATTTATCTTCGTCAGACATTCTTGGTTCTGGAATGTTAGGCTCTTCGTTTATTATTTCTGTTTCGCTCATGCTCTTACTACTCCTGATGGGTCTTCGACAACTGCTTCCACAGTATCATCGTTTATTAAACGAAACTCTTGTCCATACATAACCATGCGAGTGCCAGAATAAGCACGGAAAATAACCCAGTCACCTTTTTTGCACCATGGTCCAGAAGCAAATCTTTTCTTATCGTTATATGCTTCAGGTCCTAACTCAAGAACATATCCGCAGATATTACCTACTTCTTCATTCTTTATTGTTTGGCTTGATTTAATAATACCACCTTCTGTTTTTTCATCAGCTTGTGGCATAGCAACTAAAATTTTCCAACCCTTTGGATCAGGTAGTTGTTTTCTAGCTACGTCAGGTTTTGGTGTCTTTACCGCTTCTGTCATAATGTTTGCACGACTTTAGGAGTCGAGTTCCTTTAGCGAGAGTGTCTATCTATCCAGTCAGCCATCTCTCTTTCTGCGAGGTTTAAACCCTCGATAATTCCACATAGCCTTTTGTATTCTTCGTGATCTTTAATCGTACCATTGGCTAAGTGATCCTTGTGATCAGCAATTAAATCCTTGATTCTTGTTTTCAGAAAATCTGAAAGTGCTAATTCTTGGAACTCATCACTCATCTCTATCTAGATTCTGTGCTATATCTTTTGCAATGTCAATACCTTGCTTGTATCTTTCTACTGATTTGCTATCAGCTTTCTCCTCTGCTTCTAGCATATCACTAGCAACTTTCTGCCCTATGCTAGCACCTGCAATTTGCTCTTGAGATTCTATCCTTTCTCTTTCAATCTCATCTCGGTTTTTAGCTTTCTCTGCATCTAGCTGTATGCGTGCAGCATCGCCAGCAATTTTTCTTTGTACGTCAGCTTCTTTAATTGCCACTTCTCGTTCACGCATTTGTATAAGTGGGTCTTGTTGTTGTGCTGAAATTCTGTCTTGTTCTGCTCTTGATTGAGAAGTAATCGCAACTCGCTTGGCTGCTTCTGCTACTAGATCAGAAATACGTTTTTCAACATCTGCTGGTAGTGGTTCGCCTTCTGCTGGTAAAGGTATACCCATTTCTTCTTCAACTTGTTTTCTAAACATCATAGTTAGATGTTGATTTACATAAGCACTTGCATTAGCCAAGATGCTTTGAGCTGTAGGACTTGCTTCTATTTTTTGTATTACGTCAGGATTTTGTTGAGCTGCTGCTATTGTTTCAATATGTGCTTCATGGTCTTGAGTAATAAAAGCTTTAACTGGTACACCATTAATTAAATTCTGAACTGCAGTTATTGGATCAACAGGTTTGATGTCATCGTTGTTTGGAATAATATCATCTACGTTTCTGATACCTAATGTTTCTAACATTTGCCTATGCAACTCGGGCATATTATAAATTTCAGGAGAAGTTGCTGCCAATTGCATGGCTGCCTGATATTGCATTATTCTTTGTGCCATGGTCGAAGCATTAGGATCAGAGACAGGTAGAACATCTACCCGATCATCAAAGTCTGAAGCTTTAATAAATTCTTCTTCATCCATCTCGTATGGATAAGTTGGTTCAGTAAAGTCTTTAACTATGCCAACTAATATTTCAAATTCTTTTCGCATTGAAGCATGTAGCCTTGCTTGCACGGCTGACATAACTTTCATGTTTCTTTCTAGTAAAGCAAGCGTAGTACCAACTGGTGCTTGATTATTCATGTCAGATACTTTCATATCATTCATGCTAGCAAAACGTCTACCTTCTTCTACTATGTTTTGTAGGAGTTGATACAAAGTTCCTGATGGTTCTTTGTAGGGGAGGAAACTAATGTTGTCTCTAATTGCACCACCCGGTACATCAACATCTCTAAATTCTCCGGGCATGATTGGTGTATCATCGCCTTTAATTCTTAAGCCTCTAGATTTTAAACCACCCGGCAAATTAGATAGTGTACCCGCATCAACTAATTGTCTGAGTATTGAAGTAGCAGATTTAGCTAAACCACCTACCATGTGTATCAAACCAAAGCCATAGAAGCCTAATCCGGGTAGATACTGATAGTGAACAAAGTGCATACGTCTTAATTTCTTAGGATCGTCTTCGTAATAGTTTCTACGAATACTTAAGACTATGCCACTTGGATAATCTATTGAGACTACATAGGGTAAAGCTATACCGCTTTTATTCCCATCGATCATGTCTTCGTAGCCATCTAGATCAAGGTTGACTTGCATTTCTAGAATAGTGTGTCGGTCATCGTAGTTGTAAGTCTTTGATTCGCCTGTCATTTCGTCATACTTCTTACGAATATCTGACTGTCCTTCATTAGACTCAGGTACATCTACATCACGATAAAAGCCAGCGACTTGCATCTTGCGTACATCGTTTGAAGATTTACGCATAACATGAGTAGCACGATCACAAGTTTCTAAATCGCTTGCACCATAGTTAACTACTACATCTTCGGCTGGAACAAAGATAGAACTTGGTCTATCAAGGTTTGGATCAAAGTAAACTTTACGAAAGGCAGAGCCTGCCAAGGGTAAAGAGAATAACATCTTCTCGGTCTCAGTTCGGTACTCAGACATTTGATGTGTTAATAAATAATTAAGATAGTCTTGAACTCTTTGAGCTTGCTTAGTTTTGTCTGTAGTAATCTTACCAACTAACTTAGTACGAACTGGTCCTTGGGCGGGAAACATTTCTGCTATTGACTGAGATTGGAAACGGACAACAGCTTCACTTAACATTGGATGAAAGACTCCACAAGCTCCTGCCCAAGGGGTAGTTCTCTCTTCTATCTTTAAACCTAACTGATCTAAACCTTTGACGTAGCTTTCTTCCCACTCACTACGAGAATCTTTATCGGCTTCAAACTGCGAGACTAAGTCCTGACCCATTTCATTTAGGTCGGTATCGGACATAAACTCGGCAAGGTTAGAATTAAAATCTTCCATACCCATAGGACTACTATCGGGATCGAAGTCTATAATCATGCCACCATCATCAGTTTCAATTGCAACTGAGTCTGGGTTTTCTATCGCCACAGTAATTTCTTCAGCACCTTGTTCTATTGTTCCTTCTACAGGCGTAGATGGTTGCATAGGATTTTTTTCTATAGCCAAAACTTACCTCAATAATAATCAGCGACTTTGTTATGTTCTAAAGGCTCATCCTCTTCATCGCTTGGTAAAGGTATGAATCCGCCTTGTCTAAATCTTAATAATGCTTGCGTACTACTATCAACTAAGTCATCGTGTTCGACATTAGGAAAGCCAGCAAACTCTTCCACTACTTCTTCTGCCCATCTAGTTTCAGGACACCACACGACACCCGAAGCAAATAGGTCTGATACTGCATTCACTCTAGATATTTTATCATTACCACGACTAGGTGTGTATTCTTGTACTGGTATCCCAGTTTGTCTTAGTTCAAAAATCAAGGGCATACCCGCAGCTTTTGCCTCAACAATCAAAGCATCAGGTTTATACTGTGCATGTTTTTCGGCAGCTTTTATTTTTAACTCAGGAAACTCTAGTCTAGATTTATAAGCATCTAGTAATATTATGTTTGGTGCTAGCATCCCTTCATCGTCTTCTTTGTAGAATACTCCCCATGTAGTGCAAGCAGAATAGTCTGCTCGTTGATTTTTCATAAAGGCTGTATCCCAAGACTGGATGACAAACTCGCAATCTGGTGGGTCTCTTTGATCCCAAGTCTGCCACCATTCTCGTTTGACCAAAGCACCTTCTTCTGAGGTGGGGTCTTGTTGATACTGAGATTGCCATTTACTATTCGGCAGTTCAGCACGCAACGCTTCTAATTCTTCTAGCTTCCAGAACTCTGACCATAAAGCTTCGCCTGATGGCAGGATCGCAGGCAGTTCTATTACTTCCCATTGATCTGCACCACCTCGTTTAATGCTAGCATCTACTACCTGACCCGTCAGATCACGCTGATGCCATCTAGTCATTACTACCACAATCGCACCATTTGGTTGTAAACGCTGTCTTGGTCCAGAGGTATACCACTCATAAGTCTTATTAAAGACATTCACATCTGCAGATGCACCCTCTTGTTCTGAATGCGGATCATCAATAATCAATAAGTCCGCACCTTTACCAGTCACCGCACCGCCAACACCTATCGCAAAGTATTCACCGCCCTTGTTGGTATTCCAACGACCCGCAGCTTTACTATCTGCTTGCAGACTAACATTAGGAAAGACATCCTTGAAATCATTATTGTTGACAAGGTTTCTAACTTTACGACCAAAGCCGACAGCTAGTTCCGCAGTATGGGCAGTCTGAATGATCTTCTTTTCAGGGTATTGTCCTAAGAACCACGCAGGCAACAGATAAGAAGCGAACTCACTCTTAGTATGTCTAGGAGGCATGTTAATAATTAAACGCTTTAGATCGCCTCTAACGACCTTCTCGAAAGCTTCAGCCATTATCTCGTGGTGTTTACCATGAATGAAAGCAGTCCACATCTCTTGCACAAAGGTTAAGAAATCATTCTGAGAACCCTCACGCCTTTTGGCAGACTCCCACTCTTCTAACAGATCAAGCATCTCAGCCTTTTCAACTGAATCTAGATTCTTGATTTGATTAAGTATGTTGGGATTCATAGTAGGTACATACTGAAATGTAGATACTCCTTTAAAATCAATACCTTGTATAACCAATTGGTAATTACTTATCTGGTATTTACTACATAGTAGGTATATCTATTCCAATACTCTACCATAATAGTACCCCTTCACACAGAAAGTCAACATAAAAATTATAATAATACATGGGGGTGTAGGATTCCTACCCCTTTATCCTAGAGCTTTAGGTAATATGAGATTACAAAATGCAAGCATAAAAAGAAGAAGGGGGGGGTACATGAAAACTGCACATCAAATGTGTGGATCACTATGTATATATGACAGGCAAGTAACCTCTTTGTCCAACGGGGGTGGGGGTCGTCTAGAATATCCAGATCATAAAATCAAAAGGGGGTGGTTAAGAATTGACCAATGGTTAAAAAGTGATCAGTCGTTCTGTGACTCTTCTAGTAGTCGAATGATCTTCTCTTCTATCTCTTCCGCTATCACTTCGCTTGCTCGCTCTTCTCTTTGTTCAACAACGTCTGTAAATATTCCGATGGTCTTACCCAATAATTCTAATGCCCTGACTCTGCTAGCATCTGAATCCGCATCCCTAGACTCTGCCATGAGCCTTTCAAGAACATAGTTCTTCGTTCGTATGCCAGAAGCTACTGAACCATCCTCCCGCTTGCTGATAAGCCTCTGAACGCTTAGTGCTATCTTAGGGTTTGCTAGCAGTTTAGATGACTCCGCTTCTACCCATTTAGGAATCTTGCCTGACTTCGTTAACGTCACATCGTAAGCTTCTGCATATGCTTCTTTATAAGTTACCTTTCCCTTTACTATGAGTTCTACAAAATGTCTTTGTTTCGGGGTCAAAATTTCGGGTCGGTCTTTAACTATTTTTAGGTTTGGTTTTTTCTTGTCGGTCATAGGGAATATTTTACTGGGTTATATTTCTTAATGTAATGACTTCAAATAGCTAGCAAGGAGCAAGCTTAGTTGCTATAATTTCTACATGGACAGAAACAACAGATCAATAAACCCCGACATCGTGTCGGTCTTCTTGGTGTGGTTAATTTTTGACCAGTCTAATTTTAATGTGGAGGTTTTATAGAACGAATTAATTTGACTCTGACAAATTCCTAGAGATAAGTGACAGTATCTAGGTCGTACCCCAGAGACCATGCAAAGCGAGAGTGACAATCGTTAGGAAGACAAGATGCATGATAGGGCGGTAAACGATACACCAAGTTCCCAGAACAAGAATAAAGTTCTGCTCCTCAAATATTAAAGAATAGAGGGGGACAGTCTCACAATGGTGGGATGCAAAACTGTCAGCAAGTGTGTGCTTGCTCTGATGATGATTCAAAAGAATCGAAACAGTAACTTTTAACTAACTACTCAAGGAGGGTAGTGACATGAAAAAAGAAATGTATAAACCGAAGTATGAGCGAGACTCTTACTTTGTTCCAAGCGATGAGACTTGGAGTTTGGTGGCTATCTATTTAATAGATCATGGGATGACTGACACAGTAGCAGTAAGGTTGGCGGAAGCTATCGGAAAAACTACGAGTGCGGTTACTTCTGCGGATAACTACAATCTTGAAATGATTGCAGAATTAAATCCGCAAGCCTTGTTGGATGCTCGCTTCTATCATCAAGTATATGGTGCGGGTGGTTACGCTTATGAAGAAGTTCTTAACTTGATGGAAGAGATTGCTGTCAAAGAGAGAGACTCTAAGTAAGTCAAATTTGTCGGGGATGGTTATGAGTCATCCCCTTCAAAGATTGTCGTAAGGTGTGTGCCTTGCCTGATGATGGAACGAAAGTTCCGAAACAGTCTTTTAACTATTAATCTATGATGGAGAAAATTATGGATGAACAAAATGTATATGGGTCATCGCCTAGTCAGACTATGGAGATGCTTCACATAATGAAAGAGTCAGGAACAGTTCCTTTAGTTCTTGGTTCGGTGGGTGTTGGTAAATCAGAAACGATTTATCAATTTGCGGAAAGTCTTGCTGAAAAGGAAGGTCTTACAGTTAGTTGGGATAACGCTTCCCCGACTGCAAAACTATTTGGTGTGGTCGATTTTAGGCTGAGTCATTTTGAATCTGTAGACTTTGGCGGACTTCCTTATATTCTTGATGGAGTTCAGAAGAGAGCAATGCTCGGAAATTTACCGACTAAAGGTAAAGGTCTGCTGTTCTTAGATGAGTTCGCTCAAGCGGGTCAAGACCTTCAAGCAATTGCTTCGCAGTTGATTAAGGAACGAAGACTTGGAGACTATGTCTTGCCTGATGGGTGGACAATAGTTCTTGCGGGAAATCGTCACAGCGACAGATCAAGTGCAAACAAAATTGTTGCTCATGGTTTGGGTCGTGTCGGTTTAATTGAGTTCGAGAGCAATGCTAACGACTGGCTCAAGTGGGCAAGTGAAAATGGTGTTGATGAAAGACTAACAGCTTTCATTCAGTATCAGCCCCAGTTGCTAAATAATTTTGACCCTAAAATTGTTGAGCCGAGTGCAACACCTAGAACAATTACTAATTTGTCTAAAGTGTTAGCTAAGAAGCCTAGTAAAGAAATCTTACAGAATCTAATTTATAGTTTCACTGGAAGAGAATTTACTGCGGAGTTCATGGCATTCATTACCTTGATGCAAGATGTTCCAAATCTACAAAAGGTGTTGGATGGTAAGAAGGTGGATGTTCCCGAAGGTGTGGGTCTGCAATACGCTACTGCGGTTGCCTTGACTTCTACCATTAAGGAATCGAAGGACTCAGAGTTAGCGATTCATTTTGAGAACGCTCTAAAATTTGTAGAGCAATTTCAGACTGATGAGTTTGCTATCTTCTTTGTTCGTACTATGGTCGGAATGAAACCTGAGTTGAAACAGACTAAGGTTTATTCTGACTTTGTGGTTAGACATCAAGACTTATTGATCTAATCCAAGGGACTGGAGTGGAGAAAATGTTACCAGTAATATTTTCTCTGCTCTGTGTTCTAACTGATCGTGGACTGTGTGGTCTGCCTGATGATGATTCAAAAGAATCGAAATCAGTTCTTTTAACTAATTATCTATGGAGGTTACTATGGATAACAAAAAATCGGTGTTGCAAGAAGTTGCGACTTTAATTCACATACATAAGCAAATACCTAGCGGTATCAAAGTTGATCGTGAGATCAGCGATGAGGTTACTGGTATGTATTCTGCTGATGATAGAAGCATCAAGGTTGATAAGAAGTTATATTCTTTTGACATCAATTCTCATATGAGAAAAATGTTCAACAAGTTTATGAACAGAGAGATCAAGCCTTATGTTTACCCATGGCAAGAAGGAGACAGTAATAAATCAGTTTATTATCTGTTACCTAATACTCACTATGAACAAGTTCAACAAGCTATTAATAAGTTTCAGTTGGAGTGGGATAGAGAGGTCAATCATTTTATCGGTAGCTACGAGACTTATGTCGAAGGTGCTAAAGATACTTTGGGCAATGCTTGGAAATCGGAAGACTATTTGGAGCAATGGGAGATAGCACGAAAGTTTGTTTTTGATGTTAACTTCAGAAACATTCCTTCAGTTGAGTCTGATATTCGTACTACTGCTTCAGCTAAGTTGCGAAAACAAATCGCTTCACAAGTTGAAGGTAGCTATCGTCAAAACGAGAAACTCTTGTTGGATGATGCCAAGGAGAATTTAGATTCTTCTTTAGGGCGAGTCATTGATGCGATGAAAAACTTCAAGCCGAAAGATAAAGGCGGAGCATTTTTCAAAGATGCGATGTTCGATAAGTTGAAAGTTGATAATGACAGAGCGAGAGTTCTGAATGATCAGGTCTTTCAATCTGAAGAGTTAGCGGAGTCTATTGATTCGGTTGACCAATTGCTCGGTAGCATTAATTCAGTTGATACTCTTCGAGATAAAACTGAGTTGGGAGAGTCTAAACGTAAGCAAGTTCTTGCTAGTGCGGAAGATTCCAAGAGCAAGTTGAACAAGAACCTTATGTCTAATGTTTTCGGAGGTGGTAAAGATGTCTAGTTACAATACTTTAAGTGATCAGATTTATCACAATCCGAAATACACAGCGATGGACATCATGCAAAAAGCAAAAGCCAGACTGATTGAGTCTTCAGTTGGGATGGCGGGCATGCTCTTGCAGTTGGAGTTGATCGAAGACAATTCGTTTGACACCATGGCAACAGATGGCAAGGTCATTAAGTTCAATGCTAACTTTGTTTTATCTCTACCTATGGAAGAGATAACTGCGGTTATCATTCACGAAACTTTGCACGTTGTTTGGGGTCATCATCTTAGGATGGCTAGACGTAATGCTAATCTCTGGAATATTGCTTGTGACTATGCAATCAATAATTATATCTATGATGTATTACGTCAGCCTTTACCAGAAGGCGGACTGATTGATGTTCAAAAGTATGGTAGAGATTCAGCCGAGAAAATCTATTCTACTTTGATGAGTGATGACGAAGCTTTGAATGACTTGATCAATGAGGACTCTGATTCGGAAGATTCAGACGAGCAAGAAGATCAAGACAATCAAGGTGGCGGTCAGCAATCTGAGGATCAGAACCAAAGCGAAGAAGAAAATATTACTGGTCAGGAGTTCTCTGGCGGGTCTCAATCCGATGAGGAAGGAGACCAAAGAGAAAATCCAAAAGATGGGACTGGTGGTAAAAGTGCTAGCGGAGAAGTTGACTTGAATGAGTTGCCTTCTTTTGCGGGTGCGATTCTTCCCGCTACTGATGAGGATGGGCAAGCATTAAGTGATGATGAGATTAAAGAACAGATGACTGTTCTAGATGCTCAAGTCATGGTTGCTCAGAAACTCGAAAAAGGTATCGGTCATAGTGGCGGTGTTGACTATCTCGGTGGCAGAGAAACTGAGATAACTCAGGTCTCTGTAAGTTGGGAAGATGAAATGGCAGACTTTCTTTCAACGACTAAGTCTGATTCTAATTCATGGTCTCGACTCAATCGCAGACATCAACACAGAGGTATCAATCTTCCTTCTAAGAAGAACGAGCCTACTATCAAAAAGATAGCAATGATGGTTGATGTTTCGGGGTCTACTGAACATGAGCGAGACGACTATGTCACTAATGCGATGGACTTGTTCGAGCAGTATGAAGTAGAAGTTCTTGCGGTCAACAGATTCGCTAGCATATCTTTGCGAAATGCTAATGGCGAATATTGGGAGACTTGGGATACTACTCAAGGAGATTCTCTTCCTGACAAGGATGAGTTTCCTAGTGCGGGTACTGGTGGTACAGAGTTTACTCCGCCATTCAATGCTTTCCATCAAAAGCTAGAGGACAATGATGACTATGATGCAATCATTGTTTTCACAGATGGTTATGGAGACGTTGACCCAGAGGTTGAGCCTGACATTCCAGTCTTGTGGATATGTTCAGAAAAGTCTGGATACTCTGAGGACTTGCCATTCGGCAAGGTTGTTTACATGGATAAATAACCGAAGCGATTCTGAGAGGGGTCAATTTGGGGGGTTACTTACCCCTCATCCCCTCTTAGTTTTGCCCTTAGAAGCCACGTATGGAGGTCAAATTTTAATAAATTCATAATAAATAGGAGAAAAGAAAGCGAAGGTCTATCCAGAAATGGTTAGGCTTTCGCTTTTTTTTTGGTCTAAATTTTTACACCTGCTCCTGAAAAAAGTAGCTATTAAAATAAAATATTTACTGGTTACAGGTTTGCCTGTGGATATCCTGTTGATAGAAATTTATAGTTGTGGATAACTTGTGTATAAAGTATAATGTTTGTATTACTTCAATGACCTCCATGTCATAGAGTTTTAGTTAAAAGATTAAGAGGAAGGTGTCATGCCTTCCTCTTTTTTTAGGGCATTGACTTGTGCCTAGACGTTTCGATTGGTTTAAGTTGATGCCCGCCTAAAGCTTTCATAATACCTTCAAGATGCTATAATGTTTAGATGTACGCAGTTATCCATCACACCTTTGAATTAGACATACCAGAACCAAAGGTAAAGTCTTCTCAAAAAAGTGTGGGTCGTTGGGTGCATAAGGTTTGGACAGTTGCTGATCACGAGAGTGCCTTCATTCTGGCTATGTATGTGGTAAGGAAAGACCCGCTACTACAGAACAACGAGGACTTTTTAAAGTTAGCATCCGAGTCTCTGCTTGAAAATAATTGCTATGCGATTGGCAAAGAAACTATAGCTATAGCTGAAGTAGGCGATGCTGAAGCATTAGATTTGCAAGACGATGACGAGTTTCTC
>TARA_B100001093_G_scaffold128921_1_pt1 | contig 20693 bp, 20 predicted proteins | sample TARA_B100001093 | Tara Oceans TARA_B100001093 (sample SAMEA2623116) | marine metagenome | biome: marine biome (ENVO:00000447); feature: surface water layer (ENVO:00002042); material: "saline water (ENVO:00002010), including plankton (ENVO:xxxxxxxx)" | depth 5 m | reverse complement strand
GAAAGAGTAAAAAGATATGAGCCCAATAATGCTATTTTTGTAAATAATGAAGATTCTTTGATTTATTACAAATGTATAATTCAAAAAGCATCAATTTCATTAACTAATAATGGTTTTATATTTTTTGAGTGTTGTCAAAAAAAAATTGATGATGTAAAAAATATTTTAATAAATTATAATTTTAAAAATATTGAAATCAAGAAAGACTTCAGAGAAATGAAAAGAATGATTAAAGCAGAAAAATGAAACCAGAGATTAGAATAAACTTACTTAGAGATGAAATACATCATCATAATCATTTATATTATGTAAGTAATAATCCTATAATTAGTGACTATGAATTTGACAACAAATTAAAGGAACTTATTAATCTTGAAAATAAATATCCTGAATTTTTAGATAGTAATTCTCCAAGTATGAGAGTTGGAAGTTCTTTATCCAATGAATTTGACAGCATTAATCATAGTTTTCAGATGTATTCGTTAGAAAATTCCTATTCAATAAAAGATTTAATTGATTGGGAGATTAGAATTAAAAAGAAAATTGGTGTTGAAAATATTAGTTATTGCTGCGAATTAAAACTTGATGGGGTTTCAGTTAGTCTATCATACAAAAACGGAAATTTTGTCCGAGGTTTGACCAGAGGAGATGGAGTTACTGGTGATAATGTTACTGAAAATCTTAAAACAATAAATACAATTCCATTAAAAATAAAAAATGATTTAGATTTTGATATCAGGGGTGAGGTTGTAATTGAGAAAAATGATTTTAATAAACTAAATCAAGATAGATTGTCTCTGGGTGAACCACCATATATGAATCCAAGGAACACTGCATCTGGAAGTATTAAATTAATTAAAAGCGAGGAAGTTAAGAAAAGACCTTTGAAATGCTACTCTTTTCAAGTTGTTGGGGATAAGTTGCCTTTTAAGTCTCAAATTGAATCACTGAATTTTGGAATCAAATGTGGATTTAATGTTTCTCAAACATTTAAATTTTGTAAAAATTTATCCGAGGTTATTAAATATTTAGAATTTTGGGAAAAAAATAAAGATTCTAATAAATTTGAAATTGATGGTGTTGTAATTAAGGTTAATAAGCTAGACTATCAACAAAAGCTTGGCTTTACCTCAAAATTTCCAAGATGGGCAATGGCTTATAAGTTTAAATCCGAACAAGTAACTACAAAACTAATTGATATTAAATATCAGATAGGTAGAACTGGCGCAATAACACCTGTTGCTAATTTACAACCAATTTTGTTAAATGGTACAATAGTTAAAAGAGCCTCTCTGCATAATTCAGATCAAATAAAAAAATTAAATTTAAAATACGATGATTATGTTATTGTAGAAAAAGGTGGAGAAATCATACCTAAAATTATTGATGTAGTTTTAAGTAAGCGATCAAAAAAGTCAAAAGAAATAGTTTTTATTAAAAATTGTCCCTCATGCAAAAATCAATTAGTAAAAATAGATGGGGAAGCACATCACTATTGTACAAATTATAAGATCTGTCATCCTCAAATATTAGGAAGAATAAAACATTTTATTTCCAGAAAAGCTATGAATATAGAAGGATTTGGATCTGAAACAATTGAAAGGCTTCTCGAAAAGAATTTAATTAGTGATTTTTCTGACATATACAAGCTGAAGGTTAATGATTTAATAAATTTAGAAAGGATGGCAGATAAATCAGCTCAAAATTTAATCTATGCAATTGAACAATCAAAAGACCAACCATTTAATAAAGTATTGTTCGGTTTAGGGATTCGATATGTTGGTGAAACTGTTTCAAAAAAGATAACATTAAATATTTCAAATATTAACGATTTAATGAAATTATCAGTCGATGACCTATTAAAAATTGATGAAATTGGTGATAAAATTGCATGGAGCTTAGTAAATTATTTTAATGATTATGACAATAGGTGTTTAATTAGAAGATTGATAGAAACCGGATTAAAATTTCATACAAGTAATACTGCAAATTTAACATCAGTTTTATCTAATTTTAAATTTGTAATTACTGGTACTTATTCTCAAGTTTCAAGAGAGAAATTAAAATTATTTATTGAAGAAAATGGCGGAAAAGTATCACCATCATTATCAAAAAATACTAATTATTTAATATTAGGTGAAAACCCTGGTCCATCTAAATTATCAAAAGCTAAATTATTTGAAATAGAAATGATAAGTTTAGACAGTTTTTTAAATAAATTTAAATTAACCCTTTAATGTTTAGAAAAATTTATAAATATTTAAGAAATAAGTTTTTAAAAGATAAAATATTTGACTCTATTAAAATTTTAAAAAATAGAGATAGGAGATTCTCAAAACCAATTAATAAAATTGGTTGTATTATAGATACTAACCTTGATATTGATTATTATCAAATCCTCGAACTAATTGAAAAAATTGGACTTAAAGAAAAAGACATAAAAATAATAAGCTTCTCGGATACTAATTTTAATGATCCCTTCTCTAAAATGAGAATTTCAAAAGAATCAGTTAATTTTTATGGGAATATTGTTTCAACTGATGCAAATGAGTTTATTTCATATAATTATGACCTTCTGATAAATTATTTTGGTGATAACGAAATTTTAACTTTAATTTCTTCAAAGGTAAATGCGAAATTTAGAATTGGTTTTGATAATTCAAATAAGGATATTAATGATATAATTTTCTCTAATATTTTCAATAATTTTGTAAAGTTTAGTAATGAGTTTATTAAATATTTAGAAAAAATAAAATAATAAAGACAAAAATATTAATGAAAAATAAATATTCTTCAATTTTTTCTGGCGTTGGTGTTGCTGTTGTAACTCCATTTGACGATAATAATAATATTGATGAGTCAGCTATCTATAGTATTTCAGAGAATTTATTAAAAAGTAAAATTTCATACGTTGTTATTCAAGGTACAACAGGTGAATCTTCTACACTTGATGAAAAAGAAAAAACAAAAATAAATCAAATTTTTATAAAAGCTTTTAAAAATGAGATTCCTCTAGTGCTAGGTTTAGGCTCAAATAATACCAACAAACTTTGTGATCAAATTAAAAATACTGATTTGGATGGATTTGAAGCTATAATGTCGGTATGTCCTTATTACAACAAGCCTTCTCAACATGGAATCTATCAACATTTTTTAAAAATTTCTGAAGTCTCGCCTAAACCAATTATTTTATATAATATTCCTAGTAGAACTGGAGTTAATATGAGTAATGAAACAATAATAAATATATTTAAGCACTCAAATAATGTTATTGGGGTCAAAGAAGCATCCGGCGACGTGGGAAGAATCAAAGAACTTGAATCATCTTTAAAAGACAGTTTTCTTATTATTTCTGGCGACGATTTTACAATGATAGATTCAATAAGAAATGGTGCATGCGGTATAATTTCTGTAGCTGCAAACGTATATCCATCAATAATGGTTGAAACCTACAACAAATTAATTCTTGAAAAACAAAATAAAAAAATCAATAAAGATTTAAATGATAGTAATTTTATATTGAAAAACTTTATCGATTTAATTTTTCAAGATTCTAACCCATCAGGAATAAAATATGCTTTAAGTATTTTAAATTTGTGTAAAAGTAAAGTTAGATTACCTTTGATAGACATTTCAGAAAACTTAAAGTCTAAGATCTTTAATGAAATTAAAAATCTTAAAATTAATTAAATGAAAATGTATAAAATATTTTTTAAATTTTTTTTCTTTCTGATCTTATTTGTGTCTTGCAATGACTACCAGAAAATGCTAAGAAATGAAGATACAACAGCTAAATATAAAGCTGCAGAAGTATATTATGAAAATGAAGAATGGAGAAGAGCTTCCAATCTATTTGAACAAATCTCACCAAAATATAGAGGTAGACCTCAAGCAGAAAGAATTACATTCTTTTATGCAAATAGTTTATTAAATATTAAAAACTATCTTACTGCTGCTTTTAAATTTGAAGAATTCGTAAAAGCATATCCCATGAGTCAAAAAGCTGAAGAAGCTGCATTTTTAGCTGCTTTCTGTTATTATAAGCAATCACCTGTTTATACTTTGACTCAAGAAAAAACAAATGAGGCAATTGAAAAGCTTCAGGAATTTATTAATTTCTACCCCAGATCTGAAAAGCTTTCTGATGCAAGTGATTTAGTACAAGAGTTAAGGATAAAGCTCGAAAAAAAGGCCTTTGAAATTGGAAGGCAGTATAATAAAATACGTGATTATAAATCTTCAATAATTGTTTTAAATAGTTTTATATCTGAATATCCTGGTACTCCTTTTAGAGAAGACGCGTTGTTTTTTCTTTTGGATTCTTCATATAAACTTGCAGTTAATAGTATCCCTGGATTAAAAAAGAAAAGGCTTGATGATGCAAAAAAAATATATAACGAATTCATCATTGATTATCCGGAAAGTGAATACCTTAAAGAGGCAGAAAAAAAGATTTTAGATATAGATAAAGAAATTACTATATTTACCGGCACATAAAAATAAGGCCATGGATTTTAAAAAAGCTAATGCTCCATCTACAACTGTCACTTATGACAGAAATAAAATAGATAATTCTACCGACAATATTTACAAAGCGATATCCATAATATCTAAAAGAACAATTCAAATTAATGAGGACATTAAAAAAGAATTGATTGGTAAACTGGAAGAGTTTGCTACGCCAAGTGAAAATTTAGAAGAAATATTTGAAAATAAAGAACAAATAGAGGTTTCTAAATTTTATGAAAAACTTCCAAAAGCTCATGCGATAGCAATTGATAATTGGCTTTCCGAAAAAATTTATTACAGGAAACCAGAAAACAAATAGTTAAAATGTCATTTCTCAAGGGTAAAAATATACTGTTGGGAGTTTCTGGAAGTATTGCAGCTTACAAATCTATTTTTTTATTAAGATTATTAAAATGTGAAGGATGCAATGTAAAAGTTATACTTACTAAAAGTTCATTAGATTTTGTAACCCCATTGACTTTTTCAACTCTTTCTGAAAACAGAACATATGTTAATTTTACAGAGAAAAATGATAATGAAAAATCTTGGAATAATCATGTAGAACTCGCTGATTGGGCAAATTACTTTATAATTGCACCTGCAACGTCATCTACTATATCAAAAATGGTTAGTGGAAATGCTGATAACTTATTAATTGCAACATTCATGTCGTTTAAATCTAATATTTTTTTTGCGCCTGCTATGGATTTAGAAATGTTCAGGGATTTATCAAATAAAAAAAATATAGAAATTTTAAAAAAAAGAGGAAATTACTGTATTGAACCTAGCTCAGGATTTTTAGCTAGTGGAATGCAAGGTAAAGGAAGATTAGAGGAGCCTGAAATAATTTTAAATTTTCTTAAAAAAACTATTACTAAAGATCTGATTTTTTATGGAAAAAAAATTCTCATCACTGCAGGTCCAACATATGAAATGATTGATCCCGTTAGATTCATAGGTAATTTTTCAAGTGGAAAAATGGGATATAATTTAGCAAAAAAAGCATCTGAAATGGGAGCTGATGTGTATTTGATTTCTGGCCCATCCTCTGAAAATATAAATGGATATAATATAAAATTAAAAAGAATTATTTCTGCATCTGAAATGTTCGATGAATGTGTTCGTATTTTTCCAAAGGTCGATTATTGTATAATGGCAGCAGCAGTTTCAGATTTTAAATCTAAATCAACACTCGCCGAAAAAATAAAAAAATTAGATGTTAAAAATATTAAAATTGAACTCGAACGAAATAAAGATATTATTGCAGAAATGGGATTGATAAAAAACGAGAATCAAAAATTAATTGGGTTTGCACTTGAGACTACTAACGAATTTAAAAATGCTAAATCTAAGCTCATAACAAAAAAATTAGATGCAATAGTATTAAATTCACTAAATGACAAAGGTGCAGGCTTTGATATTGATACAAATCAAGTTACATTTATTACTGAATCTAAATCAAAAAAATTTAGTTTAAAGTCTAAATATGAGATATCTAATGATATACTTAATGAAATTATTAATATGTAGTTTTTTAATTGTTTTATCTTATTTTAAATCATATTCACAAGAATTAAATGCTGAAGTTACAGTGAATTATAACTTGGTAAATCAAACTTCTAATCAAGTTTTTGACGATTTTGAAAGATCCGTTTACCAATTTTTAAACTCAACTCGTTTTTCTAACGAATCCTACAATTCAATTCAAAAAATAGACTGTAATTTTATTATTACTATTATTAATTACAAAGACAATCAATTTACCTTAAATATCGACGTAAGTTCATTTAGGCAGGGTTATAACTCAACTTATAAGTCTTTAAATTTTCTTTTCAGAGATATTGGAATTAACATGTCTTATCAACTCAACGAACCCATTATTTTTTCTTCATCTAGGCATACCAGTGATTTAGCTTCATTATTATCATTTTATTCTAAAATAATTATAGGTTTTGATAAAGATTCTTTTGAAATAAATTCTGGAATTGATTTTTATTCTGACGCTAAATTTATTTTTGACAACGCTTCCAGTCTTTCAAGTAATTCAACTTGGAGTCCAACAAGTAACGGGGGAAGGGTCAATAAGTATTGGCTAGTTGACAATCTTATATCAAATAATTATGATGTAATTAAAAGAATAAATTATAACTATTACAGAAATGGTATAGACTTAATGACTACAAATAAAGATGTCGCTTTGGTAAATATTAAAAAAGCATTCGATATGTTTTTGGATATTAACAGATACAGACCTAATTCAATCTTAAAAGAAATTTTCTTTATATCTAAAAATGATGAGATTTTTAATATTTTCAATAATGATTCAGAATTAGTTGATATTGATGAAATTAAATTAATTTTAAATAACATTTCACCATTTCATTCAAATAAATGGAATAAACTTTAAACTTTATCATTGTTACAAAAATTAGAAATAAAAAATTATGTATTGATAGATGAGTTGTCTATTAATTTTGATAATGGTCTTTCAATTATCACTGGAGAAACAGGCTCAGGTAAATCGATTATATTAGGTGCTATCAATCAACTCCTTGGCAACAGAATTGATCATAAAATAATTGGGCCAAAGAAAGAAAAGTGCACAATAGAGGCTACATTTAATATAAATGATCATAATTTAAAAAACATTTTTGATAATAATGATCTAGATTATATTTCCGAGACAATCATTAGACGGGAAATTTTACGAAATGGTAGATCAAGAGCTTTCATTAACGATTCCCCTGTAAAAATAGAAATCTTAAAAAAAATTAGCTCTTCATTAATCGATATACATAGTCAAAATCAAAATGAAATTCTTTCTAATAAATCATTTTTTTATAATCTTATTGATTTTTTCGCAAATCATGAAAACAAAGTCATTCAATATCAAAAAAAATTTAATTTTCTAAATGAAAAAAAAATTAATTATAAAAAGTTAATTGAAAAAAAACAAAACATAACTAGAGATTATGATTATCACTTATTCCTTTTAAATGAAATTAAAGCTCTAAACCTAGTTATAAATGAAAAAGAAGATTTAGAAAATGAATATAATTCTCTAAAAAATTTTGAAAAAATTCAATTTAGTTTTGATGAATTAAATAAAATAATTAGTAATGAAAACGGAAATTTGATTGAAAGATTAGGATCTCTTCTTGCTATAATAAAAAAAATATCTGTTTTTTCTTCGGATCATAAAAATTATGACAAAAGATTTGAAAAAGTCTTGCTAGAATTTTCTGATATAATTGAATCTATGTGTTCATATTCTGAAAACTTATCTTTTAATCCTGAAAAATTTAATAAAATCCAATCAAGACTCTTTAAAATTCAAGATTTAGAAAAGAAGCATGATGTAAAGTCAATTAAACAATTAATTGATATTAAAGTTGAACTTGAAAGTACTATTAAAAATACTGATAGAATTGATAAAATGATAATAGAAGATGCTAAAGAAATAAAATTACTTGAAAATAATTTAATTAAAATGTCAGAAGAAATTTTTAATAAAAGAATACAAACTTCTGATCGTTTACAAAAGGAAATTAAGAAAATATTTTCTATGTTATCGTTAGGTGAATCAATAATAAAATTTGAATTTATTAAAGACGAAAAATTAAATTTTTTTGGTATTGATAAACTTATTGTAATGTATTCTCCTGGATCAAAAATTGAATTAAAGCCATTGTCAAAAATTGCCTCCGGTGGCGAAAAATCCAGAATTCTATTAGCTATTAAATCTGTATCTGCAAAAAAAAATAATCTTCCAACAATTATATTTGATGAAATTGACTCTGGAACAAGTGGTGAAATAGCTGAATCTATTGGTTTTTTAATGAAAGAAATAAGTAAAAAAATTCAAATTTTATCCATTACACATTTAGCTCAGGTTGCTTCCAAAGGAGATTCTCATTTTAAGGTTATTAAAACAAGTAATAATGGTAACTCAAGTACATCAATTATTAAACTTTCCAATAATGATAGAATCTCAGAGATTGCTAGTATGATATCCGGAAAAAAAATCACTAATTCTGCTTTAAATCAAGCTCAAGAACTTCTTAAATAATTATATTTAAAAAAAATAACATATGTCTGATAATTTATTAAAAGGTAAAAATGGAATTATATTTGGTGCACTAGACGAAAACTCTATTGCATGGAAAACTGCTGTTAAAATAAATCAACAAGGCGGTAAATTTGTTTTGACTAATGCACCTGTAGCCTTAAGAATGGGCTCTATTAATAATCTTGCTGAAGAAACTAATTCCCTAGTGATTCCGGCAGATGCTACTAAAATCGAAGAATTAGAATATCTTATTGAAAAAACTCTTGAACATTTTGATAATAAAATTGATTTTGTTTTACATTCAATAGGAATGTCAATTAACGTCAGAAAAGGAAAAAGATATACTGATTTAAATCATGATTGGTTAACTAAAGGATGGGATGTTTCTGCAGTTTCATTTCATAAGCTATTACAAACATTATATAAAATGGATGCTATGAATGAATGGGGCAGTATAGTTGCTCTGTCGTATATGGCTGCTCAAAGAGTTTTTCCTAATTACAATGATATGGCAGATAATAAAGCATATTTAGAGTCAATTGCAAGAAGTTTTGGTTATTTTTTTGGGAAAGAAAAGAAGGTTAGAGTCAATACAATTAGTCAATCTCCGACTCCTACAACTGCTGGTAAAGGAGTGACAGGTTTTGATGGTTTTATTAATTATGCTGAAAAAATGTCACCCTTAGGAAATGCATCTGCTGATGAATGTGCTGACTATACAATTACATTATTTTCTGACTACACAAGAAAAGTCACTCTACAAAATCTATTTCATGATGGAGGTTTTAGTAATGTAGGTGTAAGTCAAGAAATAATTGATATTATATCGAAATCTTAAATTTTAATGAAAAGAATTGGTATTACTGGAGGTATCGGTTCAGGAAAATCATTTGTTTGTTCCATTTTTTTAGACTATAATTTCAAAATATTTAATTCTGATTATGAAGCCAAAAAAATAATTAATAACAATCAAAAAATAAAGAAATTAATTACCAATCAGTTTGGAGATTTATCATACATAAATGGTAAAATAAATACGTCATATATATCAGATATTGTTTTTACAGAAAATAAAAAACTTGGGCAGATAAATAAGATTATTCATCCTGAAGTTTTTATCTCATACCAAAATTTCTTGATCAAAAATAAAAACTTCAACACCGTATATGAATCCGCATTATTATTTGATTATGAAAATTTTAAGATTAATGACTATAATATTTTAATAACTTGCCCTAAAAAATTGAGAATAAAAAGAATTATAACAAGAGATAATATTAAACATGAAGATGTTGAAAAAAAAATTAATTCACAAATTGATTACGATAAAAAAAAATATCTTGCTGATTTTCACATTCAAAATATTGAAATGTTAAGTACAAAGAAAATAGTAATAGAATTTATTGAAAAATTTTTTTAGATGAAAAAAAGTAGATATTTCTTTCTAATTTTTTTAATGTCAGTAGCATTAATTGGAATAATTTTAGTTCAAAGTTTTTGGATTAAAACAACTTTAGATAACCGTGAAAGTCAATTTTCTTTGAATGTAAATCAAGCCTTGAGTTCCGTCTCTAATACTATTAGAGATCGAGAAATGAGGGATTATGTCGCAGTTTATCAAAAATTAATTGATAGTATTGGCGAACCTAAAGAATCACAACTTACATCAGTTTTTCAGTATATAAATAAAAATCAAAACACCAATCAAACTTTTGTTTATTCTCATGGAATTTTAGAAGAGGATTACGACATAACAACTAGCTTATTAGAGCCGAAAAATTTAGATTCTACACTAATCCTGGAATATAAGAGTCTAAAGAACACTACAATTATTGATGATGCTTTTGATAGAGAAATGCAGAATATGAGTTCAATAGAAAGACTGCAAAGGGTTGAAAAAATGTCATTAATCGACAGAGCAAAATACGAATCAGTTTTTAATGAATTAGCAAATTTAAAACCAATCCATAAAAGAGTTAATAATATTGAAATAGAATTATTGTTACAAAGAGAGTTTAAAGCCCGTGACCTAGATCTTGATTATGATTATAGAATTTTTGATGGAAATTTGGCAACAAAAGTTGGATCTGACAGGTATACTAATCTAGAGAATATTGAAAAATTTACAACGCCAATGTTTCAGAATGAAAAAGGAGAATCAAACTTTTCTTTAGTTGTTGCTTTCCCAAATAGATCATCTTACATTAGATCTTCGATTTCTTTTCTAATTATTTTATCTGTGATTTTTACCTTAATAATTATAATATCTTTCTCTGTAACAATTTTGAGTTCAATTAGGCAAAAAAATATTTCACAAATGAAATCGGATTTCATCAACAATATGACTCATGAATTTAAAACTCCAATAGCAACAATTGATCTGGCTATTAATGCTGTTAAAAACAAAAAAGTAAAGAATAATACTAGCCTTGTTAATAAGTATTTAAATATTATTAGAGAAGAAAATAAAAGAATGAATTTTCAAGTTGAAAATGTTCTAAAGATTTCTCAATTAGAAAACAAAAATATTGATTTAAATAAAAAGCTTTTAGATATTCATGATGTAATTGATAAAGCAATAAAAAGTGTTGAATTACTTCTTAATAATAGCCATGGAATAATTAATAAAAAATATTGTAATCATAATTCAAAAATTTTAGTAGCTGAATCAGAGATGGTAAATGTCTTTGTAAATATTTTAGAAAATTCAATTAAATATTCAATTAATAATCCAGAAATTACTATTAAAACTCTTTTTATAAATAATTACCTAAAAATTAGTATTACTGATAGAGGTATTGGTATGTCTAAAAATATTAAATCAAAAATATTTGATAATTTTTACAGAGAAGAAAATGGAGATATTCATAACGTAAAAGGCCATGGTTTAGGTCTTTCCTATGTTAAGAAAATTATTGATTTACACGGTGGCATGATTTCTGTAAATAGTGAGTCAGATAGAGGAACAACTTTTAATATTACTTTTAATGTCTAATAAAAAAAATATTTTGCTTGTTGAAGATGACTTTAATTTTGGATCAATTCTTAATGATTATCTCAAACTTCATTCTTACAGGACTACATTGGCTAGAAATGGTTTAGAGGGATTGGATAAATTTAAAAAGTACGATTATGACATGTGTATTCTTGATGTTATGATGCCTATTAAAGATGGCTTTACACTGGCACAGGAAATAAGAGAAATTGACGAGAAAGTACCATTAATTTTTTTAACAGCTAAGGCATTGAAAGAAGATATGATCAGAGGTTTTAAAATAGGGGCGGATGATTATTTGGTTAAACCTTTTGACTCGGAGGTCCTTCTTTTAAAGATAAAATCTATTTTTAAGAGAAAAATAGTCAATAATATTAAAATTGAATCAAAAATCGTTTATACTTTTTCAGACTTTATTTTTAACTCCAAGTTAAGAACACTTCAGTATAAAAGTGACAATAAGATTACACTATCTCCAAAAGAATCTAAATTATTAAACCTGCTGCTAGAAAATACTAATGATTTAACATCTCGTGAAGAAGCTTTGGTAAAAATATGGAATGATGATAATTATTTTACATCTAGAAGTATGGATGTTTATGTCACTAAAATTAGAAAATACCTAAAAAAAGATCCTAATATTTCAATTGAAAATATTCATGGTAAAGGATTTAAAATGAATGTTTAATTTCTTTTTGGATGAAAAACTTTTAAGGTTTCTATTAAATGTTTTTTACTTACATGAAGATAACGCTCAGTTGTCGTAATATTTGTATGACCTAGCATATGTTGAATACTTGAAATATCCGCCCCATTCTCTATGAGGTGAGTTGCAAAAGAATGTCTTAATACATGAGGGCTTATCTTTTTTTTAATACCTAACCCTTTTTTTGCAATGTTTAAAATAGTAAAGATCATAACTCTAGATAGTTTTTTCCCTCTGTTATTTAAAAAAAGAATATCTTCATTTCCTTTTTTAGAAACAATATTAAATCTTTCGATTTTTATATAATCTTTAATCATGTTTTTGACCATTTTACTCATAGGTACAAACCTTTCTTTATTTCCTTTTCCTAAAATTTTAATTAAAAATTCATCAAAAAATATATCTGATATTTTTATGTTTATTAATTCAGAAACTCTTAATCCACAGCTATATAAAACCTCTAATATTGCACAATTCCTCAAACTATTATTTTTAGATTTTTTTAAATAAGCTATTAATTGATCAATTTCATTAGTCGAAAGAGTTTCAGGTATCTTAGTAGCAATTTTCGGATACTCAATTGAATCAACAGGGTTTATCGTAATTATTTTTTCTACAATCAGATAATCAAAAAAGTTTTTTAGTGAGGAAATAAGCCTAGATTGGCTACTTGGTTTAATTAACTTAGATTGTTGAAATATGAATTCTCTAATGTCACTATTATTAATATTAGAAATTTTTTTATTTAAATTCTGATCAGAAAAAAAGTTTATTAATTTTAATGTGTCTTGAACGTAGCTTTCAGTTGAATTATAAGACAGATTTCTTTCAAATTTTAAAAAATTTTTAAAATCTTTTAATAATGATTGCCAATTCATATGAAATAGTGATATTTTTATATATCTAAAACTGTTTTTTTATGAAAATACAAATAATAAATGGTCCAAACCTTAATCTATTAGGATTAAGAGAAAAAGATATTTATGGGGGGACTAGTTTTGAAGATTATTTTAAATCTCTAAAAAAAAAATATCATAAATTAGATTTAGAGTACTTTCAATCAAATATCGAAGGTGAAATTATTAATAAAATTCATGAAGTCGGTTTTGATTTTAATGGTATTGTTTTAAATGCAGCTGCATATACCCATACATCTGTAGGTATTGCAGATGCAGTAAGATCAGTTAATGCTTGCACTGTTGAGGTTCATATATCTAATACAATTTCAAGAGAAGACTACAGGCATACTTCCTATATAGCTCCACATGCAAAAGGAATTATAATGGGTTTTGGATTATATAGTTATGAGCTTGCAATTAATAGTTTTTTAAAATAAAACTAAACTATAAGTGAATTACTTCATCATAAGCATCAGCAACAGCCTCCATAACTGCCTCACTTAACGTTGGATGTGGATGTATAGTTTTTAGTATTTCATGCCCTGTAGTTTCTAGTTTTCGTCCTACAACAGCTTCAGAAATCATCTCGGTTACATTACTGCCAATCATATGACATCCAAGCCACTCACCATATTTTGAATCAAAAATAACTTTTACAAATCCTTCAGAATTTCCTGACGATTGAGCTTTTCCGCTAGCAGTAAAAGGAAATTTTCCAACTTTAATGTCTAATCCATTTTCCATAGCTTGTTTTTCAGTCAATCCAACTGATGCAATTTCTGGTTTACAATAAGTACAACCAGGTATATTTCCATAGTCAAGCGGGTTAACATTCATTCCTTTAATTTTTTCTATGCATGTGATTCCTTCTGCAGAAGCAACATGAGCTAGAGCAGGTCCATGAACTATATCACCAATTGCATAAAATCCATCTATATTAGTTTTGTAAAAATCATCAACTAAAATTTTATCATTTTCTGTTTTAATCCCAATATTTTCTAGACCAACACCTTCAATATTTGACTTAATACCTACAGCACTCAATACCACATCAGCATTTAAATCAATAATTTTACTATTTTCAACTTTGATTTTTATATTCACCTTATTATTGACAATTTCTGATTCTGTTAGTTCTGAAGATGTCATAACATTAATACCCTGTTTTTTTAATATTTTTTCTAATTCTTTTGAAATATCATCATCTTCAAGTGGAGCAATTTTTGGTAAATATTCGATTATTGTTACATTGGTTCCCATGCTATTATAAAAATAAGCAAACTCAATTCCAATTGCACCTGAACCAACAATTATCAAATCCTTAGGTTGTTTTTTTAAGGTCATAGCGTCCCTATATCCAATAATTTTTTTACCATCTTGTGCAAGGCTACTAATTTCTCTTGATCTTGCTCCAGTAGCTATTATTATGTGTGATCCGGTTATTATTGAAGAAGCATCTTGGCTTTTAATACTAATTGTTTTATCAGAATTAATAGTCGCATGACCTTTTATTACAGTGATTTTATTTTTTTTCATTAAAAAATTAACACCTTTACTCATAGTATTTGCAATATTTCTGCTTCTGTTTACAACCTTATTAAAATCACTTGAAATATTTTCAGCAGAAATACCATAATCTTCACACTTTTTTAAATAATCATAAACTTCAGCAGATTTTAATAACGCTTTTGTTGGGATACAACCCCAATTTAAACATATCCCACCCAAACTTTCTTTTTCAATAATGGCTGTATTATATCCAAGTTGAGAGGCTCTTATAGCAGTAACATATCCGCCAGGACCACTTCCTATAATAATTATATCAAATTTATCCATAAGTATTTACTTTTTATTAAAATTTAAACTGGCAGAATTTACACAGTATCTATTACCAGTTTCTGTTGGACCATCATCAAATACATGTCCAATATGACCATCACATTTAGAGCATAAAATTTCAGTCCTAATTCTATTTAAAGATTTATCCTGTTTATAAACAATAGAACCATTAATACATTTATCAAAACTAGGCCATCCACATCCACTATCAAATTTCGATTTGCTATCAAATAATTTATTTCCACAACCTTTACATTTATATTCACCTTCTTCAAAAAACATATTATATCTACCACTGAAAGGCATTTCTGTACCAGCTTCTCTTAAAATATTATAGCTAAATTTATCAAGCTTTTTTTTCCAAAAATTATTATTTTTTTTCATACTTTTTAAATACTAAAGCTGCAGAATTTACACAATGCCTGATACCAGTAGTTTTTTTAGGACCATCGTTGAAAACATGTCCTAAGTGACCTCCGCATTTTTTACATTTTATTTCAGTTCTAGGATAACCTAATTTATAATCAATATCATAAACTAATTTATCTTTAATTTCCATGTCAAAACTAGGCCATCCACAATATGAGTTATATTTTCTATCAGAATTATACAAAGCTTCATCACATCCAGCACAATGATATGTCCCAGTTTCATAAAAATTATCATATTTTCCAGTGTAGGGCCTTTCCGTATAGGCTTTTCTTAAAACTAAATATGACATTTCATTAAGATGTTTTCTCCATTCATTATCACTTTTTTCAACTTCATAATTTTGTTGTGATATGCCAAAAAAACCAAACATTAGATATAATGATGTTATATTAAAAACAAGTCTAAGTTTCATTTTGTATATTTCATAACAAAATTAAATTAATATTTTAATATCACTAACACTATTTTATGCTTTTTAATTCTAAATCAAAGCCTAATAAAATACTTAGAGCATGGGCCTTTTATGATTGGGCAAACTCGGTTTATCCTCTCGTAATCTCTACAGCTGTTTTTCCAATATATTACGGAACACTATTTATTGATTCTGAATTTGTAGAGATTTTTGGAATTAATTACAAAAATACTGCACTTATACAACATGTAACTACATTAGTTTTTCTTTTTTTAGCTTTTTTAGTCCCCTTAATGTCTGGTGTTGCAGACTTTTTAGGAAACAAAAAATCTTTCATGAAATTCTTTGTTTATATCGGAAGTTTTTCGTGTATGGGTTTATATTTTTTCGATTTAAATAATATTTATTTAGGCTTACTTTTTTATTTTTTTGCATTATTCTCTTTTTGGGCTAGTCTTGTTTTTTATAATTCTTATTTACCAGACATTGCATTACCAGAAGAACAAGATAATGCAAGTGCTTTAGGATATTCATATGGTTATGTAGGTAGTGTCATTCTTTTATTAGTAAATTTATTTATGATAAATAAGCCAGATTTATTTGGATTTGAAAAATCAGATCAAGGTAGCATCGATGCCATGAAAGTATCCTTCTTAACAGTTGGACTTTGGTGGTTAATATTTAGTCAATACACTTTTTATTACTTACCTCAGAAAAAAAACAATGTTAATAAAAAAGATGTATTAAAAAAATCATTTTTATTTTCTGGATTTAACAAATTAATTCAGGTTTGGAAATTAATGAAAAATGACTCATACATTAGAAAGTTTCTTCTTGCTTTTTTCACATTTTCAACTGCTGTCCAAACAATTATACTTATTGCAACATACTTTGGAGATCAAGAAATAATTTGGGGTGAAGGAGAGAAACTTTTTGGCTTAATTTTAAGTATGTTGTTAATCCAGCTTATTGCCATAATTGGCTCAATAGGAGGAGCTAAGTTGTCAAACAAAATAGGTAATATAAACACATTAATACTTTTTAATATTGTTTGGTTTTTGCTCTGTTTTGGTGCATTTTTTATTAAATATTCTTATGAGTTTTATATTGTTGCTGCATTTGTCGGCTTGGTAATGGGAGGTATTCAATCTTTATCAAGATCTACTTATTCTAAATTAATTCCCAAAACAAAAGATACTTGTTCGTATTTTAGTTTTTATCAAATGTCTATGATAATAAGTATTGTAGTAGGTACCTTTATGTCTGGTCTTATTGATCAGTTAACTGGAAATATAAGAATTTCAATTCTTGTTTTTGCTGGGCTTTTTGTTATTGGCGCAATCTTACTAAGTGGTATTAAAATTAAAGAAGTATAGATTTTTGATGGCATGAATCTTGACTCTAGTTATGTAATTATATTTTTTGTTATATAACTGACATAATGACACTACATGAGTAAAATTTTTGATTTAAGTTCGATATCACTTGACCCAATAGATGAAGAATCGGAATTGATTCCCTTGATGACATCCGATGATGAAGAAGCTATTTCAAAAGAGACTATACCTGAAACTTTACCAATTCTGCCTCTTAGGAATACGGTTTTATTTCCAGGTGTGGTTATTCCAATAACTGCAACAAGAGATAAATCTGTGAAGTTGATTAAACACGCAAATTCTGGCGATAAATTGATTGGAGTTGTTTCACAAAAAGATAGCAGTGTTTCGGACCCATCTTTTTCTGACATAAATAAAATTGGTACGGTTGCTAAAATTTTACGGGTTTTACAAATGCCTGATGGAAATTTGACTATAATTATTCAAGGAAAAAAAAGATTTCAAATAAAAAATATTGTTTCTGAAGATCCATTTATTTTATCTTCTGTTGAGGAAATAAAAGAGCTCAAACCCAAAAAAGATGACAAAGAGTTTCTTGCGACAATTGATTCAATTAGGGATCTGTCACTAAAAATTATAAATGAAAATCCAAATATTCCATCAGAGGCATCGTTTGCTATAAAAAATATTCATAGCAATTCCTTTCTTGTCAATTTTGTTTCTTCTAATATGAATATTTCCGTTTCTGAAAAATATAAAATTTTGGAAATTGACGATCTACAAGAAAGAGCGCTTAGTTGTCTAAAATTTATGAATATTGAATTCCAAAAATTATCATTAAAAAATGATATACAGTTGAAGGTAAGATCTGATTTGGATCAACAGCAAAAAGAATATTTTTTAAATCAACAATTAAAAACCATTCAAGAAGAGCTAGGAACATCCTCGAACGATCAAGAAGTTGAGGGAATGAAAATTAAATCCAAAACTAAAAAATGGAATGAAGAAGTTAAAACTCATTTCCATAAAGAGCTTAAAAAACTCCAAAGAATGAATCCTCAAGTTTCTGAATATTCAATTCAAAGAAATTATTTGGATCTAATTTTAGATTTACCATGGAATGAATTCTCAAAAGATAATTTTAATTTAAAAAGAGCAAAAAAAATTCTTGATAGAGATCATTATGGACTTTTAGATGTTAAAAAAAGAATAATTGAACAAATTGCAGTTTTAAAATTAAAAGAAGATTTAAATTCACCCATTTTATGTTTCTATGGTCCACCTGGTGTAGGTAAGACTTCTTTAGGAAAATCAATAGCTGAAGCGTTAGGAAGAGAGTATATTAGAGTTTCTTTGGGCGGACTCAGAGATGAAGCAGAAATTCGTGGTCATAGAAAGACATATATAGGCGCTATGCCTGGTAGGATAATTAAATGTTTGAAAAAAGCTAAAACTTCAAATCCTGTTTTTGTTTTAGATGAAATTGATAAACTTTCAACAAGTTCACAAGGTGATCCATCTTCAGCAATGTTAGAAGTTCTTGACCCTGAACAAAATTCTGATTTCTATGATAATTTTCTTGAATTAGGATTTGATTTATCAAAAGTTCTATTTATTGCTACTGCAAATAATCTAAATACAATTCAACCCGCACTATTAGACAGGATGGAAATAATAAATATATCTGGCTATAGTACCGAGGAAAAAGTAAAGATTGCTAAAAAATATTTATTAAAAAAACAAATTATTCAACATGGTTTAATAAATCATGATTTTAAGTTATCAACAGGATTAATAAAATCAATAATTGAAGGTTACACCAGAGAATCTGGTGTTAGAAAGCTTGAAAAAAATATTGCCAAATTATGTAGATCAATTGCTATAAAAGTTGTTGAGAATTCTAATAGTATTAATCAAATCACACTTGATGAATTAACAAAAGTATTAGGTGTCCCTTTATCTAAATCATTATATGAAAATAATGATGTTGTTGGTGTTACAACCGGTTTAGCTTGGACGCAATACGGAGGTGAAATATTATTTATTGAGTCAATTATATCACCCGGTAAAGGTCTACTTACTATAACTGGAAATTTAGGTAAGGTTATGAAAGAATCCGCAACAATAGCTATTGAATTTATTAAAGCAAATTGTAAAGACTTTAAAATTAATTCTGATATATTTAATAAATATAATTTTCACCTACACGTTCCTGAAGGTGCAACTCCAAAAGATGGTCCCAGTGCTGGAATTACTATGTTGACTTCATTAGTTTCATTACTAACTCAAAAAAAGGTTAAGGATAAGTTAGCAATGACTGGTGAAATAACCTTGAGAGGAAAAGTTTTACCAGTTGGAGGTATAAAAGAAAAAATTTTGGCAGCTAAAAGAGCTAACATTAAAGAAATCATCCTGTCAAGTGATAATAAGAAAAATATTGAAGAAATTGATAATAAATATCTTAGGGGTTTAAAATTTTATTATGTAAGTACAATGAAAGAAGTTATAGGAATTTCTTTAAATAAAAATAAAATAAAGAATCATAAAAAACTTATTTAGATGATAATTACAATTGATGGTCCTTCATCGTCTGGAAAAAGTACTGCTGCAAAATTACTTTCTAAATTTTATTCCATTGTTCATATTGATTCTGGATCAATTTACAGAGCAATTACCCTCTTAGCTTTAGATAATAATTTAATTACAGATAAAAAGATAAATATCCGATCATTGATAAAATGTCTAGGTAATAACAAAATCTCATTTGAAAGAAATAAGCGAAACAAGTTTCAAATATGTATTAACAATAAATATGTTGAGAAAAGAATTAGAACATCAAAAATATCAAACAATGTTAGTACTGTAGCAACCATTAAGGAGATCAGAGAATATGTCTTAAAGCTTCAAAGAAAAATTGCAAAAAACCAGTCAATTGTAATGGACGGAAGAGATATTGGATCTGTTGTATTTCCAAACGCTAAGTATAAATTTTACCTTGAAGCTTCTTTAAAAAATAGATCCGAAAGAAGATGGAATGAATTAAAAAACAAAGAAAAAGGTATATCAATTAATGATGTAAAATTAGATCTAAATAAGAGAGATATTGTTGATACAAATAGAGAATACTCTCCGTTAATAATACCTAAAAACTCTATTGTTATTAACTCTGATGATTTATCAATTAATCATGTAGTTGATAAAATAATTAAACATATAAATTAAAATAATTATTTAAAATTTGTAATAAATATAAATTGATGTTAAATTCGCATACCTTTTTGAGAATGTAGTAGGTAAAAAAAGGTTTATTTAAATTAACAATCTTCTAACTGATTCTTAACCTACTAAATAAGTTAGAATACAAAACTAGGACTTATGCCTACAAAAAAATCCAAAGAGGAAGAATTAGAGAATCCAACTAAAAATTCTAATATTAAATCCTCTTCAAAATCAACAAAAAAATCAGATAAGAAGACATCTACAAAAAAGGTAGCT
>TARA_B100001093_G_scaffold238109_1_pt1 | contig 20702 bp, 13 predicted proteins | sample TARA_B100001093 | Tara Oceans TARA_B100001093 (sample SAMEA2623116) | marine metagenome | biome: marine biome (ENVO:00000447); feature: surface water layer (ENVO:00002042); material: "saline water (ENVO:00002010), including plankton (ENVO:xxxxxxxx)" | depth 5 m | reverse complement strand
TGGTTTCAAGCCGGCCGATGAGGGTGATTTAGGAGAAATTATTCAAGCGATTGTAGCCGAGCGAGCAGACTTTGTTAAAGAGCGAGGAATGGGCGCTATGGGCCCTCTCATGGGCGTAGTCATGCAAGCAGTGGGTGCCGCAGACGGGAAAGTTGTCAGCGCACTGCTTCGTGAAGCAATTCAGAATATTTCGGAGTGAGTCATGTGCAAAGGCGCTTTCCAGCGTTGCTGTTGCTCAGCCTTCTGCTTCTCCCATTGATATCTGCTCAAGAGGGATATAATGAATGGGAAGACACCAACACTTTTGCTTGGGAACACGACTTTGAATCAGGTTTTATTTCGACCTCACCTTTGTTTACTGGCGAAGCGGTTCTGGTCCGAACATCGGGCAATGGAAAGCCTGCTGTCACTGCTTTTGACCTTGAGGGGGACACAATTTGGCAGCGTGTAAATAATCAATCGTCAAGTAATGACATGTCTCCATTACTTCATGTTTCAGCCGGAGAAGGAACGTGTGGAGTTTGGCCAGAAATGGTCGTAGTAGGGTGGACGGATGGCCGAGTTGAAGCCCTCCAACCTTCGAATGGAGAATTGCTTTGGTCTGCACAGACTGAAGTTGCTGGTTGGGGGGTTACAAGCGAATTTGCTTTGGATGGAGAATTTGTAATCATTCCAACCCGTAAAGGAATCGGGCAATATTGTTTGGCTGATGGTGAACAACAATGGTGGAGCCAAACAGGACTCGGTTGGAGAAACGGAGTCGCAGTTGGCGATACGGGCTATTTTTCGGGTGATGAATCAGGGGTCCTATGGCACGTTGACAGGATGGGGGTCACCACTTCTTATCCGCTTGGACTTGGAAAAATCCGTCATCCTCCTGTTTTTACTGATGCAGGACTTATTGTTCATGCTCAAGGTGTTTCCTCAAGCACAGTTGCAGTTTTTGATGTCTCTAATGGGAGCGTATCTCAGCAACTTCCAGCAGGGCCATCACCCGCAAAGCCGGCGTTGTATGGTTCCTTTTTGGTAACAGGAGACTCCTCTTCGGTTCAGATTTTTTCATGCACAGTACTTTGCGAATCGGTTGCACAGATGCCGTTTCTTACCAATGGAGAACTTCGTTGGTTGGATGATAGCCTCATCATTGCTCCTTTAAACACTCCAAATTCGAATTGGGGCATGTTTACTTTCGATGGCCTTGACAACCTTAGTTTCACTGAACTTGATGTAGGAATTTATGGCTACGGGACAGCAGCACCCTTGCAGTTCATCGCCGATGGAAAAGTGTTCACGGTATTTGGCAACGACCAGTCATTGCTTCGTGTTTTCACTCGAGCTGCCGAGCAGGAAACCCAGCCACAGCCGTTGCCACAATCGCAACCTTCCACCGATTTTGATTGGGGCGTCCAAGGACTTATTTTCATCATGTTCTTGTTGATTGGCTCGTCAACAGTTCTCTTCTTGAATGGGAAAATGGAGTGGTTTTTCAGAACCTCAAGTTTGTTTTTCCTTATCATTTTCATATTGATTCTCCCTGATATATCGACTCAATGGTCGGAACTCTTCGATGAGCAATTCCCAGTAGATGCCAATGACGAACAGTGGGATGACGAATGGCCAGATGCATGGCTGGATACACAAATTGTCATCATAGAAATCGATGGAGAAGATCAGGTAATTGGCGGTTTGACTGGCCATGATACCGTGTACTCATTGACTCAAGATGCGTGTGAGCAATTGGGCTATAATCTCGGTGTTGAGTTAACTGAACTTGGCTACTATATCGAATCGATAAACGGGATAGAAGGCAACGGGTGGGAATACTTCACAGACGGTTCCAAAGGAGTCGTTTCTGTCGATTCTGCAGCCGTTGAATCCTCTACAATTGTTCGCTGGATACCCGTGTAACTTAGGTAAGCCTCAAATCATCAACCCTGTTGGGTTGAATCATGTTCCAAGCATTGGGCGCCCACGGCCCGGTTCTTTCACCTCTTGCAGAGTTGGTGTTGGATGTCGTTTTGCTCGGTAGTGCATTTCTGCTTCTCGCCCGTCCTACCAAGCGTCCGGTGTTCGATTCATTGTTCATGATTTGCTTGGTTGTATCCGTCTCTTTACTGCGAGTCGTTATGCAACCACTTCCAAACGTTCAGCCTGTGACGGTCGCAGCACTTCTGGTTGGTGCGCAACTTGGCGCACGAAGAGGTGCAGCCTTCGCCGTTCTTGTCGCCATGATTTCGAATATATTCATGGGTGACGGTTGGTGGACAGTCTTCCAAGCAGCTGGATGGGCAAGCGTAGCCATCGCAGGCTCTCGACTCCCACTGGTCACTTCTACAGGATTGAATCTTGGCCGTGTTTGCATGGCTTCGATTGTAGCCGCATTTTGGTTTGACCTGTTTGTTTCGTTCTCTATTCTCGACGGCAGCATTGGTTTCTATGAATTCATCATTTACCTTGGCCACGGATTGCCATTTGATTTCCTTCACATGGCAGGAAACCTCACCTTTGCCGTCTGGCTTGGAAAATGGTTTTTCAATTTACTTGAAGAAGAACCAACGCTTGAAGAAATTGAATTTGCGGTGGTGAACGGCCATGGCATCGACGGTTGACGAGCCTTCAATGGTTCTTATCGCTCGCCACGATTTGAAGATGTCAGCGGGAAAACTCGCCGTTCAGTGCTCTCATGCCGCCGTTTCATGCACCATGAATGCTCGAAAAACACACGCTCGCCTTGTTGAGCGTTGGAGAAATGCAGGTGCTCGCAAGATTTGTCTGCGTGCAGATGATTTAGCAACCCTTCAACGTCTTGCTGGCCAAGCTCAAGTTGCTGGACTTGTTACGCATTTAGTGAAGGATGCAGGCCACACAGAAATCCCCCCAGGAACGGTGACCGTGCTTGGGATTGGACCGGCTCCTCGTCGGGCAATCGATGCTTTGGTTTCGGAGTTGAAACCTTACTAGGTGTTCGTATGGGATTTCGTTCATTTCTCCACCGAATAACAGCACCGTCTCTTGACGGCATTCGCCCACAGGGGCCTTGTAAAATGGTCTGCATTGTCAATCATGGGCTGAAAATGGGTAAGGGGAAAATTGCGGCTCAGGTTGGTCATGGTGCAGTGATGGCGGCAATGAAAGCTGGCGGGGAAAAGCCGATGTATCTCGAACAATGGCTTGCTACAGGTCAGAAAAAAGTATGTCTAAAAGGTGATGATGCTGAACACCTTTTAGCCATTGAAAAGCAAGCAAAGGCAGCGGGAATTTCCACAACTCTTGTTCATGATGCAGGACATACTCAAATCCCGAGTGGCTCCCTCACTGTGTTGGCTCTGGGGCCAGATTCAGAAACACTTCTTGAACAGATAACGGGCGAATTGAAATTACTCTAGGCGTCTCCATCGATTTGATGAACAGTGGCGTTTTGCGAGTGGTATGCGCGACTACTCATCAGACCGCGTTGACCTCCGTTCAGACACCGTCACCCAACCTACGCCAGAAATGCGCGTGGTGATGAATCAAGCTGTTGTTGGAGACGACGTTCTTGGTGATGACCCAACGGTAACTCAACTCGAACAACGACTTGCAGCAATGTGTGGGAAAGAAGCTGGCCTCTTTGTGCCGTCGGGAACCATGTCGAATGCGATTGCATTGCGAGCTCATACCTCACCTGGTGATGAAATAATCACTGCTAAAAACAGCCATATCTATCTCTATGAAGGCGGAGGATACGCTGCCTTATGCGGTGCTTCAATCGCTTTGGTTGATGTGCATGGAGGTTTGATGCGAACTGAAGATGTGGAAAAGGCGATTCGGAAGCAAGCAGGCTCTCTGTCTCATTATCCAGATGGGTCACTTGTCTGCGTCGAGAACACCTCGAATCGAGGCGGCGGTGCATGCTATTCCCAAGAAACACTGGATCAAATTGCAGCCCTTGCCAAAGCCAATGATTGTGCAACTCACATGGACGGCGCTCGAATATTCAATGCTGCCATTGCTACCAATACCTCTGTTGACCGCATGGTTCGCGATTATGACTCAGTCTCGATTTGTTTTTCCAAAGGTCTTGGCGCTCCAGTCGGTTCTGTTCTGGTAGGTTCTTCTTCCTTCATCGCCCGTGCGCACCGTTGGCGGAAGATGTTTGGGGGCGGGATGCGACAGTCCGGAATTCTAGCAGCCGCGTGTTTGTACGCCCTTGAGAATAATATTGAACGCCTAGAAGATGACCATCGAAGAACGAAGACACTTGCACAATCAATACAGAAAATTGACGGGTTTGAAGTGGATATGGACACTGTTGAAACCAATATGGTCTATTTCCAATCAGAAATTCCTGCAACTCAGGTTATGGAAAAATTGCAAAAGTTAGGCATAGATGTCATGGACATCCAACCTCACGCTTGCCGAATCGTGGTTCATTTGCACATCACTGACGAAGATATTCAGCGTATTATTGAGGCTTTTTCTACTCTGTGACATTGAAATAGTCTCGAAAGTCATTCACGCTATGGCGAGACGCTCTCCAACAACAGTATGTGAGATATGCGGCCATCAATCAAGTGAGAATCCTTGCCGGCTGTGTGCTTCTATCACTGTCCGTAAAAGCAATACGAAATGGTCTCACGACATTCGTGATTCCGCACATCAACAATCAAGAATCCTCATTGGAGGCACTGACCAAACCGCTCAACAACGATGGAGGAATCTCAAGCGTAATACCTCTGAACTAAAAGATGTAGAATGGGCGAAATTGGCAGACAATACACTTGACCCCGTTCTTTCATCACCCTGTGGTCCTGAAGAATTGAAGGCTATCATTCAACGAATCTCGAATGGCGTTCGTCTTACAACTTTACAAAGGCTGCATCTTGTCAGCGGCTTTCTTTTGCATGATGGTGTACAAATTTCCTTTATTGGCAAAGACCTCTTGGTCAACGGTAGGACCATGCCTACTGCGGTCCCTATCGTTTCACTGCTCAATGTTTTGGCGTCGAAATCAGCACGTACAGGATGGGATTTAACCAAGTTATTCGTCGCTTTTGGTTCAATGAATACGAAAAATATTGCATCCGTCGAACCCGGCAGACTCCCAAGATATTACCGAAGACGCAACATTCGGCCCTCTCTTCAGAAACCCGGAGCATCGGCTCTTTTTACTTGGATACAATGGATGGCGGAGGAACACCTCACTCCACCTGAGAACTATTCACTCAATCCAATTGGAGTTTGGGCACATGATGTTCGAGAGCGGTTGGGTAGGGTTGGGAGAAGGAAATTCGATCAGTCTTTGGTTGATGCTTTCAAGAATCACCCCCGGGGTCTTGAACAATTGGATGGATTTCCGTGGCTTGAACGCTGGCACTCTTACATGGCCACGAATCAGCATGATTCTCTTATTGAATGGCCGTTTGTCATCGTTGGTGACAAGCTTAAGATCCTCGTTCGTACCAAGAATAATGCTTCAAGAAAAACCGCAGTACCGGATGAACCAGGCGTCTGGGCATTCTTGCTCGCTAGCGCAATGTCGCCGCTTACCTCGAATGCAGGAGAGTTGCTCTATGCTTTACAATGCAACTGGACCAGTCAAACCGTCACAGGTAACGTGATATCTGCACCATTGCGTCGTTCTATTCAATTCTTGAGAGAAGTGATTGATGGAAATTCCGACAGGGTTTTTGTTCATGACGAGCATATTTTGGTCATTGGCCGACTTGGTCATTTCTACGATGTCAGGATAGGAAAAGGCGCTCACAATGCGCCTTTCATTATTGAGTCAGTCGATTCTCTTGAATCACGAATAACCCGTCCGATTTGCATTCACGATGGTACTTTTCATTCGACCGTACCACTTGGAGATACACTTGTGTCGGTCATCCTAGCTCTTCTTGACGACATCAATACCTCAACTAAAATCGATAGTCTTCGCCACCATCTTGCCTTTCACTCGCCGTTGGGATTCCCTCCTAAAGTCACTGAAAAGCACCTTCGATTTTTCAATCAAAAGGATATCAAATCATTCGAACAGATCGTTCGGAAACATCGTTCAAGAGACGTGAATTACATCCATTGGTTGCCTCAAAACACACCACCAAATGAGAATAATGCTTGGGAAATGAGGGGTAATCGAAACATGATGCATCTCCTTCGCCGGAATAATGCCCGTAATAGGCGTATGTGGCAGCATGAGGCAGACAATAACAGAGCGCTACGAACATATCGAACAGAGATGTTAATCGAACACGCACTTGCAGCGGATTCAGCCCTCCCCCATCCACAGTTCATTGAACTCTGGCACAAATCCTTCGATGAAATGCCTCGGGAACTTCCAGACACTCACCTCCACCAGTTATACGATCAGGTTCATGGAAGAAACGAGTGGATGTTCCTTCGTAATTTTGGTCGTGATGAAAATCATTACCCTATTGGTGATGTACGTAACGGAGAGCGTAGATTTTGCGAAATCTTCCCGCGGATTTGGGAGGCTCTCATGCGTCATCCGATTGGAGCAACGTTCAGAATGGGTGTACTTGACGGGGGTAATCTCACGTTTGAAAACTGCCATCTTGCGGTAACGATTCGTTCTGCACAAGAGCGTAGAATGATTCGCAGGTTTTCGACTTTATTGGGCTACGTAGAGCATGGACGGCATGAGAACAACATTGAGTTCATTCGTCGCGACCACCCGCGTAATCAAGCACGCAGAGACCTCACTCTTCTCTTGAACAGAGCACAAGACACCCTTGGGGCTCGTGGTGCTCCCCCATGGTGGTGGCATTATGCTGAAGTTATTCAGGCGCCAATGGGTGCCCCTCCATTCGAATTTCGTTGGGAACTTGAACAAGACTTACGCGACCGCAATCCACGTGAAGGACGTCACGGATACGTTCCTTGACTTACTCTCTGCGAACAAGTGCAGCACCGAGAACTACGCACAGGCTTGCAATCAGTGAAGCTGCAGGCACACGCTCGTCTTCCTCACAGCCCTCTGGAATCAGGCACTCTTCTTCATCAAGCGGTTCTTCAACAGGAGCATTGAATTGGTAGATGAGGTGAACTGACAAATCGTTTCCGTCATAAGCAGCAGGCAGTGTGATTTCAGAACTACCAGAGCCAACGATGAGGTCAGATTCAATGGCTATATCACCCAGTTGTATGATCCCTCGAAGAACATCGGGATAATCGCCCAAGCCATTGGTTCCTTCCTCAAAGTTCGCTGAATGTTCAACAACCCAGGCGTAGGCAGAGAGCGTATGTGTCGTATTTGGGTCAATGGAATGTTCTTTCAGTTCCAATGACCACGACGCTATGCCCGTTGTCTCGCTGGTCGAGTTCCATGAGAATAACGAAGTGCCATTCATGGGGTTTCCGAGGCCAAAGGAGTTCGAATGCTGGGTCATTTCAGAGAATTCAAGCTCAAGCGAATCATAATCAGTCACACTACCAAGCTTCATCACGCTGCCATTCATCACAACCATTGGAGGCGCATAGATTCCATACCTGTCATGGAACCGTTGGTCAAGCTCAATACTGCCAAGCGGGTCTTGAGCCTCATTGATTGCGCGGTGAATGTGATACTGCTGTAGGTGAGTTTCGTTCTCGATGTTCTCAAGAGCGTGCTCAACGTCTACACAGTTGGAGCACCATGTAGCGGTATAGACTTCAGCAATCGGAGGGAGCTCGCTTAGATTCGTTGTGGTTACATTCGAGTCACTGATGTCAAACGATTGACCGCCAAACAGGGCTCCTGTTCCTTCAGGTGTAGGAGTTGAAGGCGCAGCAACACTGATGGCCGAACTCATTGAGGTCAGAATTAGAATTGCGATGATGAGTTTCGCTTCGCGCATGCTCTAGCCAGCCTGAACTTGGCTATCAAACCATTCTGCTGTTGGGATTCATTGATTTGCTCTCCACACGTAATGCTCATGTCAAAGGCACCGTTGTCTTGGAATTCACCCGACTCGGATTCTGTCACCAAGGCATCGAATCGAGAGCGAATTCCGCTGCTTGTCAAACCGAAAACACTTGCAAGGAGGTCGGCAGCTCCGGATTGCAGGCCAAAGGAGGTGAGGCTTGCATACACGGCTACAGAGACGAGCATTCGCTCTTCGATGTTGATGGAAAGCGCTTCACTTGTTCCTTCTTGGAGCAACGACAGGCGGGCTTCGGTCTCATACAGAACGGCTTCGAAATCAGCAGCGTCAAGGTGATCTCCGAGCATGTCAAAGACGTGCTCCATCGCTTGAACAATTGCATCTTCGCGTCGGTCGTTGGCATTCTTACGTGGGGGCATTGCCGCCCAACCCATGGATACACGTGCCTTCCAATGCGACATGATGCGGATTCGCGCATTCATGATTTGCTTTGGTGAGATGCCGGCTTGTTCCATCGTTGCTCGTCGGTCAAATTTAGGCATGATACCGATTTCCCCACCAAGTTCAACGATTGCGGCAGCTATGATGACAGCATTCTGCTCATCAGAACATCCTTTGATACCCTTCTTCTTTCGACAGATGGATTGCTTCGGCATACCAAGGCGAGTATACATCGACTTGTCTTGCTTCTTTCGAATCATCTCGTGCTCGCTGCTCAATGGTCTGCAGGCCATCTCGACCAACCACTCCAGGATGTGAAGGGCATGTCGGCCATACAGAGTCTCAATCAGTGACTTTACACGACGAACGAACGGGTGAGGGTTGCGAACTGAACTGCGGTCAATCTTTTCCAACAAGTAGTACTTGCGGCGGTCTTTGACACCAGCAGAACCAAACTTCATCTTAGGGCCAGTATTGCCCATTGCGAGGTTTTGGTCGGCATCCATACGAACAGCTTGGTAATGTGCGCCTTCTCCGTAGAGGGCGGCTCCGTTGTCATTCGCTTCAATCTCTTGGCTCTTGTGTACGAGTCCACAGTCCAAACACCATACTTCCCCTTTCTCAGGTACGTTCTGCAACTCTTTGCTGCAGCACTCGTCGCATTGTGTCAGTTCTTGCTTCTTTCCTATCTTGTCGTCTTTCATCTTAATTAACTCCCTTCTTGTTGTTGGTTTGTGGGCGGGCTTGAGCGGCGGTTGACGGCATCTCGGCTCTCGCCGAAATGCACACTACGGCTACTTTAGGCAGCCCAACATTAGTATATGGCATGGACTAATATTTCAACCTTTCGCTCATCATGACTCATTTTGCTGTAACAAGAATGCTTCATGTTTTGCCTCCACACCTACATTCTCTTCAACAGTATATAAACAAAGTAAGCAAAACCCTCGAAAACAACCAAAAACGCACTTCTGCTGAAGATGTTATTTTTTTCCAGAGGAAATGCCGAGAGCCTTCAAGAACAGTCGGCAATTGTGGTGAGGTTGAGGCGACGCAATGAAAGGCCAAGAATCACCAAAGATTACTCTTGAAGCAATTGCTTCAGGAGACAATCTTCCAACGTGGCTTCTTGAAGCGTTGTGCGAGGGTGAGTGTGAGAACCACCTGTTTTTGTATCCGAATGAGGGGAGTCGTAACCAGATACTCCATCGACTCGCCCAATCGAATATACCGGTTGATACGACGCATCACCTCACTTTACAACGCCTTATCCCCCTGATGATCCTCGACCTAAGCCTACCACCGCTCCTTACAAACAGCGCCGGTTTGTTCCTCTCTATTCATGCTCGAACCAAGAAGGCAGCTGAATCCGGTTCACTACCATTGATGTTCGCCCCCCAGCCTCAACGGCAATGGTCCTCTTACCAGACTGAACGCCTTCTTTCTCTGCATCGCTCTTTGAGCGAATTGAACAATCCATGGGTGTGGGATGAAGACCCAGGCGCCAAACAGTTCGATTCACTCTTGAAGAAGGTTGGAGAACAACTTGGAGGCACACATCCTCATCATGCTTTGCCTCGTCTTATACAACGCCTCGATGAAGTAGACAAACCCCCATTCACGCTCAATGATGTTGAAGGCATCTTTGTATTGGACTCTGCTCCGGATTACACGGAAGTTGAACGAACCTTCCTTCAACGACTATCCGTGCATCGCCCTCTTCACCAATTGTGTGTTTCAGGTTCATTCCGTCTTGGGTATCATGGTTCATATTTACTCGATGGCGAGTGGGAATACGTGACGCAGGAATCGTTACCATCATGGGTACCTAATCACGATGTTTGGCAATCCAGTGACCCGAATTCTTGGCGTTCGACCCGTTCTGTTGAACGTGAAACAACCCATCACAGAATAACCGTTCATCGTCGTAGCCACAGTATGGATGCGGCTTTTGAAATTCTTCATGCCTATCGTCAATCTTCAAACGGAGAGGTTTTGATCATTGATGGTTCAGCAGATAGCAATCAGAATGCGTGGTCTTCAAGACTTCAATCGCTTGGTTATATCACTGGCTCAGAGCAACAACTTCTCGAAGAGATACCTGCACTTGCAAGCCTTTCCCAAATTATGCGCGTTGGGGATGGACTTGAAGCTTGGTCCCTCGACAAATTAAGGTCGCTGTTTGAGCATCAAAGTCTTCCGTTGCCAAATGGAGGTGTCGGGGAATTACAGCATCCCAGCCAACAAGATTGGCGGCCGAAACCCCATGTTCATGTCTTGGAAAATATAGCCCGCTCCTTCCACGTTCGTGGGGGGCAGGGTGCTCTTCGCAGATGGATTGCTACGCTTTCTCAGGCGACTCCGCAGATCGGTGGAAATCGAGAGCGTGCCTTGAGGGAACTTGAAGAAACGCAGTGGTGGCTGCGAAGTATTGCCGAATTGTGGTCCCCACTTCTCGAATCCTCTTCCCAAGAAGTGTTGGAATCCGAATTTGTAGGGTGCTCGTCAGGAGAAAAACTCCCGCTTCCAACCCGTCCTAAAGACGGGTTTGAATGGCTTGATATGGTCCTTTCACAACTCGATTGGGTTTCTCTTTCAAATCGCACTGCAGGTTTTGACCGTTCAATTGCAGGCTTGCAACATCTAAGCGAATCGCATAAATCAACGGTCAAAATCCTTGAAAAAGGCGATTATAACCTTCCATCAGGTGGACAGGATTTCTTCAGTTACCTCGACCATTTGTTGAAATTTACTTCGGTCCCGCGTACTCGTGGCAAGGGGAAACAAATTCAAGTTCTTACGCCAGAACAAGCACAGGGAGTTGAAGCAGATTTACTTCTTCTCGTTGGCCTGGATGTTGGCTCATGGACAATGAAATCATCCAATGTACCTTGGTTGGACGCACCTGCTAAACTTCGGTTAGGCATGCTCCATTCAGATTTGACAATTCGCAAAGGTCGTCATCACCTTCGACATCTGTTGAATGCAGCTCCTACCATTGTGATATTTGATACCAGTATGGAAGAAGGAGGCGGACCGAGTGCTCCACTTGCTGAATGGTTCTCTGAATTGCGAAAATCAGGAGAAATCAATGAACTGCAAGCAGCACCTCACTTCATCCCAGATTCAGCACATCAGTCCGGCAACATTCATCGAAGTTGGCATTGGGCGTCTGATCATATTGGAGGGGCCTGGCTCACACCTCGACCGTTCACCATGGTCGCTCGAGACGGCGCTATTTTTGGTGAACGCGCAGGGCATCGCGGGCGTGATGAGCGTCAACGCCTTGGACTTGCTCTCAAAGACGGTCGTCCAACTTCGGGCAATATTCTTTCCATGAATGGGATTGCCATGGCGCATGAGGTACCCATCCAAATTGACAGATATCACCGTCAACCGACGCATAAAAATTTGCTCAAAGACGAATATTTGCCGTGGCATTTACGAAACAATCTTGTCAGTGCGGATGGCCTTATTCTGCGTCCAAAGAAGAGTCAGGTTTCCTTTGGCAGCGCCCAACATGATGAATGGCCCCATTTGGGTATGAAAGGGTCTCGTGGCATTGGACCCGCCATCGACCCTCGTCCACTTCCAAAGCCCGACATGAAGAGTGATATTCTCAACTCAGTCATGGGTGTTTCTTCACCAATTGAGGTCGAGGTTTGGTCACCGAGTCGTATCCAATCTTGGCTTGAATGCCCTCGATTAGCATGGATGAAAAATCATCTCAAAGTCGAAGCTCGAGAATCACAATCAGAAGACCTCGATAATCGAACGCGTGGTACCATGCTGCATGATGCAGAAGCAGCCCTTCTTCGGGCGCATGGCGTTCCAACCGCCAGCAGCCCAATTGAATCACCGTCACCTCTTCACTTTGCCTCAGTTGACCAACTCTGGCTATCGATATTACAATACTTAGAGCAAGAAGTTCCATGGCTTACTCGTAATGACGCAGTAGCTGTTCATCGATGTCGAGAAATGCTCGGTATCACTCCCGATGTATGGCGTAGTTACCTGGAAGGCGAGATTGAAATCCCATGCGGTGGCCGGATTGGCCGAATGCTCTTGGCTGATTTTGCACTTACTCACGCAGCACCCATTGCTTGTGAATTTGGCATTGGACTTGACGGCAACCAACCGATTCTTTTAGATGCAATAGACGACAAAGGCACCCCTTCTCCTTTCAAGATTCGAGGTAGAATTGACCGTGTTGACGAAGTCATGCTTGAACCTGAACAGATGGCCAAAGCCATTGAAGATGGCGTTCTTTCCTCAACTCTTGTAACTGAACCAATGCCGTTAGCAGACAAACCTTTACCGCCAGCAAATCGTTTGGTCGTTATTCGTGATTTGAAAACAATCAATGGACCCAAGCATAACGACAAAGGAAATCGCCATCGCCGAGGCTTGTTCGATGAAGTACAGCTTGCATTGTATGCGCGTGCCTGGGAATTATGCCACCCCGGTGATCGAGTGATTGGTATCGGTGTCACCGAAATTGGTGAATCGACCATTCATTATCTCGAAATGGATAACTCGGTGGCTCAATATTTAGCAGATGCTGAACTCGGTGAACGAACGTATTCTTCGCAACAACTCCATCGCTTCCCTGATTCTCAATCAGCTTCTCAGAACGGATTCCGAGCGTTGCTTGCTGAGCGCCTACGAACCTCAAGCCGAGCAATAATGGCTGCACGAGAGGGGCAAGTCAACTCCACGCCAGGCCGCCATTATTCATACAGTTCAATTCGCCATGTTTATCCGAATATGTTTGGAGGTAATTCCCCATGATTCGGTTTAATCGAAGCCAGCGCCTTGGGCTGGATTTAGACAAGCACATCGCTCTTGATGCTGGTGCAGGGACTGGCAAAACGACCGTTATGGCTGAACGTTATGTTCAGCATTTACTTTCGCACGAGCAACGAGCGACGCACCTTCTCCCCACGGGCCCAAGAGAGCCTTTGAGCGGCCACGGTTCACTTCGCTCACCCCCTCGACAGCGTACCGACCAGAAGCAGTGGATGGGTTTACTTCCCAGCGAAGTGGTTGCAATTACGTTCACGAAAAAGGCAGCATCGGAATTGAAAGCACGTATTCGTTTGAGAGTTGGACAAACCCGTGCTGGACCGCTTCATCAAGATGACATTGACGGAATTTATGACCCACGAGTTCGTGATCAAGCAGATGTAGAAATGCTTCTTTCTTCTCTTGATGAGGCCCCAATTTCAACCATTGATGCTTTCCTTTCACAATTGGTCTCCCCGCATTTAGATTTGGTTGCAGTTCACCCGAGTCGTGAGCAGATTGCTGAAGAGCGTTCACCATTATTGACTCAAGAAACCCTTCAATCAGCATGGCGGATACGAACCATTTCCGACGCACTTGAAGCCGGTGTCCGAGGAAATGTCGATGCTTTTATCTCTGCTCGAAATCGTCTTGCAATTTTACTTGGGGGGCAAGAGCGTGCTGCTGTAGTGCTTAGCGGAATGCTTGGCAAATCTCTGTTTGTTGAAGAGGCACACCACGCCATGGTCGCCCGTGCAGAATCCAATGGACACGATTGGGCCGGCCAAGGTCCAATGCCTCACGAAGTCTTACTGGACATGTTTTTGGAACCTGTGCGAGATATCGCAGTTCAATATGCTCAACAACTGCAAGATTTACTTGTTCAGTGGACAGACCATTTCCTTGCGTATTCAGCCGACTATGTCATACCATGTGAATCTGAAATTAATTCGACTCAGACCCGATTCAATCATCTAACTCATCTTGCTCGAGAACCATTACCCGAGCGTCCGGCTGAATGCATTCAGTGGGTTTGGCAAATCGCTTTTGCATCAACTTCTTGGAGTCAATTAGTGAAACAGGATAAACCGAAGTTTTTCCCGAAAGGTATCCTGCCTCAAGCAAATCATTCGAACGGCTGGCACCCGGGCCTCTACGGAAAGACTGCTGCTAAAACACTGTCAAAGGGTGTAAAAGATGCGATTCATAGCCAAGCAGAAGATTTAGCTGAAAACATTCGCCAGCACTTGAATTCTCGACAAGGTCTTCTTGTTCGTCTTCTCGGAAAATGCTCATTCTTACTCGACCCTTTATCCGACTTGCCGTACATGCCTGAAGAATGTGAATTACGAGCGCACGCTGTCGAGCCAATTTTTGACGACATCGCCCCCTCTGGAAACTTAAGAATCTCCAGTGAATTACAAACCAGTGTGCTCAATGATTTGCTTCTCGTCCATCGAGGGTGTCAAGACATCCTCGCACTTATGAAAGCGCAAGAAGGTGTTCATGATTACGATGATATTCAACGTTTAGCAGCAGATTTACTGCTCGCTCGCTGCCCCGACATCGTCCGGCACACCTATCCACATGAGGTCGTGCAAGCACTTGACCGGATTGGTGATGAGCCATGGTTTGACCAACACATTGCTCGAGCGATGAGGCTTGCGGGTGAAGATCAAAAATGCTTTGAAGATTTAAATCGCAGATATGCTGTTCTTCAAACAATTCGTCGTCAATTCCGAGCGTTCATTATCGATGAATATCAAGACACAAACCCTGCACATTTCCGACTTTTGGCACGACTTTGGGGAACACGGCGATTGAAACCGGATGACCCTGAACGGCCACTCGGACCTTGGGACCCAACGGTTTGCATTGTCGGTGACATGAAGCAGAGTATCTACCGCTTCCGACAGGCCGAGGTTACGGTCATGCGACGCACGGTTGCTGCCATCAAGCATGCAAATGAAATGGAGTCGGTAGAACCACGCTTGTCTCATCTGCGCCGAGAAGATCACGGTCGAGACCCGCGTCCAGTTGGCGCCGGTGGTGAAAGTGGTTCATTCATCGTTGGAACTGAAGTCCAAGAATCAACGATTCCTTCACAACCTTGGGAGCATGTTGAATTCGCTTTTGAGGATGATGAAAGTGCCTTCCGCTTGGTCGATGAAGAACGCAAGAACCGCCGTGGTTTAGGCCATATTGATTTGACTTCGAATCATCGGACACTTTCGAATCTCATGGACACTATGAACGGTATGTTTCAAGACGTATTTTCATCGAGACATTATCTTCTACCGGGTGACTGGCATGCTGAACACCAGCACCTTCGTGCAGCCCGCAATACTGAGCAGCAAGGAGTTTTGGAGTGGCTCCTTCCACTGCAAATCGATGCACAAGAGCCGAGCCTTGAATTGGATGAATATTTCGATACTTTCACCGCACCAGAGGCGTCAAATACCCACCTGGAAAATGAATTAATAGCATCGAGGCTACAAGCCTTACTTTCTCAACAACCTACGCAAGTCTGGAATGCTGAAGAGGGTGGATTTACGCAATTGCCAGAACAAAGTCATTCAGTCATTCCTGAAGATATTCTCGTTCTTGTTCACTCTCGTAAACACATTCCTGACTTAATCTCTCGATTACAATCACGCGGTGTCCCCGTAATGGCAGACCGGCAAGGAGCCCTTCTTGCACAACCGGTTGTCCTGCCTCTTCTTTCCTGCCTTGAATTACTCGCCTATCCCGATTCACGGCATGCGGCACTTACCTTTGCTCGCTCTCCGGTTATGGGATTCAATGATGCTCAATCTCACGCACTAATGACGCAAGAACATGAAGGGAATTGGTGGCAGAAAATACAGCACTTTGCACCGACAGAATCGATTCGTCAACTTGCGCAGCATCTTGAACACCTCGCTGCGTGTGGGGCTGTTCACGATGTCTTGGATATCATATTGGACCACTCAGACCTTTTGGTTGCTTATCCTGACGACACCTCGCGTCAAAATGCTGAATCATTATGCGCATTGTTGGTTAACATTGGAAATGAATTGGGGCATGAACCAGCAGCTCTTTACAACCGTATCAAAAATCTTGACGGTCTAGGAAATAAGGGCCCGTCGGCGATCACAAATCCATCCGGTGGCGCAGTTCAAATTATGACAATTCACGGAGCCAAAGGCCTTCAAGCGCCGGTAGTCGTTGTTGCAGGCTTGTTCCACGCTGGCAAATCCGACTCTTCTTTAGCTGCAAGAAGTAATGTTCTGGTCACTCCACAAGTCGTTGCTGGTAGAATCAATCCATGGAACTCCCGTGACCGCCCAGACGATGGCCTTTGGGAATTCGCAAAACGGATTGACCATGCCCAACGCCAAGCTGAACGTCGTCGAGAATTTTACGTTGCATTGACACGAGTAAAGGACCGCTTAATTTTGGTTGGTTCGCCGAATCGAACTGCAGAAATCGATACAAACAGTCAAAATCTCGTGTTTAAAGTTCGACCTTCACTCAAGACAATGGGAGGTATGTTGCTGGATGGTTTGCGAAGTCTTTCACATCAGAATTCAGTAGAGAATTCTCCTTGGTTATTGGAAGGCGACGATTTCGCATCTGCTCTTGAAACCTATTCAGAAACAGTTCTTTCACTCGACCCGTATTCATTATCCAGCGTCTCCAAACTTGGCATTCCTTCTCTTGAAGGAATTCACATTTATCATTCGCCACAGTGTTTCCCAACTTTACAGACACCAACGCCTCTTCAGCAATGGCATGCTATCGAACAACGAATGCATGCACTTTCTCCTCCAGAACTCACCCCACCGCCAATTCAAGTGGTCAATCAAATAATGAGAATGCCAGCGCACAATCTCGATTCCAGTTTCAGCAATCCTCGTGCTCATTGGCTCACTGAAGTTAAAGGATGGAATCCAGAACCGCTCTACTTCTTTTCTCCGAATCGGGAAAAGGCTCAGAAACCAGCTTCTCGTTTCCCTGAAGCAACAACTTTCGGAACATTGATGCATCGTTTAATTGAAATTGGCCTTGCGAACCCTGCATCGCTTCACTCACCTCCGGTTTCTGCATTACCTCCTGCTTGGGTCTACGATGGAAAAGACATGCTGGATGATGACGAAACGATACAGCGTGTGATGGCTGAAGAAGGAATTGGAGTTGAAAATTCGGATATGGAACTCGCCAATGTAACGGCTCAACGGTTAGCCGAACTTGGTCGATTGGTGCGCGAAGGGTTACTTGGAAAATACGCAGACGGCGGAAAATTCCACGGCTATGTTGTTGAAGGGCTAAGAACCGAATTACCATTTTATTATGTCAACAAGGTTGAGTTTAACGATCTTTATCGCACCGGATTTTCTGTTAACGGGCCAGTCGCACTTTCAAAGATTGACCATGTTGACATCGTCTTTGACGGCAGGGCAGACCTCGTTCTTGCTTTACGAGATGAACAAGGACGTGGATACTTACAGGTTGTTGATTTGAAAACCAAAGGATGCCGGGATGCCTTCAATCCTCAAGACCCGCTTGAAGGAAGCGCTCTTCAGAAATATGAAGGCGATTTGCTGGACCCATCTCCATCGACTTATGCAGAAATTTCTATTCTCGAACAACATAAACTGCAACTTACCTTGTATTCACTCGCCCTTGAATCCATGGAGCAGCAAAAACCGGAATCAGAACGCAGAACGATTCTTCCTCCTTCGCTTCTCATGGGTGCCTCAGGTAGAATTCTTCAAATGACATCCACTGAATATGACGATGCTAAGGCTACTTTCTCCCAACATTTGGAATGGATAGCTCAACTTTCTGCGGCACCTGAGACTGTCCCAGAACCAGCAGTATCCGACAGAGAAAATGACCACATCTCTTCTTCATGCCCATTTTCACAAGGGGACATCCGCTTGATTGTATCCGAAGATGAAACACTTGGACCTGTAACCAAAAAGGAATGAGTTATTGCTTCCGTCCTATCATGACCAGTGTTCCTACAAAGCCTTCTTTGATTCCAACGCGATGCATACTGACATCGACAAAACCAGCACCAAGCATTGCTTCATGCCACTGCTGCTCACTCAATGTGGTCATGTGAACATCAAGAGCATCAGGCCAGGTTAGACTGTCTTCGTTTTCCAGATAGTGATCGACTCCAGCAACCAACATTCCGCCACTGTTTAGCCATGTGTCATGGAACATGTTGAGCATCAAAACAGGGTCCTCGAGATAATAGAGAAATTCCATACTGTGGATGAAGTCGACACGTTCTGAGGGCTTCCACTCCGGTAGATTTCCATGAAAGTATGAGCCGGAGGGGTCAGTTTCTTTCGCTTTCTCAATCATCGTAGCAGAACCATCGACACCTTTCACATCTCGACACATCGGGTCAAGAGCAATTTTTCGGCAAACCCAACCGTTCCCACATCCGACATCAATGGCTGAATAGGGGTCATTCCGAGGGATTTCTGCAAGTTGAAGCATTTCTTCAACCGATGCAGCGTGCCCGCGTTCCATGCCCTCATCCTTTCCTTTTGTCGCCCATTCACTGAATATTGCAGTTGCTTCTCTTCGGCCCATATTTCTCTTCGAGCCGAACCATTCCAAGAAGATGTCCATTGCGAAAGGAACATCATTCACCTCGTGATGGAAGGTTCATGCTCGATGTTACTGCAACGCTTGACGACGTACTTTATCCACCGATAGAACCCTATGATTCAGGAATGTTGGAAGTCTCGGAAATGCATACGATTGCGTGGGAAAAGAGCGGGAATTCTGAAGGATTGCCCGTCATTGTGATTCATGGTGGTCCAGGAGGCGGTGGCCAACCTGCATACCGGCAATATTTCGACCCAGCAATTTACAATATCATCCAATTTGACCAACGCGGGTGTGGGAAATCAACGCCTTATGCTGAATTATCGGAGAACAATACACAAGCTTCAGTCCGTGACATCGAACAACTTCGACAAGCGTTTGGAATTGAAACATGGCACGTTTTTGGAGGCTCATGGGGTTCTACACTGGCCCTGGTCTATGCACAGGAATATCCAGATAGAGTTCGAAGTTTGATGCTTCGAGGTATTTTCATGTGCCGTAAGAGTGAGTTGCACTGGTTTTACCAAGATGGAGCAAGTCACATATTCCCTGATGCTTTTGAATCGTACCGTGAACATATTCCAAAGCAAGAACAAGGCGACCTCATCAAAGCGTATCACACTCGCTTAACCAGTGACGATGTTGACACCCGTCGTGCTGCAGCTAAGGAATGGACTCGCTGGGAAATGGCTACTAGCCGGCTCTTTCCTGATGCGTCATATCTTGAAAAGGCGGAGGATCTCGATTTTGCTGTTGCTTTTGCGAGAATTGAATGCCATTATTTCATCAATGGTATTTTCCTCGAAGAGGCGCACATCCTCAATCATGTAGATGCGATACAACACATTCCAACCAACATCGTTCAAGGGCGTTACGATGTTGTTTGCCCTGCACGCAGCGCTTGGGAGTTACACAAAGCGCTACCTAACAGCCATTTGGTTCTTGTTCCAGACGCTGGACACTCAATGGGTGAAGTCAGTATTGCTCGAGAATTAGTCGCAATAACTGACTCTTTTCGTTGAACGAAACCTCTGATTATCTCGGTCTTTTCTCTGCGCTTTCAGGCGTCGGCTTGATAGGGTGGAGGTGTGTGGCTGTTCATGGAGGCTTGCCTCCGGGTGAAACAATGACCGAAGAAGGAACCATTCCCCCTGCCGACACGACCTCGACGGAAACCGTTGAAGATTTGAAAGTCAAAATTGAAGTTCTCTATGAAGCATTTCAAGGCACTCAACAAGATTTAGATGATGCTCTTGCAACCATCGAAGTTCTTGAAAAAGAAATTATTGAAGGTGCGGTTGAGAAAGATTCTCTCCAGAGTTTGCTCGATGAAAAAGACAACCGAGTGCGCGAACTTGAACTTCGTGCAGCGATGTCGAGTAAGACCGTAGAGCGTCTTGAACCTGAACTTGAAAAGATGGAAGAAAAATATACTCGAGAAAAGGACCGCCTTGGTAAGGTATATTCCATTGCAGAAGAACTTGACAATGACCTTCATCTTGCAGTGAAGGAAATGAAAGCACGTGATGACTGGTATGTCGATCACATGAAGATTTTTGAAGACCTTAACCAAGCGATTAAGGTCCGATATGAAATGATTGAAAGCGCTATTGAAGCAGAACGAAAGTCACAACATATGGCACGAGCGTTTACCGAAAGAATTGAAGAAATGGTTGAATCTCGGGCCGCTGAAATGACGATTGAAGAGGCTGAATCTATCTCGACCTCCGAAAGTGCAGAGTCTTCTGAAGAAGTCGAAGAGAGTGCTGTTGAAGAAATGATCAGTGAAGAATCACCATCTGAAGAAGCCACTCCGGCTGCTGAAGAAGCGACTGAAGAAGCGACTGAAGAAGTGGTCGAAGAGAAAGCCGGTTCTGGAACGACAGCTGCTGCTACTTGGGCAGATGGCGAAGACCCTTGGGCTTCCGACTGAGGCGTTTCTATGGCAGGTTTGGCCCACGGTGGCCACGCTCCAGTGATTATTCCGATTTTGATGGGCGG
>TARA_B100001093_G_scaffold367805_1_pt1 | contig 20776 bp, 16 predicted proteins | sample TARA_B100001093 | Tara Oceans TARA_B100001093 (sample SAMEA2623116) | marine metagenome | biome: marine biome (ENVO:00000447); feature: surface water layer (ENVO:00002042); material: "saline water (ENVO:00002010), including plankton (ENVO:xxxxxxxx)" | depth 5 m | reverse complement strand
TGACTTTTCCGGGTATTCCGATATTGCTATAGGAAGTGCACGAATGATGGGCTTCAGGTTGATGAAGAATTTCGATAACCCATATCTGGCTTCTTCCATTTCTGATTTTTGGCGTAGATGGCATATCTCATTATCCACTTGGTTTCGAGACTATGTTTATATTCCACTAGGTGGAAACAAAGGCTCTAAAGTCAGTTTATATCGTAATATTTTATTTGTGTTCTTATTGAGTGGTTTATGGCATGGAGCATCATGGACATTTGTGGTTTGGGGAGCATTTCACGGTATTATTTTAATACTGGAGCATATCTTTAAACCAGTCAGTTCGAAAGTACATAGCTTTGTAGAGCAAATAAATTTGGGCTGGCTTTATAAATCAGTCAAAGTTTTATTCGTCTTTATTCTTGTATCATTTTCATGGATTATTTTTCGATCCGACACAATTACAGATGCGACTTATATTATTAGAGAAATATCAACTCATCTTTTGGATTTACCTTTTGATGTAATTGCGATTTTAAGTGGTGATATTATTTTAAAATCTTTCCCGATTGAAGATTTACGGTTTATTTGCCTACTTATTTTGGGAGTGTTGATTGTAGAAAAGTTATTTTTATTGAAGAAGTTGGGGGGTGCTTATTCTTGGTGTAGAATGCTAATCTATTGCTTAATTATATTTACTATTCTGTTTGAAGGAAAGTTTGGTCGTTCAGAATTCATTTATTTTCAGTTTTGATGAAATATATAATTATACGGCTATTCGGTGTAGGCTTAGCATTGCTTTTGGTAGAGATTCTTTGGGGTGGTTGGATTAATTCAGCAAAGCTTAATCAGCTAAATCTGGTTCGCAATTCCATCATTACCTATGATGTATCTGATTTGTATGAAAGTGAAAAAAAGAATGTAATTTATACCAGAGATGAGTATGGGCTGAGAGGTAACTATACCAGTTTATCCACTATTGATTATTTAACAATTGGTGGCTCTACCACAGATCAAAGGTATATTGATGATAATGCAACCTGGCAGGCCGTGATGATCGAAGAATTTAATAAATCCGGCAAAAATTATACTTATGCAAATGCCGGATTAGATGGTCAATCTTGTGTAGGGCATATAAAGAACTTTGAATACTGGTTTCCTTCGTTACCTGATTTCAAGCCTAGCTATGTAATTCTAGCGGTCGGGCTGAATGATATTTACCGTCTGGAAAGAGAGGATGGTTCTTTTGATGAACTGTTTGCAACAGATAAAAAGAAATTGGGGCTAAAGCAAATGATTGCTGAAAACAGCGCTCTATGGAATCGTTATAAAACATTTAAAGGTGCTTTCAGTGCGGTACAGCATAATGTAGGCCACTCACCAGTTGATTACACTGCGATTGCATGGGTTGATCAACCTAGTGTAAAGCAACCATATAAGGATCTGATGAGCCCAGGTATTTCAAATTATCAAAAGAGATTGGAGATATTGATCAATTTAGTCAGATCGATTGGAGCTGAACCTATTATCATAAGCCAGCCAGCTAGGATGTATAAAAAAATCAATGGTAAAATTTGGGGAAATAGTGAGACCAAATGGTTTAAAGAAGAGCAGTTTAATGGAGTTGATTTTTATGAGATGATGAAAATTCTGGATGAAGTTTCCCAAGAGGTAAGCATAAGGCAAAAGGCTATGTTTATTCATGCTTCTGAGTTATTACTTGAGGATCTTGAAGACAAAGACTTTTACAATGATTTTCATTTATCTCCATCTGGGTGCAAAAAGATGGGTAGCTTATTATATAATATTTTATCTGCTGCCGGACATTGATTCAATTTACATACTATGAGCTATTTAACAGCGATAACAGTTTGCTATAATTATTCAGATTATCTCCGGTATTCCATGGAAGTGAATCATAGCTGTATTGATGATTGGATTGTAGTGACTGCATCTACTGACAGGGAAACAATTGATTTGTGTGCTGCTTATACCAATGTCCGATGTCTGGTTTATGATGGCTTTCTTGAGGATATCCCAGAACCTTGGTTCATGGACAAATGTAAAGCGATTAAACATGCATTAGAGAATGTTAGGCACAAGGATTGGATATTAATGCTAGATTCGGATTCATGTTTGCCAATATTCTCAAAAGAACGCTTGAACCTGAGCGTTTTGAATCCTGAATATTTGTATGGTGTGAATCGGATACATGCTGATACATGGTATCAATATAATTTGATAATGCTTAATGAAATAACATCCAAAGAAGCATATAGTTATAATGAAAAGAAGCCGGACCTTGAGGTAATCAGCGGTTATTTTCAATTATTTCATTGGGATTCATCTTCTTTTAAATTACGGGGTAGAACTTATGTCGATTGGCCTCCACTGGATTACGAAGATCGCTTATTTAGTAATGTGTGGCGTAAGTCAACCTGGGATACAGATCCGGCAGGTCCATTAGATAAAGGTCTCGGTAGAAGGTTTAATAATTTCCATGTCATAGACATTGGGGCAAATAACCAAGTAGATCATCATAAAAAAAGAAAATCTCGCAAGAGGAGTTTCAATAAAACTTTAATTGTTGGAGAGAATAGTTCTGATATGCACTTATTTATTCTGAAAGTAATGTCTATAGGCTTGAAATATCTGGGTTCAGCAAAGAAAAAATTAAAGTTGCTTCTTTCGTCTCAAATAGCCTGATAGGACGTAAGTAATAGTTACACTTAATTGAGTAAGTTAATATCAATAGTTCATTATTTAAATATTCTGATGTCTAAAAATACCAAATATCAGGCTTTGCGATCATATTTCTCTGGTATCCTTACGCGCTACTATTACAAAAATCATCGTTCTATTTTAGTGCCATTTGATCACCAAAGTATCGGGGGGCCTGCAACGTTTTTAAAGCATCTCAAATTCGGTCTTGAAGCTGGTGATTATGAACACACAGTAGATTATTTTTCTAATTACGATAGAATCTTTTTCCCGATAGAGTATGCTCCTGATCGATTAGATAAGTTAAAGTCACGGGGAGTTAAAATTATTCAAAGGCTGGATGGGGTGTATTATCCGTCGAAATCCGGACCTGAAGCAGATTATTTGAATAGAAATATACTAAAGATATATCGCGATCTAGCGGATGGTATTGTTTTTCAGAGCAAATACAGTGAATTACAGTGCAAGGAAGTACTAGGTAGTCCCACTACAAATAATATTTATCAGATATTTAATGGGACGGATCTTTCTATTTTTAAACCGAATTCAAGCTACGAGAGAAACAATAGTGATCAATGGAAATTCATTACGACAGGAAACTTTCGGGATTTTTCGATGATTGAGCCTTTGGTTATGGCCTTGGATGATTTAGCGAGAGGTGGAGTTGATTTTCAGTTACTCTGTGTGGGGCCAATTACCAATGAGGAGATTCAGAGCCACTTTGATCGAGACTACATTAAGCATTCGGAAACATCAGATATGCAAGTGCTCGCCGATGAATTGAGAGAATCTGATATTTTTTTATATTCTCATGTAAATCCACCCTGTCCGAATTCAGTAATTGAGGCGATTGCTTGTGCACTGCCTGTTGTCGGGTTTAATAGTGGTGCTATGAATGAATTGTGCAGTTTTAATACTGAGTTGCTGGCTTATGTTTCTGATGAGGTTCTACATGAATATCAAGACTTCAGATATGAATTACTCTTCGATAAGATAAAGCTTTGTATCAGTAATTTTGACTCATTCAAAAATCGATCATTAGAGAACTGGAAAAATTATGACAGAGAGGGCATGATTCATGAGTATATGAATTTGTTTGATAATTTTTAGTTAAACTTAAGAGCTTTCTATAGCCTGTTTCATTATTTTCCAAAGAATCCGTAATACCTGCAAAATATTGAGATTATACTTGATCTTACCGTTAATATGAAGATAGGAACACTTTTATTTCGGCTACTAAACTGAGCTTTTTGCTATTCTCTTTTGGAGCGACACTTTTAATAATTTACTATAATAAACGATTTCATATTCGGAAGTTTTATGTCCCGGTAGCACTATGTCCTTTATTCGTATTTTTGTGGTGTGTGAAAAGTGTGATTCTTACTGGGTATCCGATATTTCCAAGTTCACTGATAGTATTTGATTTTGATTGGACTATGCCGCAACATGAGGTCAATCAAACTGCAAACTGGATTTATAGTTGGGCTAGAATGCCTCATGTAGATCCTGAAATTGTTTTGAATTCATGGAGCTGCCTGAAGTTCTGGCTTTACCAAGCTGTTCAGGATTGGTTTTTCTGTATTCCGGTGCTTTCTATTTTTTGCAGCTTTTTGTTAAGTTGCGCATGTAGACTAAAAAAGGTATCTAAATGTAGTCAATCTGTTGGGGTATATCTGATTCTGACCATGTCCATTTTATTCTGGTTTTTCACTGCTCCAGCAATTCGTTTTTTAGAGTTTTACTTTGGTCTTTTTCGATACTATTACTTTTGGATCTAAGACATTTTGTTCCGATTCGAAAATATGCCAGCTTGATTTATTTCACATCGATAATCGGCATCACTTTTTATTTGTTCCAACATCGGATTGAGGATGTTCAGCCATTTGCAAAAAATGGTTTTGAATCGTTACCCGAAGGTGAAGTTGTTAAACTATGGGACAAGAGAGATTTAAGAGTATACAAAACTGTGGATGCCAGTCTTGCCTGGGTAGTATTTTACCCACGACTCCTTTTTTGATTGATGGCCTCACTTTTCGAGGTGATTCAATACAAGACGGGTTTAAGGTGGAAGCTGATAGCTCTGATTAATACACTGCCTGAAGATAATTTATAAAAATGTTTAAAGTGCCTATTTTAATTATCGGATTCAATCGGCCGGATTATATTAAAAAGCAGATAACTGTCCTGCGTCAGATAAAGCCAAGATCCCTTTATATCACCATTGATGCTCCCAGAAGGAATAATGAAGAGGATGCGAAAAAAGTTGATGAGGTAAAATCATTGATTGATCAGGAATGTGATTGGGATGTGAAACTTTTCAAAAATTATGCAATCAGTAATCTTGGTTGTGGGCCGGGTCCTGTGAGTGGAATTGATTGGTTTTTTGAGCATGTGGAAGAAGGGATTATACTGGAGGATGACTGTATTGCGGATTTGTCCTTTTTTACATATTGCGAAGAACTTTTAGAGAAATACCGTTCTGATTCGCGAGTGATGACAATCAGTGGAAGTTGTTATCCTCTTTCAGTGAAGAGTAATGAGTATAGTTATTCATTTTCCAGTTTTATTCACATTTGGGGTTGGGCCACATGGAGAAGAGCTTGGAAGCATTTTGATATCGAGATAAAAGAGTTTCCTGGCACTAATGGGCAGAAGGCTATTCGAAATACTTTACAATCCTCGCGAGCTATCCACGAATGGCAAAAACGCTTTTTAAGTGTCTTTGGTAAGGGCAAAGCTCATATTTGGGATTATCAGTGGATGTTTGCTTCCTGGCTAAAGGGAGGGATAACGATTCATCCCAAAGTGAATATGATTGATAATATCGGTTTTGGCGAAGATTCTACGCATACTAAGGATCGCTCAAAATCGCATGCAATGACATCCGGCTCGATTACCTTTCCTTTGTCTCATCCGGAAGAAGTTAAAGTAGACAGTGAAGTTGATTTTATGATTCAGGATAAAATAGTCACTCCTCATGGCTTTGTTGTATACTGCAAATACTTGCTGGAAATTTGCTTCCCTTCAGGTCTGATCAAGATATTGAAAAACTGCAAACAACTGATTCTAAAATAGTCCTTATCAATTTAAGCACTGACTAGTCTTTATGAGTATTAAGCCTAAAGTTTCTGTTATTATGTCTGTCTATAATGGTGAGAAGTATGTAAAAGAAGCTATAGAAAGCGTGCTGGCACAATCCTTCAAAGAATTTGAATTTATTATCATAGATGATGGATCCACAGATTCAAGTGTGGCTACAGTTACTGGCTATGACGATAAGCGTATTCGGTTTTTAAAGAATGATAAAAATCGAGGCTTGGCTTATAGCTTAAATCAAGGCATTGAGGAAGCGAATGGCAAGTACATCGCAAGGATGGACTCGGATGATATCTGTTTGGAGAACAGGTTGGAGCTGCAATATAACTATATGGAGGCTCATCCGGATATTGGAATTTCAGGAGCAGCCGCCAAAGTTTTTGGTAATGAGAGTAGGCCCCTTAAGTATCCTGGTGATCCTGAGGAGTTAAAGATTTTATTACTATACCATTCTCCTTTAATTCATCCGACAGTTATATTTAGAACAGATATTTTTAGGCAAAATAAGAATTTGCGTTATCAGGAAGATCCTCCGACTGCTGAAGATTATGATATGTGGGAAAAAGCTTCATATGTTGTCAAAATCGGTAATCTCCCCGAGTGTGTTTTACTTTACCGGGTGGATCATGAGATTAAGATTCCCAAATATCTGAGTGAACAAAACCAGGGGAATCTAGATGTTAAAAGACGGATACTCCGTAAGCTATTATCAAGAGATGTTTCTGACGACGAATTGCAGACTCATATTGATTTTTCTCAAGTTAGAATTATCGGTAAGACGGATGACCTGATGAATATTTTTAAATGGGCTGAAATTTTGTTGCAGGCTAATTTTAATCAGAAAATTTATGATCAATCCAAATTTGAGAATCAAATACTAGAGAAATTCTACATTATATTGACTCAAAGTGAATGTGTAAAATTTAGAAAATTGAAATGGTTTATCCAACTGAAAATTAAGCATAAAAAAACAACTAAATATGGCTTTGCTTTAAAGTTGTTGATTAAAGTCATTTTAAATAAAAAAATTTCTCAGGAGTGAATATATTGACTGTGAATACTCTGGATAAAACCGGAGGAGCCTCAGAGATCGCAAGTCAATTGATTCGCGGATATAAAGAGCACGGTCATCAGTGTGAATTTGTAGTAGGCTACCAATTTTCCAATGACTCTTGCAGTATAAAGTTGGATCATTTATCCTATCGTAATAGATGCTATCGACTGCTGGATAATTTGGTTGAAATGGGTAGTAAACTAAAAATACCAAAGATACGAGGAATTGCCAATCAGCTACTTTTACCGCTTACTGAACCTGGAAGATACAATAGAGTTCATGAAGGTTTCGAAGATTATAATTTTCCCGGAACATCCAGGATACTGAATCAGCTGCAAAGTGTCCCGGACATTGTGCATATTCACAATTTGCATGGAGATTATTTTGATTTAAGAGCGTTACCGAATATTTCAAATCAGGTTCCCACTTTTATTACATTGCACGATGCATGGTTATTGAGCGGGCATTGTGCTCATTCCTTTGATTGTGAGCGTTGGAAGAGCGGATGTGGATCTTGCCCCGATTTGAATATACCCCCAAGTATCAAAAAAGATAAAACCGCAGAAAACTGGGCTTTAAAGAAAGAGGTATTTGCAAATAGCAGTTTATATATTGCAAGCCCATGTCAATGGATGGCTGATAAAGTAATGCAGTCGATACTGAAACCTGCTGTAAAAGAAATACGGGTGATTCCCAATGGAATTGATACGGATGCTTTTAAACCTTATCCAAAGTCTGTTGCTCGTGTCAGATGGGGAATGAGCAAGGATCGGGTGAATATATTAATGAGAGGACCTCTTGGCCGAAAAGATCCCTATTGGAGGGATGATGAGACCTTGATCCGGTCCTTGGAGCTTTTATCTACAAAAAATACATGCTCAAATTTTGACTTATATTGCTATGGTGGAGCAAAGACTGACCAGACTATTGGAAAATTAACGATCAAGAGCCTAGGATATTTTGATAGCAAAGAAGATATGGCTGAGTTTTTATCTGCAACGGATTTATACATCCATGCTTCATCTGCGGATACCTACCCGAATACCGTCCTGGAGGCGATGAGCTGTGGGGTTCCGGTTTTGGCTTCCAATGTAGCTGGAATCAATGAACAGATTGAACCGGGAAGGAATGGATTTTTGTATACTGCAGGTAATGCTGAGGCATTATTTAAAATGATCGAAAGATGTTTAAAAGAAAATGTTTCTTTAGGGCCTATGGGTGAGAATGCTGCTGCCTATGTGCGGAGGAATAATACACTTTCTCATATGACGGAAGCTTATTTAAGTTGGTTTGAAGAGCTTTTGCGATGAAATCAAATATTGTTTTGGTAGAACCATGCTTGAACGGTCATCGCGCTGGATATCTGTCGGCTTTTATAAATGGATTTATTAAGCTTGGGTGTAGAGTTCATGTTCTTTGTCCGAATATCGGTGATTACGGTGAGTATTTTGATAGATTTAAATCAAGTGTTTCTTTTGTAGAGTTTGATTTATCATTGAATCCAAGTAAAACGAAATGGATTCTTCGAAAAGAAGCAAGGGATTATTTAAAAATCTTAACTTCAAGATTTAGAGAGATTGAGAATCAATATGGGATTCATATCGATTTAGCATTTTTTTGTATGATTGATTTTTTAATGGGGAAAAGCTTATTTTCCAGGGATATTGAGCAGTGCTTTCCTTATTCTTTTTCAGGGATATACTTTCATCCTGTTCATTTTAGAATGCCCATAAAGTTTGCGAATCTTCGTTTCGGCCCTTTCAAAATTGATGCACCTTTATATGCTAGAAACTGCAAAGGCTTCATGCTTTTGGACGAATCTGTAGCTAAATTATATCGAAACAAAGGAGCAAATGCATTTCTCATACCTGATTTTTCCATAAATGATGACCTAACTGACCCCCGCACTATTTCTGAGAAAATAAAAACTTTGGCGAATGGTCGAAAAATCATATGTCTTGTCGGCTGTCTCCAGAAAAGAAAAGGAATATTGTCCCTTCTTAGAGCTGCAAACGAATTACCGGTTAATAAATTTTATTTCATAATAGTCGGCGAAATAGTGGAAGAAACTTATAATAGTGAGGAAATGAAAGAGCTAAAGCAATTATTGCAATTGGATCATGTTCATACTCAGTTGGGTTATCTAAGTAAAGAAGAGGAGATCAATGAATATATCGAAAATAGTGATGTCTTGTTTGCCGCGTATGAGAATTTTTGTCATAGCAGTAATATGTTGATCAAAGCATCTATTTTCCAAGTTCCTTTGATTGTTTCAGATGGTTATCTTATGTCGGAGCAGGTAAGACGTTATTCATTGGGTGCTATTGTTCAGGAGTCTGATGTGGAGGCTATCGTATCTGTTTTAAGTGAGAAAACAATTTGGAAATTGAAGCACTCCGACTCGTTTAAGGGAGGTTGTATTGATTATTCGAGATTTCACTCTCGGGATAAAATAAAAGGTACATTTCAGCAAATGCTTCAGTTGTAGTAATAATCTATGAAATCGCGTTTTAGTTATCTACCAAGGTTTATACAGCAGCTTATTTTATGGATACCTAGAATCCAATTTAATTTATGGCAAAAGAAAAGAACGAATCGCAAGGTATGTATCTATAAAGCAGACCGCATAGGAGATTTTGTTCTTGCTATGGGGGCTATACGATTCTTTGCAGAAAAATATGGTGAAGAAGAAATTGTTTTGGTGGTTTCTACTATTTCTAGAGAATTAGCTAGAGCAGAATTCCCGAACATAACAATTGTAACTGTTAAGCCATTTGGAGGCACTTTATGTTGGATGGCTCACTATGAGTGGTTTTATTTCCGAAGATTTATAAATAGATACCATTTCGACCATTTGATTTGCTTGAGACATCATCGTTTGGATTATGATGATATATTGCTTAGTTGGATATCTTGTGAAAAAAGTATTGGAATAAAATGCGCAGTACTGAATAAAGAAGAACTTATCTGGCATTTTGAATTTACTACAGAGTTGAATTATCCCCATTCTAGAAATGGACAATTCTCAAAGGAATTAATGGCAAGTAAGGAAATGCTCGCAAGTTTTGGATTACATGATAATTCTAGGATATTACCTGCATTTAATACATTTGAAGTAAAGGCAGGTAACTATTTATTATGCTCCCCATTTGCGAGTCATATTGAAAAAGATTTCCCAAGGGAGACGTTTTGCGATGTGATAAAAGAGAATGATGTTTTACAAAGAGGAAATGTCGTGATTACTTCAACAAAGTCAGATGCAGATAAAATAGAGAATTTAATTGAGTATTTAGAGACAGAAGGTGTTAGTAATAAATCGATTAGGATTGAATCATCCTTTCCTAAGTCAATGGTTGATTATATACGGCTAATCGCTGAGGCAAAGGCTGTATTGACTGTTGATACTGCTACGGCGCATATAGCGATTGCAATGGATAAACCAACAGTTATTTTAATGGGTGGAGGTCATTTTGATTTTTTTGGTCCTTGGTCCAAATCAGAAAAACAACGTTGGGTTTATAATAAAATGGATTGCTATGGGTGTGAATGGTTTTGCTCGAAATCGGACAATTATTGTATTAAAGATATATCTTCGATGCAGATTATTGAAGCGATGAAAGAAGTTACTCGTTATGAATAAAAAAGAACTTTGTAGGTTATTTTTCACTAGAAATGTAATATGACAATTACGTTATGCTCGATATGGCAATTTACAAAAAATACTTGAGGACTTTGTCAATAAAAGTTCAAAGGTGAATTTCATTCAAATTTGTGCGCATATTGGATGGGATTCCCTGTCCGATCCTCGGGCTGGGGAAAAGATGAATGGTATTATGGTGAAACCTCAGAAACCAGTTTTTGAAGTATTAGTCAAAAGATTCCAGGAATTTAAAAACATAGTATTTCAAAATATTGCAGTGATGCCTGACAATAGCGAGCGTCAGTTATTTAAGGTGAAAATTGCTGAGAAGGACTGGAGGACAATCTTGACTCTCTTTGATAAGGTGCTGTTGAAGAAACGAATAGAACAGTCGTGGTTTAGAAATAAATGCGCAGCTGAAGGTTTTGATTTACCTGCGAATGTTGATGATGCGATTACAAGTGAGATGGTCATCTGTAAAACTATCCAAACGATCATGACGTATCATGATTTCTCTGAACTTAATTTATTATTTACTGATGCTGAAGGCGCGGATTTTGATATTATTTATAATATTGATTTCTAAGAAATTTTGCCTGATGTCATATATTTTGAGAGTAAGCATATTTCATGAGGAAATTTGAAGAGGTTACTTCGTAAATTGGCATCAAATGGGTATATGTTGCATTGCGGCCCTGAGGATACATTAGCGGCATTAAATAAGAAAAGAAAATAGCGTTATGTTTACTTGTGCATTTAATAGAAATGTAGAGAAATATCAGGTCCCCCTGGCATTGCATGAAGTTGGCTTATTGGATAAGTTGGTGACTGATCTTTATGTTCCGGATTTAGGTCCGATTAACTCATGGAAAGGGTTCAAATCTATCTCCTATAGACATCTTCGTGGTCTTCCATTTTCTAAAGCACTTTCCATATATAGAGCCTGGATGATGCAGATACCACTTCGATGGAAATGGAATGATCGGGATTACAGAACCAGTTTGTTTCAGCGCCTGGATTCTTTTCTTTCAAAGCAGGCATTAGCCTATGCAACTAAATCGGGATCTGATTTATTCCTGCATAGTGGGTATGCAAAAGAAGCATTTGAAAGTGATTGGGCTAAAGACAAATTAAAAGGTCTGTCTGTATATCATCCATTTGGAGGTTATTGCCAGAGTATTTTGGAAGAAGACTCTAAACAGCACCCTGAGATTGCAGATGCCAACAAATTTCATCAACTTGAAGTGTCTAAACTGGATAGTGAGAGAATTATTCACGAATTAAGATTGGCTGATTTTGTAATCTGTGCTAGCACCTTTACAAAAAAAAGTATTGAAAACGAGGTTCGCCCGGGTGTTCCTATCAAAGTAATTCCGTATGGGTCTGATACAGCGTCTGAAAATAAAGAACCACCAAATAAGGCTGAAAAGCTGACTTTTCTATTTGTTGGTCAAGGTATCCAGAGGAAGGGTTTACACCACCTCTTTAAAGTATGGGAAGAGTTGAATTGGGAGGAAGATGCGCAATTAACTATTGTTTGTGGGCATATTGATGACTGCCTTCAGGAGATGGCAGATAAAGTCGGGGTAGAAGTTTTAAAATTTTTGCCCAAGAAAGAATTAAAGAAAAAGTTTAGCGAGTCGCATGTTTTTGTGATGCCTTCCATGGTAGAAGGTTTTGGCTTTGTATACATTGAAGCACTGGAGGCGGGTTGCTATGTTATCGGTACTGAAAACACAGGTTTAGTTGATTTGAATATACCTTCATATGCAGGTGCTTACATCCCAGCTGGCGATCTTGCAGCCTTAAAAGCTTCAATGATCGAGGCTCGCGAAAAAGTGACGTCGGGTCATATGGATTACCATGCCATCTCAAAATTAAGCCAGGGTTACGAATGGCAGAAGTACAGATCAGCAGTAGCGGATTTTGCTCTTAATCTGAAGCAAGAGTTTTATAAAAGCTCATAGGGCTTCTTTTTTCTTTGTTGAGGTTCGATTACCAATCACTTGCAATATAGATGTAATCAGTAAGCAAAGCATCAGCATTACGGAAAAGTAGCGAATTCTGTAGAGGGTCCCAAGATTTGAAATAGCAAGTGCAAAAGGGATGATCGATAGGACCGCATATGTGAACAGACCGCAATGTAGCCTGATTCTTTGTCTGCAAATGATTATAATGAGTAGGACAGCGTAGATTAGATATATTATTGTCATCTCTAAGCTAGCAACCTTCATGGCAACTCCTGAACCAGATTTTTCACCAGATATCGGAAATGGATAAAAATAGGTATTTACTAAAGACTTTGGTATGTATGATAAAACATCCATGGCAGAATTAAAGCTCCTGTCTTTGTCTAAATGAGTATTTGCATCTGGGTGTTCTAAAAAAAAGAATTCTCTTCGCTTCGCGATTCCCAGTAATTGGTGTTCCATTTCATTGGGGATCCATTTCGAATATTTCCACTCACTTCCCGGAAGGTTTTCCCAATTCCCATGTTCAATCCTGCCATAAATAATAATGATTAGAAAAGTGATAGTTCCCACTGAAATACTAATAGCAGGTAAGAGGTATTTTTTATTTTTAATAAGTATATAGATACGGTGCAGCAAAATACTGATGACGCACGCTCCAATTATTATAAAAACAGCATATTCTCTGGATAGATATATGCAAAATGCACCAGCTAACGAACTAGTGATTATTTTTGGTAAAGTTTTAGATGTTAAATTTTCTCCTGCCCATAGTGTACTCAATGCTAGACAATAACAGCCTACGATAAAAAAGCCGTCCCTATGGATTTGAGCATACCATGTTAAAGTGGATGGAAATAGAACAAAAGCTAATGAACTGGCTATGCCGATCCATGTTCTGTTCGTAATTTTAAAAGAGATATAAAATAGAATAAAACCACCTAATGCGTGAAGGAGGGCATTTAGGGGTAGTATAACCCATGGTTCAGAAACAAAAAAATAATAAAATAATGAGGTAATTGTGGCTGGTTGCAAATGTGCGTTATCTACTGGGTTTAGCTTCCAGCTAGATAATCCATTTCTTTTCATTGACCCTGCAAAATCACATGCAAATTTATGAAATTCGGTAGAGTCTGTATTTATTAAAAGCCCATTCGTATGGTGGTGATCCGAAAATATCTTGGGTATAACAAATAACTGAACAGTGAAAGCATTGATGATAGAAAACAGGAAGTAGGTTAATAGGACCCACCAGATGGAACGGAATCTTTTAAAAAAATCGATCATTCTTTGTGACTAATGTTTGCCTTTATAAAAAACCTGTTAATGAAATGACAGCTGAAAATTACACTGATAAAAAGGTGAGGATATCTGTAACGATGATCAAAATCTATCAGTGTAAGTGAATGAAATGCAGTATAGGCCAGTAAGATTGCAATTAAATAGACATGAGGTGTTAAAAGGCTCTTAAATTTATTTTGAATTAGTGATTTCAGTTGTAAGACAATATCTACCCATCCCAAAAGGAAAATGGGTAGAAGCGTAATTGCATTAACTAATACGTGGAAGGTCGAATAATCCTTTAAAAGAGGATGCCAGAAGTGTATGAAACGCAAGGCGAATATTTTAAGGTAATATGTAGTTACATTATCCTGCTTTTTCATCGCTTCTATATTGTAAGCAGGCCGATCGTGTATAAACATTCCCTCATCAAACCACTCGGTAAATGTATTGGCATATTCAGATGCCGTGTAGTCTTCCATTTTCTCCGAATTTTCTCGGTGGTCTTGAAGAGAACTAATGAACTGGCAAATATGATAATTACTGGACTGAACAGTTTCAAAAAGTGAAAGAACTTTTTGTTTAGAATAGAATACAGAAAGAGAAAAGAGACGCTGATCATTACTGCGACAAATGCAACTGGGCGGCTAAATAATAGAAGTAATGAAACTAGACAGTAGAATAAATATATTCTATTTTTCTGTGATCCACTCATTAGCTGCAATGTAAGGTATACAAGTAGTATATGCAGCAGCATGAATATCGTGTCTGACAATACGTACTGATTCCATTGAAAGCATTCCGGTAGTAATGCAAAGCAGACAGATCCAATAATGATCAATTGAACGTTTATGGAATGTAGCAGATATAGAAGCTTCTTGCTGAGGGAGTTGTTATAACTCTTGCTTTCTTCCAGCTCGCGTTTTAACTGTTTAGGAAAATCTACAGAACCTTTACTGTTCTCATGTATCCTGAAGCAAGCCAAATATTCGGGAATGACATGTAACAGATAACACTGGGCTATTTTTAGCCAGAACTCATCCATGACCAAGTGTTCGTCTTCATTGAAGTAGCCAAACTCACCATGCACTGTCTTCCTCCAAAAAGAGGCTGGTTGCGAAATTGGGTTCAGAACATGGAGAACTGTTGGCAAGTGAAAGGACAGCCAAAAATTCTTGTAGCAGTTTATTGCTTTTTGTATCTGATTATTTTGAGAGTTCACAATCTTTGAACGCCCAGTCAGGAAATGGCAATTCGGAGACTGAGAAAAATAACTCATCACGCGCTGAAATACCCCTTCTTTATAGAAGTCATCGCTATTAATAAAAGCAACGATTTCACCTGTAGCCATTCTCAGCCCTTTATTAATGGCGTCGCTTTGTCCATTGTCCGGTTGAGAAAACCATGAGAAAGATTTTAGATTCGGATATCTTCCATTATTAAAGCGTTCTTCAAACTTTTGTAAAATCTGAACAGTTCCATCTTCGGAACCACCGTCCATTACAATGTATTCCAATTCGAAATCACCTCTTTGATTGCACACACTATCCAGAGTTTGTCCAATGAAAGTTGAACAGTTGTAAGAGGGTGTAATGATCGTGATTGTAGTCATTTCTAAAATGATATTTTTAATATATGAAATGTATAAAATTAGCAAACATACAGGGAAATGAGCGAAAAAAAATATTTGCTATTTGGTTATCTATCGGAGGTTTTTTCATAGTGTTAATCCTCGTTTTATTTTCGCAACCCTTTTTAGAACGGAGGTTTCCAGTTTGTATCGTCGGGTAGAAATATTTTCTCCATCATCGTGGGGAAAAGTATTTGTTCCCGAAGGTGGTGATCAGCTCTCTTTAGTTGCGGAGGTTTTGTCTTTCCGTGATTTTCTTCAAAAAAACAATGTTAACCGCTTATCTGTCTCCGAAAGAGTAAACTCTGAGATTACATTTTATAAGCGATTTGCCGAAGGTATTTACCCAATAAGAATTACCAATGGTACAACTCTGATACTTATTTGCTACTGGGAGAAAAATTCAATATCCAACGGATTCAAATTATAATTTTTTGTGGCAGGATTCACTTTACATTCTAATTCGTAACAGGTTGTCATTTCGAATAGCAGTAGAAAGCAGTCTTTGTCGGATTTATGCATTGCATCTTTCGGTATTTGTATGTTGGTTTTGCATTTGGCAACGCTTGCTATTGTTTCACAATTTTGGGTGTTACTGTTACTGCCTTTAACCTGTTTGGGGTTGAGATTCTGGTTGCGATCATTTAAACAGGCTCATTGCCTCCAATTAGAATTTAACTTGAAGCTGCTTATGGTTTACGGAGCAATTCTGATTGCAATATTGAACTTTATTCTGTTCGAAGCCTTGCACACCTGGGATGCACGATCGATATGGTTTTTTCAGGCTAAGGTTTTGTTTTATGATGGGGAGTTGATTAAGGATTCGGTTTGGACGAATGAGGCTTATGAGTTTTCTCATTTAGATTACCCCAAGATGTTGGCAGTATTGGCGGCAAGTGTGGCGAATATTTTTGGGTACTGGAATGAGTACCTACCTAAATTGGCTTTGCTAGTATTGTTGATATTCCCTGTTTCTTGTTGTTATTTTTTTACAAAAAAATGGTGGATGGGTTTCGGCATGTTTATTAGTGTTGTTTTTAATAATTAGAAGTTATTTGAATCAATTTTTTAGTATTAATATGGCTTTAATGAGATATGGTTTCAGTAACAAACAATATAATATTTGAGGAGGTAATGACTTAAATGTTTGGCTGGATGTTAGAAATTGTAGCTTTATGGGTAGTTGCCTATTTAATATTATATGGATGCGGTTCACTGGCTAATCGATACTTTTGCTCGGAACATCGATGGAATTTCTGGGTGGGCTATGCCATGCTAATTATGTACCTACAAGTCTATCACATTTTTTTTCCGATCAACAAATTTGCATTGGCAGTCCCCCTTATTGCATCTTTGGTGGGTTGGCTTTTAGCACTGAAATCACTGGTTCGCAATTTTTCTGCGAATCAAATTATACAGTCCTCCAGATGGGTCTTGTTATTTTCTTTCATCTATTGCCTCTGGTTAGCAAACAGGGCTCTCCATGATGGCTTTATTGATGATACTGGGTTGTATCATTATGGTTACATGATGTGGGCTCAAGAATTCTCTATTATTCCAGGTCTGGGGAATTTACATGGCAGATTAGCTTTTAATAATGCGAATCTTTTAATCAATGCATTATTGGATCCTATCTTTATGCAATATGGATCTGTTCGATTGGCAAATGGTTTCCTCATTGCGGTTATTTCCTGCCAAGCCATTTCATATGCTATTCATATTTGTTTTAGAGAAAGCATTCAAGTAGATGTTTTCAAAGTGTCGTTGGTTTGTTTTATTCCGGTTATTTTCTACTTAGCAGTTAATGGCATAGGCATGAGTACGGACATCCCTAATTTCATTATTGGAATTTTGGCGAGTTCGTTGTTTTTTAAAATCATATTTACAAGTCATATTCAGAATTCATCGTCCTTTACCATACAAAACAATTTGATACATTTGGTTCTGTTATGCTCTGTAGGGATTTGTATTAAGCTAAGTTTCGTTGTTTTTGGTTTCCTACTTTGCTTTTCAGCATGTGCATTTACATGTTACCAATCAAAGCACAATCAGTTAGTTAGAATTTTAATAAGCCTATCATGGATACCTGCTGTTTTACTCGGGGTGTATGTAATTAGGGGCTGTATTCAAACAGGGTATCCTTTATATCCCTCAATGCTTGGAGGGTTGCCTGTGGATTGGAAGATTCCGATTCATTATGTTGTGGATATTGCAGACGGTATTCGTTCTTCTGCACGAATGGTAGGTTGGCCTGTTAACGAAATACTAAATGGTTGGCAGTGGCTTGTTCCTTGGTTTGAACAGAAAATGACAACTGTTAAAGGAATTTGGGTTGTAGGGATACCATTCATCTCATCACTTATCTTATTAGCATTCCTTCGTCGAAAACGGCTACGAGAAAAATCTATCTTACTAAATCCTGAGTATCTATTACTTTCGGTAGTTTTTCTACTGAGTGCAATGTTTTGGTTTTCTCAAGCACCTTCACCGCGATTTGCAGGGGTCATTTTTTGGTTTTATTTTGTATGTTTACTTCTGTTGATTCTACTTTCTGATAATCGGGGATTTATGTCTATTCGAGTAATTACTGGCTGTTGTATATTATTTGTAATAGGAGTTTTTGGTGTAGGCCTACTAAAGGATCGAAGCGCTCTAATAACACTACCTTCCGAAGCAACGACTTTAATACCGCAAACCAATGTTAAAAAATATGTCACTCAATCTGGCTTAATTCTCTATGTGCCAGACGAAGACGGTGCAATGATGGGTCTATCTTGGGGCGCCCCTTTGCCTGCAACTCCAAACCCGAAAGCTGGTTTGTCTTTAAGAGACCCAAACGATTTCGGGAAGGGCTTTGTCATTGATTGACTATTTTTTTATAGAGAATGATGAATATACTATCAATAAAGCCAAAAACTAGGGGTCCTTTTCAGGTTGCGCTACTGGTGTTTTATGTCTTGATAAATGTTATTCTTTTCTTTGCTCTAGGGGTCAAGTATGGCGCTGATAGCAGTCGCTATTTAGAGGGAGCCGCACAATTATTTACAAGTGCTCCATTTGAGGACAAGCAAAGTTCTTATATTGGGTATATTTTGTTTGTGTCTTTGGTGAAATCTATTTTTTCCGGAATGGATGCTATGGTTGTAATGGCTCAGTGTGTAATTGGTTTGATTGGTATTCAGTGCATGTTTTTGTTATTAAGGCATTATTTTGATCAAAAAATATCTTTCATTACTTGTACTCTTTTTCTCTGTTATCCGGATTTTTTGAGATGGAATATGTATATCCTTACTGATTCGCTATATGTTTGGTCTCTTTGCATTTACATTTACACAATACACCGTGCATTGAAAAGTAGCCTAAATCTATTAAATTGGGTTCCTGTAATTGTTATGGCGATTGTGTTGTTTTTTTTACGTCCAAATGGATGGATTATTGTTCCGTGCTCTTTATTTTTACTTTTCTGTTTCCAGAATTATCGAAAAAGGGCTTTTTATATTTTGTTATTGGGTGGTATTTCAACCTCACTTTGCGCTCTAACTGTTTTTAGAAATGAAATATGGCATTACCTTAATCGTGAAAACTTACTAGTAAACCTTAAAATGGGACACATCCTTTGGTTGAATAATGATTGGCGAATAACGATGCCAGCTGATCATGGCGAAAGCATGTTTAAGTATTTTATTAGGCACCTAATGGAAATAGTTGTATTGGGTGTCTCTAGAATTACTGCTACTGTTTTTCCTCTTAGGCCCTATTTTTCTGATCTGCACAATATCAGCATATTATCTTGGTGTATAGTTGCATACCCTGTAATTGCTGTAGGTCTTAGAGTTTTTACTTTAACGAAATTATCAATGCTGTTAGTTGCAATGCCTGCTGCTCAACTTTTTATTACAGCTGGAACTTTTGCTGATTATGATGGAAGATGGTTGCTTTACTTATTTCCGAGTTTGATTTTCTTTTTTGCTAATGGAATTCAAAGAGTTAAAGTAATAAGAATTTAGAAAAACAACTTCGTAAATTTCAGATTAATATTTTATTTTTATTTAACAAGTGGATAAAAAAATATTAGGGATTTCGGCTTATTATCATGATAGTGCTGCGGCGTTGATGGTGGGGAATGATATTGTGGCGGCGGCGCAGGAGGAGCGATTTTCTCGTGTGAAGCATGATTTTCGTTTTCCGGGGAAGGCGGTGGATTATTGTTTACAAGAGGCTGGGATTTCTGAGGAGGAGTTGGATTATGTGGTTTTTTATGATAAACCTTATCTTAAATTTGAGCGCCTTCTTGAAACTTATTTAAATTTTGCTCCTGAGGGCTTGCAGTCTTTTATGATGGCGATGCCGGTTTGGTTGAAGGAGAAGTTACACCTACCTCGAGAAATCAAAAAGTCTTTAAAGAAGCGTTTTGATAAAAACATTGTTTTTACGCGTCACCATGAGTCGCATGCTGCGAGCGCTTTTTTTCCTAGTCCTTTTGAAGAGGCCGCTGTTCTAACGATTGATGGTGTTGGCGAGTGGGATACTTCTACAATTAGTGTGGGAGAGGGCAACAAGCTGGAGCTTTTGAAGACATTGGAATTCCCTCATTCATTAGGTCTTCTTTACAGTGCTTTTACTTATTTTACTGGATTTCGTGTGAATTCGGGTGAGTACAAACTGATGGGGTTAGCTCCTTATGGAAGGCCAATTTATGCGGATCGTATTTATGATAAGTTGATGGATCTTAAGGATGATGGTTCTTTTAAAATGGATATGTCTTATTTTGGCTATTGTCAGGGCTTGAGAATGACAAATGATAAGTTTGCAGATTTATTTGATGGTCCACGCAGAGAGTCAGAGTCAGAAATTTCTCAGCGCGAAATGGATATGGCAGCTTCTGTTCAGGTTGTAACTGAAGAAATTGTTGTCAGAATGGCAAAAAATGCTCGTGAATTAACGGGTAAGAAGAATGTATGTTTGGCTGGCGGTGTTGCCCTGAACTGTGTTGCCAATGGCAAGCTTATACATTCTAATGTTTTTGATAATGTTTGGATTCAGCCTGCATCTGGTGATGCAGGCGGTGCTTTGGGAGCTGCGATGTTTGTTCACTATCATTTATTGGAGAATGAGCGAAAAGTGATTACCGGAAAAGATTCTATGAAAGGATCCTGGCTCGGACCGAAATTTGAAAATTTAGAGATCTGTTCTGCCTTAGATGCGAAAGGTGCTAAATATCATTTTTATGAGAATGAATCTGAGCTTTTAGAGAAAGTCGTTGGCGGAATGACTTCTGATAAAGTTGTAGGTTGGTTTCAGGGCCGTATGGAGTTTGGACCTAGAGCTCTTGGCGCTCGAAGTATTATTGGTGACGCTCGTAGTGAAAAGATGCAATCCGTCATGAATTTACGTATAAAATT
>TARA_B100001093_G_scaffold172935_1_pt1 | contig 20863 bp, 17 predicted proteins | sample TARA_B100001093 | Tara Oceans TARA_B100001093 (sample SAMEA2623116) | marine metagenome | biome: marine biome (ENVO:00000447); feature: surface water layer (ENVO:00002042); material: "saline water (ENVO:00002010), including plankton (ENVO:xxxxxxxx)" | depth 5 m | reverse complement strand
GATTCTTCAATGACGCTACGAACGACTTTTTCATCGCACATCCCATCACCACTAACCAAAGTGTCTTTGATGTGAGATTCAAGACCTATGCCATCGGTTTTGTCGAGAATGGCGGCAATACCGCCTTGGGCCCAATTTGTGGAAGAATCGACAGGTCGTTGTTTGGTTATGACGGTTACATCATGACCAGCATCAGCAAGTCGTAAAGCGGCAAATAAGCCTGCAATTCCACTTCCAATGATGACGATACGTGCCATGAGTATTCCGCCTACAGTGAGGGGTGCATGCTGCCCCATTTCACCTCATCGGCAAGCGAAACCGCTATGTTGGGCCCACGATTACATCCTCATATGGCGAGCATTCGGGATGTTCTTGGAATCCTCTTTGGAACATTCCTCGTCGGTTTCTCGATTGGTAACGCCGGTCTTGGAAAAGTTGCTCCTTACTTCATTGATGGGGCAGAAAATACCAAAATGATCTTCACAAGAATGTTTGAGCCGCATTGCAGTATATCCCTGATCGAAGAGGAATTAGCGAATGGCGACCAACCCTACTGTCTGGACGCAGTTGGGGTTTGGGATGGCGTTGACTTTTTGTTTCTCGGACTTGGATTGTTCGTCTTGTTGTATGGACGTGTTGGTTTTACTCGAATAGGACGGCGTTCTCAGCGCCTCTACCACGTGCTTTTCGCTACCGGAGCTGCATTGTTTAGTATCGCTATTCTTGACAGACTCAACTTTTTGCCGCGTGCTGCCAGTTCAGAAGGTATTTCAGAGTTGATTCCTTTCTATGTCCATCCTTTCTTGGTTCAGTGCATCATTGCTGCAATTGGGGCTTTCCTTATGGCTGGGCCAAAATATTGGGAAGCAGAAGCAATTGAACAATCAAGGGAGCGATTAACCAAGCAAAGAGATGTTGCTGATGCTTTTAGGGGTACTTTTGGTTCTGTTAAGATGTCACTCGCATCTCGCAGCGGTACGACGAATCGTATTGCTCGCAGCCGGATTCTGAAAAAGGATTCTCACTTACACATGCGGCGAACGCCATCAAAAAGTATCAAAGTTCTTGCAACCTGTCCATATTGTAAAGGCGGCGGCTGTGAGGAATGTAACTATACCGGCACACTGTGATACATTCCTTGGTTTTGTAATGTTTTGATTTGCAAGCCTTTCGGCTCGCTCACTTCCATTACCAAAACCACTGCACTGCCCCTCTCTGACTCGCATTGTTTAAGACCTGTGGGAGATGGGTGTCGCGGATAAGGTCGAAGGAAACAACTTCGATTAGAGGGATAGGGATGTATCTTCAAGCACTCGAAATATCAAACTTCAAATCGTTCAAAGGCGAGATTACCGTTCCACTTGACCGAGGATTCACAGCCATTACTGGGCCGAATGGTTCAGGGAAATCGAACTGTGGAGACGCGATTCAATTTGTTCTTGGCCCTCGAAGTAACAAAGTAATACGAGCTCAAAATGCGAAGGACCTCATTTTCAATGGAGGCAAGAACTCCAAACCTGCACGTTCATGCGAAGTTACACTTGTTTTTGCAAATCCATTACTTGCCAGCGGCCGTCGTCGCCTTCCATTAGACCAAGACGAAGTCCGTATGACTCGTGCAGTTCGATTATCAAAATCAAACAACACCATCACGACGTATTTACTCGATGGTGAAGAAAGTACTCAAAAGACATTCCACCGCCTCCTTGGTGCTGCTAATGCTCGACCAGATGGCTACAACATCGTCCTTCAAGGTGACGTTACGAAGTTAGCTAAAATGACTGCGAAAGAACGCAGAAAGGTTCTCGATGGTGTTGCAGGCGTCACTTCTTATGATGATGAAATTCGAAAGGCAGACCGTCAAAAAGAAATGGTTGAAGGATATATCGAACGTATTGGACTGCTTGAAGATGAACAAAAAGCACGTCTAAAAGATCTTACCAAAGAGAAGAACCTTGCACTCAAAGTTCAAGATTTAGTGGCTGACCTTCAACAAGCTCGAATTGTGTCCGCTCAATCGAAATTAGCGAGTCAACAATCCGAACGGACCTACATGGTTGAGGAGCGAGTAAGAATAGACGCTGAGGCGTCCCAATTGGAAGGAGAAGTCAAAGAAGGCGCGAAAGTGCTTTTGGAACTTGAAGATAAAATCGGCATCCTCCAAAAGCAAATCGAAGACCTCATGGGTGGTGATTCGAATGGCTTGCTTGCCGCGATTAACCAACTCCAAATCTCAATTGCAACCAGTAACGACCGCATAAGTGAAGCGGAGGATAAAGATCTCGAAGACAAAGAAGAATTAGTCGAACTTGCCGAATCACTTTTGCAAGCACAGAATTCACTCGGAGAATTCAAACAGGAATTGAGCAACGCTGGAACCGATTTGAAAAATGCTGAGACTGCACTTGAAGAAGCCAAGAAAGAAGAGTCTGAAGTTCAAACCCTCCTCGAGTCTTCAGGCACTGCAAATGCAGAACTTTCACGTGCTCTTTCCAAAGCGATTTCTGAAGTTGAAACTGCAACTGAGGCGTTGCAATTAGCACAGAATGAAGTCAATCGGGTTGCTACGCAAGCAGAAATGCTGGATGAGCAATTGAGTACAGCACAAGAAGCCGCAGAAAGTGCTCGACTTGCACTGGGAGAATCACAGTTGGTCGGTGAAGAACTGGGTGCAGATTCTCCTGACCAAGACCGCCGTAAACTCGGTGACCAATTACTCACTGCACAGCGTTCAGAAGCCAAATTGGCCGAAGAGTCACAAGCTGTGGAAACTCGATTACGAGAGACAGAGCGAAAACTGAATACTGCAAAGAATGAACTCGAGAACCGAAGCGGTGCTAAAGGCATGGCAGGCGGTGCTGCTGCTATTATTGCCGCACGAGACCGTGGAGAGCTATCTGGTGTGATTGGAACCGTTGCAGAACTTTGTCAACCACGAGACCCCGCTCATACTGATGCACTTGCAACCGCCATTGGCGGAGGTATGACTTCCGTTGTAGTCGACAACGATGAAGTCGCAGCAAAAGCCATTCAATGGCTGGCTCAAAACAAAGCAGGAAGGGCTACTTTCCTTCCTCTCAATAAACTCACTCAATCCCGTGCTGCTGGAAAGGCAATGATGGTTGCAAAGAAACCTGGTGTCATCGGTTTTGCTAATGAATTACTGGATTACGATCCTCGTATCGACGTTGCAGTTCGTTTCGTTTTACGAAACACGCTGATTGTCGATAACATGTCCACTGCACGAATGAACATGGGTGGCGTCCGATTAGTCACTCTCCGGGGCGATGTTACTGAAGCAGGAGGTGCAATGGTCGGTGGTTCAAAGCGAAGAATGACCGTTACATTCGGAGGAAATATTCAGGGAGCAAGCGAAGTTGAAGCCCTTGCCGCAGATGTCGAACGATTCCGTTTAATGGCAGACACTGTCAATGGAGCCTTAACTGAAGCTCGCAGCCTTCAAACACAACTGCGAGTCAAAATCAACGCTCTTTCTGAAGGCGACCATGCTGTACGATTCCAAGAATGGCGTGCTGAACACAAGCAAGCGCAAACAAATCACAACAATGCGCTTGGTGAAGTGGCTACTCTTGAGAAGCGTTTGGTTGAACTCAAACTCGAAGGGACCAATAAAATCCGTGACCATGACCAGGCTCACCAGGGACTGACAACTGCGAATGAACAACGCTCAGTTGCTCAAACGGCCTTAGAAGATGCAAGTCCTGAACACCTCAAGGACCGTTTACATGCTGCTGAAGTAAAGCGTATTGAAGCAGAAGGTCTCAAAGCACAAGCAGAGATCTCACTCAATGGTGATTCAAGCCATCAAAACCTTTTGAGCAGCCGAGTTGATGAAATCGCACAACGAATTACCTTGCTTGAAGGGAACGCAATTACTCGAAGTGAAAAAATAGATACATTACAAGCAGGCATAGCCACTGATTCTATAGACCTCAAGAAAAAAGAAGACGAACGATTCCAATTCCTTGAAGAGAACCAAGGACTTGAGGAAGAGCGTGTAGAATTAATTGAAGAGCGAAGCGGTTTACATGTCACACTTCAACAAAAAGCAACCGATGCTCGTTCACGACGCGTCATGGTTGAAGAAATGGGCCGTGCTCTGACATTGAAAGATGCATCCATTCAAGAAACGCTGCAAGAAATGTCAGAAAACAACATCGAGGCGGCTCACGAAGATACCGTGTTGCCGAGTGTAGGCGACGCTGAACGTAATGAACGCACATTGCAACGTCGACTGGATTCTTACGGTCCGGTCAACATGTTGGCGATTGAGCAATATGATGCATGCGAGGCCCGTCTCTCTGAAATGAAAGGTGATTTCAAAACGCTTCAAGACCGTCGCAAGCATCTTATCGATGTCACTGAGAAACTTGAAAGCCAACGAAAATCTCGTCTTCTTAATGTTCTTGAGAAGGTCAATGAGAATTTCAAAGTCGCCTACAAGTCTCTTAGCGACGGTGGCAGAGGAGAATTATTCCTTGAAAACAAGGATGAACCGTTCAAAGGCGGACTGGAATTATGGGCACAACCTCGAGGTAAGTCAGCGAAAGTCACGCGCCACCAACTTTCCGGAGGCGAGCAATCTATGGCGGCTTTGGCGCTTATTTTCGCAATTCAAGATTACGACCCAAGTCCATTCTACTACTTTGACGAAGTTGACCAGAATTTGGACGGTTACAATGCCGAGCGAATTGCACTGATGTGCAGAGAGCGAAGTAAGCGTGCTCAATTCATCATGGTAACGCTTCGAAAGGTTTCCCTGCGTCTTGCTGACCATCACATTGGAATTACTCACGGTGGCGATGGATGCAGCCGCCGAATCGTTGACTTCGACCGTGATCAAGCGATTGCTCTTGGCGAACAAGCTCTTGCTGAGGCTGAAAAGGCAGAAAAGATGGTTCGTTCACGAATTGAAGAAGCCTCTGCAGCAGCACACGATATGCCAGAGGTCCCAGAACCATTGGCAACGCCGAATAGCCTCGGAGGATTGCTGAACCACATGGCTACTGTCGAAACCGAGGACACTCCAGAACCAGAGGCAGGCCTTGGATTGACTGCGCTTTCAGAGCGAACAGCCGACATGACAGAAGATATCGAAGAATATGCTGAAGTGGCTCAGGCCATTCAAGCGGTAGAAGCCGAAGAGCAAGCGGCTGAAGAGACCACAGAAGCCGAGGAAGAAACAGTTTGAGGTGATTTCATGACTGAGCAACAATCGGGTCTGGATAAATGGTTCCTTCGCCAGGACGTCATCGACCAATTGTTAGCATCAGGTGAAGAATCACAGGAAGCGGCTTTGTTTGGTGACAAAATCATGGCTATTGCTGAAACGGAAGAAGCGGAACATCAGACACTCATTGACCCCTTTGACCGTTCTGTAGCACTCGTACTCTCTCTGGTGAGAGAAGAAGGTCTTGATGCCTGGAATATCGATCTCTCGAGTTTCTTGAAAGTATTTACTGCAAGGGTAAAATCCGAAGCAGCCAATCTTGATTTACCTGCATGTGGGCGATTGATTCGACTCTCATGGGAAGTACTTCACCAACAAGCAGAGGACCTTTTTGATCGTGTTCAATACGTTGATGAAGATGATTGGGATGACGGTCTTGGTTTTGGTTGGGAAGCAGATTACAATGATGAAGACTTCTTCTTTACCAATTCGATTCTTCAAGGGAGTGCAGACGAGATTCTCCCCGACCTTTTAGAAAACCGAGTTCGTAGAGATGAAGGCCGTCCAGTGACTTTGGTAGAACTTCTTTCAGCGTTCAAAGACGCTTCTGATGATGCTGAAACACTTCGCCTGCGTGAGGAAAACAGATTGGCTCATGAAGAAGAATTGAAAGAATATCTTGCAGACGTTGGTGGCAGAATGCACAATGAAGATCTTGAAGGCGACATCAAGCGTTGCTGGCAAGCACTTCGCACCTCGTGCCTTGATGCTGGACAGACCAAAGTTCCCGTTTTGCAAGTGATGAATGAACTCAAACCGATTCTTGAACAAGCATTCGGTTCAATTCCTGAAGGATATGATGATGAAGCGAAGGTCGCATCTTTCATCGCTGGACTTTTCCTCACGCATCGAGGCTTTGCCTCAATTACCCAAGACAGCGTGCCTGATGGCGAGATTTTCCTTGAAGATTCATGGCCTCAGATAGAGACTTTTGAAGAAATTAAAGAATTGATAGAAAGCCAACAAGCGGCAGAAAACGAGCGAATTCAAGAGCAGGATTCCGGTTCGGTTCGTCATGCCAAACTTCGTGCTGAAAAGGCCCGTCTAGCAGAAGAATCTGCTTTACGCAAAGAGGAACGTGCTCTTGCTAAACTGGAAAAGGAACAAGCAGTTGTCGAAGTTCCTGAATCCAAAGACATTGAAGAACAGTCGTATGACAACCATGAATGGTTGGTTGAATGAGAGGGAAAGAAATGTCAGAAGTTCCTGTGGATACGCTGTTAGAAGCCACATTGTTTGGTGCGGGTCGCTCGATGAGTGTTGCAGAACTTTCTACAGCCCTTGGATATGATGAAGATGAGATGCTTGACTCCTTGTATTCACTCCGTTCAACGCTCAAACGTCGCCGAGGTGGTGCTTTACAAGTGGCAGAAGTCGGAGATAGGTGGGCCATTGAAGTCAAACCTGAGGTTGCCAGCCATCTGCCAAAGGGAACTAAAACAGAAATTCCGCAGAAACTTCTCAAAGCTGCTGCACTCATCGCTTATCACCAACCTATGCCTCAATCTCGATTGGTCGAATTGTTGGGACAGAAAGCTTACGATTATGTCCGAGAATTGGCTCAATTAGGGATGGTAGACCGTAGAAAGGATGGAAATACCCGCCGTCTTTCAACAACTCGCAGGTTTTCTGAAATATTTGGATGCCCTTACACTGACCGTAAGAAAGTCAAGAAATGGTTTCGCGAACAGGTCAAAACCACCGGCCTATTCGATGGTATGGAAGACGCTGCAGTTCTTCAAGAAGAATCTGAAATCGATGGTTTGATCCAATCGACCTTACCCATTGGCGAAGAAGAGTGACATTCACTCTTTTCGCAATTGTTCTAACAGTTCACCGACAAGAGTTTGGGTTTTAGGACCAGTTGCTTGCTGTAAGCGTGCGGCTACAATTTCAATTTCTTCCCCGACTGCACCTGCAGAAACCGCCATATTGCGTGCGTGCAGTTTCATGTGTCCTGCCTGAATTCCTTTGGTCGAAAGCGCTCGAAGCGCCCCTAAGTTTTGAGATAATCCTGCTGCAGCTATGATTCCAGCCAATTCCTGGGCCGATTCTACTCCAAGTATGGAAAGATTCGCTTGAGCAACAGGATGGACCTTAGAGGCCCCTCCAACGGTCCCTACGGCCATTGGTGTCTCGATAGAGCCAACGAGATTCCCATCAGCATCCTTTTCCCACATGGTCATTGAACCATACTGTTCGTTACTGTGAGCAGCCCATGCGTGACATCCTGCCTCGATAGCACGCCAATCTTGCCCGCAAGCCACTGCTACACTGCTAATCGCATTCATGACGCCCTTGTTGTGCGTAGCCGCTCGAAACGGGTCAGCCATGGCAAAGTGTTGCGCTTCAAGTATGCCTTCAATGACCGTAAGACCATTCTCATGTGTTCCATCTTCTGAAATTTCTTCCGGGGTAAAGACGGCACGAACACGGGCTAAACGGTATGCTGCGAGGTTAGAAAGAATTCGCAGATGAACTCTTCCACCGGTGATATCTTCCAGGCGTGGAGCAATCAATTCCGCCATCGTGTTGACGGCATTTGCCCCCATTGCATCTCGGCAATCAACCACAATGTGGGCAATGAGCATTGGGCCGCTAAGAGAATCAAGAAGACGAGTTTCGATACGCTTACATCCACCACCAAGTCGAATCATGGTTGAAGGAAGGCTGTTGCACAAAGCCATCAGCTCTTCAGCATTCGAAAGAACAGCCTGCTCTGCCTTTTCCCAGTCACTGCATTCCAAAATTTGCAATTGTGCAATCATCATTGGAGCATCTGAATTGGTGTGAAATCCGCCGTTTTTCAGGCAACGTTTCGCCATATTCGAGGCTGCAGCGACCACACTTGACTCTTCTAAACAGAAAGGAATGAGGTAATGCTTGCCATCGATGACGAAGTTAGTTGCAACACCTACAGGAAGGGACATCGTTCCTATTACGTTCTCTATCATGCGGTCTGCGGCCTCTTCGCTTAATGCTCCACAGGCTTCCAATGCTGCGATTTGCTGGTCCGTAAGATCGGCCATATCTGCAACGATTTGACGACGTTCAGCAACACTATGTCGAAAAAACCCACTCAAGCGACTGTTTTCGACCGGCATACGTCCACGTCCAGTTGTCCCACATGCCTGTAGACCATCAAGCAATCGGCATCAGGGCCTTGAAAAGGTGGATTTCCATTTTCCATCAATTGTCGCTCATCCAGATTTTCTTAACGGGTTTAACGCTTTGGTTAACGCGTTAATATTGCGTTAAATTACTGTTAACGGAGGCATTTAGACAAAGGCGGTAATGAGATTAACATGTCCTAACGCATCTCTCGAACCCCTCTTTATGCTCAAAGATGAAATACCCAAAGAGGATTGCTCGAATCATGCGAGTTGTTGGAAAAGATATGGACCTACCTCCCCTTGAGACGAATCCATTCTCGACTTTAGCCCTTGAAGCGAGTGATTCTAACCTCTTAGTCGGGCGCCAGCACACACTTCGAGTGCTTTCTCAATACATACAGTTCCGTTCACCTCGCAGGATTTTATTGGTTGGCGAACATGGTTCAGGAAGGACCTCACTGCTTCGCTGTGTCTCGAAAATGTCACCAATTGCAGTCCATATCGACCATATTCCGCCCAGAGATGCAGGACTTAGTTTGTTGAAAGACATCTATTCCCGATTTGTAAATTCTACAGTTCCTGAAAATCGAAATGAATTAACGAAGAAAATACTGGAAGCATCACAGAGTTATACCAATGCTTTGCCCCTCATTGTTATCGATGCATCAACGGTTGAAATTTCTGCCCTCAATGTGGCTCTGCGAGACACTTTACCCACCCTCGAACGAATTCAAGCAGTGATTGTTATCGTTCTTGAGACCAAGGACAAAACCATGCTCCACGAATCAATTTTGCAAAAATTAGACCAGATGAAACCTCTAGCTAACCTCAATTTAGAAGAGGTTCAACTTTTGGTAGAGCGACGCATTGAACAGTCAACTGGTCAACAGTTTCAGTTCGATCACGAAGATGCTCAACACCTTCTGGAGCAGACTTCGGGTCTGCCTTCTGATGTAATACGGGTCATGCGTGACGCAATTGACCATGCGAAAATGTCTCAATATACCTATGTTGAACCGCAATACACCTCCAACAAACCCGTTTCAGAGCCACTTTTCGATGCTTCATTGTTTGAATCTCCTCCGCATTCATCGTTTGAATCAGTGCTTTCAGAGCCTGCTGAGTCACTGGATACGGTTGATGAAGAATTAGAAGTTGATGAAGCAGCACTGCAGATGGAGCAGGATACGAAAATTATGGAAAGTCTTGAAGACATGAATTTTGATCTTAATCTTGACCAGTTGAATGAAGACCAAGATAATCAAGAAGAACTGAAAATACTCGAGTCTATTGAAGACATGCAGGAAGGCTACGGAGCGGCACCGGCGATTGCCAAACCCGATGTCCATGAGCGCCCTCCTCTGGATGAACTTACGCCAGCAGGGATGACGGGACTTTTCTCCCGCAGTCGCTCTTTCCTTGACATGGAACAGGATGATGCACCTGAAGCAAACCTCGTCGAACAGGCAGGGGGCGTTGAACTGTGGGAAGACCCTTCTCTACAACCTGCTGAAGAAGTCGTGGAGGAGATCAGTGAAGAGGAATCTGCTTACATGCTCCATAATGAGGTTGGGTTCATCGAGGATGAACCTATCGAGGTTGAATTCGATGAAATGCAGACAGATATTGAGGCAGTCGAAGACGATTTCGAACTTGATTTTGATACTGCCCCAATTGGCAATGGATTGTTGAGTGAATTAGCAGGTATGGTGCCGGTAATGAAAGCGCTGCAATTGGCCATCATGACTCCAGACGAGAATGGAACTGCGATTCAGAGAAGAAAATTGGTTGAAGCACTCGAAGCATTTCAACGCAAACCCAGCGGCCAAAAGCAAGACTATGCCCTGAATGCAGCGGTTCTTTCTGCCTTGACCGGGCATGAAATCGCCATAATATCAATTGCTCATTACCGAAGATATTCACCATCGGATGAAGAATTGCTCCAACAATTGAATATCAAGCGAGCAAGGCTTTCTCAAATCAGTAACCGATTGCTGAAAGCAGGTGTTTTGAGTGTTCGAACACTTGGACGTAACAGATATTACGAATTAACCCAAGCCGCTCGAGCCCAATTGATTGCTTGGAATGTGATAGGAGGTGAGAACTGATGTCATGGTCGATTACTTGGTCTTGGCAGGCCCCTCGGCGTATTGCTGCCCTTGCTCCTGTCGAAGGAGGTATGGTCGTAAGCAGTGGGCTGGATTTACTGATGATTGAAGCTGATGGAAGTATACGCTGGAAGGTTGAATTACCGTTCAAAGCACACTGCGCTCAAGCCAATAACGGCGTATTAGGCATTCTCGCGGCTCACGGCTTCTACGTTCTATCGACCTTAGACGGGACAATGTTACACGAAGGTCGTTCGACAACAGGCGGCTTTACTGAGATTCTAGCACGCCCTGGAGGCGGTTGGATACTCTCTGGGCGCCAAGGACACCTTCACTTGTTTACACACGAAGGAACAGGCCTTCGTAGGCTCGACAGCGGAAAAGTGCGACGTTTGCTTGGTTGGCTTGACCGTGAGCACATGATGTGGCAAGATTCAGACGGCAAACTTTGGTGTGCTCGACTTGCACAAAGCGATCAAAAGCGAATCTTAGAAGACCGCGTTTGGAGTTGGGTCACACCTTTGATGAATGGACGGATCCTCATGCAGTCAAGTGATGGCGGAATTTGGGAGGGGGTTCCTCATCCATTTGGGTGGGATTCTCTGGAGCGAATCGAATACGAATCACTTGAACCAATGGAAGGTGTTCGAAGTGCCGATGGCTGGTGGGTTTTGGGTATTGAAGGCCACTTACACCACCTTTCTGCTCACGCAGAAAACGAAACGCCAACTCTGTTAGGTGAATCGATGAATCTCGGCGACTTGCTGATTGGTTTGACACCGGACACGATGGTTACGGCAACTCGAGAAGGATTGATTCGCCGCTGGTCTGCTCCTCATCTGGCTCAAGCCGAACGTCAAGGACGCTACCAGGCGGCTGCAGAAGCAGCATTAGCGAAGAATTGGGAAGAGCGAAAGGCCTTGTTTATGCGTGCACAAACCGCTGAAGATGAGGGACGATTGTCCAGAGCAGTGGAACTGTATGGCGCACTTGGACGCTCTGAAGATGTCCGTCGTCTGTTGAAGCGCCAAAAGGAGGGAGGCGAGTGAGTGACGAGTTGGAGCACGTTACCCGTGAAAGGGTTGAGAAATACTTGGACATCACTCGAAGGGCCCGTGAAAAGGCTACTCCATTAGCCAAAGATGGTTCTGAACAAGCACAACACTTGGCAACAATGATGCGAATGGCAGATGATTACGCTTCTGACGCTGCCCATTTTCTCTCAATCGGTGACCATGTTCGAGCTTTTGGCGCCATCAACTATGCACATGCATGGATTGATGCAGGTGTAAAAATTGGTCTTTTAGATGGGCACGGTGATGATGTTCTGTTCACACTCCCATGAAAAGAGCACCTATGGCAATCATTCTATAGAGTTTCAACAAGTTCGAGTCGTTGATTTTTACTCACTTCAAGTATTGGCAAACCCTGCTCGTAGAATCGGCGTTTAAGTTCAACATCGACTGTAAGTACAGGCAGTGAATGCTCGACTGCTAACTCAAATATTTGGTCGTCCGGATGATCCGAACCAAGAGAAAGTGCTTGAACAGGTTGTGATTTTTGCTCCAGCAGTGATAGCAAGAGGTTCTTGCTTCTCGGTCGCTGTTGATTGAGTCTTTCTAATTCATCCCGAACACTGTCGAGTAGGAGCATTTGAGCAGGTCCATACACACGTGAAAGTTCAGAATCAATGTTCATGCCAGAATCAATGATTGCAACCCATCCACAGGCGTCAATCAGTATCTGTTGCACTTCACATCACCTCAATGGCTCGATGTTCACTGAATAGTTCCGTAGCCAATGAGTCGCCATCGTGAGCCAACTCGTCGAGAAAGAGAAACCCGCTGGCCAGTGTCAGCACAGATAGGAAGTCGCAAATCGAGAGTCGCCTTGCCCTTTTCTGAGTTCTTTGTAACGCCAACTGAGGTCGCAGTGGCTACGTTAATCATCAACATCTCGTTATTTCGCAAAGGATAAATTTTCTCAGGTTCCTCACCTTCTCCAGCAACCATGTTATCCATCAGTTTGACTTCAACAGCAACCGAATGTCTGATTTCGGGCAAATCGCCTTTTCGAGCGACGACTTGACCTGAGAGATTATCCGCAGTTGTGATTGATGGGTCCAGCATTGTGGCCATTCCACACAATCCGCCGGAATGCATCGAATCAAGGTCTAAGCCACCACCTTTCATACTGCTAACAGTTGCTTCAATAGGCTCCCATATTGCCTTTGAACCCTTTTCGATTTTTCTTCCGGGGCCAATAATGATTTCATCACCAACATCGAAGTTCCCTTCAATGATGCTTCCACCAATAACGCCTCCACGTAATTTGGTAGGGCGTGTCCCTGGGCGGTTGATGTCAAAGGAACGAGCGACGTGCATGATTGAGCGCTTGTCCTTTGAACGGTCAGGAGTTGGTATTGTCTTCTCAATAGCATCGATAAGGATGTCCAAATTAACATCGTGATGTGCTGAGACTGGAATGATAGGCGCATTATCGGCAATTGTTCCCTTGAGGAATGCTTTGATTTCGGCATGGGATTCGAGCGCACGCTCTTTGGTGACCAGATCTATTTTGTTTTGAACGATAACAATGTTTTCGATACCAGCAATCTCCAGTGCCATAAGGTGTTCACGGGTTTGGGGCTGCGGGCAAGTTTCGTTTGCTGCTACCATGAGCATAGCGCCGTCCATAATCGAAGCGCCCGTAATCATGATTGCCATCAGTGTTTCGTGACCTGGAGCATCAACAAAGGAAATGACTCTTTCCAGTTCCTTTGGTTCGTCGTCTTTGCCGTCAGGATGGCGTCCAGTGGCGTAGTATTGGCCTTTCTTGGTCTTGTAGAAAGCAGTATCAGCGTATCCAAGTTTGATGGATATACCACGTTTTCTTTCTTCCGAATGCGTATCGGTCCAAACTCCAGAGAGAGCTTGTGTTAGCGTTGTTTTACCGTGGTCGACGTGACCTACCAGTCCGATGTTGATTTCAGGTTGTGCTGGAAGCTTTCGTGCCATGCTTCCTCACTCCCTTGCTACGAAAACCCTCTCGGGATTCACTCCGATGCTTCCTCGCTTCCTGCTGAAAGGAGGTCGCCGAGAGACTTCTTGCCTGCTTCGATAACCTTGAGATTGATTTGACGTGTGTCTTGACTGATGGTGTTACCACGGAAGTAACGTCGCTTTCGTAGACCATCAGGCTTGTAACGGAAGCGCTTCTTTTCTCCACCCTTGTTCTTGAACACAAGGCTGTGACCTTTGAATCCGGTCGAACGAGTTACGAGAATAGCTTGTCGACGGCCGCCTTCAAGGTCTCGACGAAGAGGTGTTCCTGTTTTGTCAGAGCCACCGGTGATTTGGAGTTTGAATCCGGAGAGTGTTTGTTCACCTTCTCCGACAAAGATTCCATCGACGGTATCGCCGATTTTCTTACCCAACAATTGAGCATGATTGTTTCCACTAATTTTGAGTGAATATGACTTACCGCCGTTTTTTGGGTCGGTATCATTCACTACAGCGACGAATTCTCCTTGTTGTCCAACAGCCATAATATCACTTCTAGAACGACCTTCCGACCATCGTCGTCTATTTAGCCCCACCGTTTGTTCCGAGACGAGAAATCAGTCAGCGAAACTTCTTTTTTAGCAGCATTTCAAGTCGACTTGCGAGGTCTTTTGGAAGATAATGTGGCATACTCAGATGCGTCGTTCTTCCTCTTCCGCCGGTAATTGTAGCGACTCTTGAGGCAATAATTTGGCGTTCTTCAAACTCTTTGAGATATTTCCAAACCGTTGTATGGCTCTTCATTTTCTGTTCGTATTCTTCACAGACAACGGCATAAAGTTGTTCGACATCTCCGGTGGTCATCGTTTCCTGTTTTGACAACCTCCGGCATAAGCAGAGCAACACCAACATCGCGTTTGGGTTGAGGTCATCAATGTGTTCGAGGTTACTTCCTGCTGTTGTTGGAGAGTTTTCCAGCGGAACGTGAATATCTTCAACCGTGAGGCGGCGTTCACTGTGGTCATCTTGCCGATATTCACAACGTTCTACAGCAGCATTGAGTAATTCAATCACTCTTCGTGCATCTCCCGTTGGGGCGGCTTTTTCAGCGAGTAGGCGGATAATTTCGGGCGTCCAAGTTCCTGGGACCAAACCATCGATTGCTCGTTGCGTGGCTATGGCTTCAAGTCCTTCAGTTGTGTAGGGTGGTATCCGAAGATGATTGGTGCTTCCCATTCGAGAGATAACGGCTGTTTCGAGGACATCAAGAACCTGTTCTTGGCTGACGAGGATAAGCGACAGTGTTCCTTTGCCGCTTTGGTCTTCATCAATACGGAGCAGTTGGTAAAGCAAGTCATCACCCGAACGGCGAAGCATATGATCCACTTCGTCAAGAACGACGATGAGGTGAGAGGTTTCCTTTCGTAGAATCCGTCGCAGGCTCATCAACAATTCACCCATCGAGAGTCCTCGGTCTGGATGTCCCGGAGCCAATTCATGCAAAATACGCTGAACAACTCGCATACTTGTTGAGGCATTTCGACAGTTGACGTGGACTGAACGAATGTTACGCTTCTTTGCCAAGTGGCGTTCAATGTCGCGGCAGAAGGTTCGTGCAAGCACCGTTTTACCAGAACCCACAGGCCCAGTAATGACGACTCGTCCAGATCCTTCAGGCAAGTGTAAGGTCGTGAATTTAGCCGCTAATTCGTTTTGTACCTCCTCGCGTCCAACAATTTCCTTTGGGATGTAGTCAAAATTGAACACATCTGGATTTGCAAGAACCCAGCCAGCGCCAATTCGGTCGAGGTAGTTACTCATAACATCGGAAGGCTTACGCCAACCGTTATTGAACATACGGTTTCATCGAGGTCAAAAAAACCCCAATTTTGAGGAAACGAAAGTTAACTCAAGGGATTTCATCAAATTGATATCCAGTTTCCCATTTCTTTTCACCAAGAGCGACTTCAAGCTCAAACGGCGTGATGAGTGGTTTTTGATAGCGAACCGCGTCATCAATAGCAATTCGAGGGCACGCCGTATTGACAAACGCGTCAACGGGGTAGAAGTCAATCAATTCAGGACCGACGTGTTCCAATGCGAGCAAGTAGCCTTTTTTGCCATGCTTTTCGAGAATTCTCTTCATTCGTAGTGCGAGACTGCGTCGCATTTGTCCGGGCTTTTCTCCAATCAGTATGCCAAAGCGTTCTGCTTCGCCGCATGCCATGATCAGGCCAAATCGCTGCCGTAGAATGCGCTCAATACGCTCAAGTGACATCTCTTCAGCATCTCCTGTATAGGGGTCAAGCATGGCCAGTGGCTTCCCTGTGTGAAGTACTAAGCCAATCGGATGGAAATCACCAGAACCGAGGAATAAGTAGTGGCCAATAGAGTCATCATCACCAGAATAGTTGCAGCCGAGGACTTGTCCAGGGAACGATAGCCGAGCACCACCAATTGGGATTTCGACTTCATATCCGGCTTCTTCCAAGCGGTCATGGAATTCAGGGAGAAGGTGGAGGTGCTGAATTGAACCAACTAACCCGAGTTTTGTACCTGTCAAAGGAGCAAGACGACCAACTGCATCCATGAATCGGTCCTGCGCTTCTTCTTCTGAAAGGTCTTCAGCAGCCGGTTGATTCTCCATTCTTTGTCGAGCCATTGCTCTGTGTTTTTCTAAGAAAGGGAGAACCGGTTTCAATTCAGGGTCGCCATCATAGGTAACGTCAATGAATTGTGTCGGCATACCAGAATCGATGTTCATCTGCGAATGACCCATGTGAGCGACCAATTCGACCCCCATCATTCCCATTTTGTCGTGAACCAAATCACATGCTCCGTAACACGGGTCTGCAGCCAAGATGACTTTTGCACTTGTTTCAGTTTCAATGGTATCCATCATTTCAAGAGCTTGCATCTTCAATCCTTCAGGGACTTGAAGGGCAACTAAGCGGTTATCATTGGCTTGAATCCGCTCCATTAACTCAGTGAGTTGGAAGTCGTGACGGTCTAAGTCCATGGTAGTCCCCAACTCATGGGGGCACGCCCCCCCCTCATCAATCCACCCTTTGAGAAATCTATGCTTCATCGAGTAAAATGATGCGGTCGCCATCCATTTCTAAGCGTACAAGTGATTCAATAATGACTCCTGGATACTCGGCTTGTAATTTAACCAATCCCGGTCCTTTTTCGACCACTGCAATGATGTGAGAGACTTCTGCGCCGGTTCTTCGGACACCCTCAAGGACTGCTTTGAGTGTTCCACCGGTTGAGAGCACATCATCAACAATCACGACCTTTTCACCGGGTTTGATGTCGTTGAGATACATTTCTCCTTTAGAGTATCCAGTTTCCTGCCCAATCGTAACTTCTCCATCAAGGCCATAGGAACGCTTTCGGGCAATGATCAATGGAATTCCAACTCGAACACTCAATGGGGCTGTAAGTGGCAATCCCATCGCTTCTATTCCGAGGATGAGGTCAACATCATCCCACTGTATTGCCTTTTCACACAAATCGGTCACGGCTTTGAGAACCAGAGGGTCAAGACGGGGAACACCATCGGTGATTGGATGAATGAAATAGGGATAATCACCCTTCCATATTACAGGAGCATTACGCAGGCTTTCGCGAAGTCGATGCATAGCATCCGTCATACCAAAGCGTCGAGGGTGACGGAGTATGACCTTTGCTCAAAGTTCAGCAAGGAATTCGACATACTCATCAGGGTCGAGAAGGTTCTCAAGGTCCATTTCATGAGGTTCGATAATGATAATCCATCCATGGTCATAAGCAGAATCGTTGACCAAATCAGGGTTGATTTCAACTTCACCGTTGACTTCGGCGATAATACCTGAGTATTGTGAAGGGAAAGCAACTTTTTCTTGTGCGGTCCAGATCGAGAACATGTCTCGTCCTTCATCTATTTCATATTCCGCTTGAGGGAGGATGACTCGTAATACTTCGCCAATTTCAACAGCAAGGTATTCACTTACTCCGATCATCAATCGTTCATCTTTCTCTTGATACCACAGGTGGTCACGAGAATATTTTCTGTTATGGGCTACGCTGAATTCTACCACTTCTTCGTCCATGGTTTGACTTCCTTAAACCGCCCCAAACACCATTGTATATCAAATTGAGGCAGAATCAACCTCCAACTAAAAACGACAAACGGGTTAAGTGAGTCGGCGTTTTAGCACCCTTTGGTCGCCTATGGATTACGCCGAAACCGATGAACAGCAAATGATTCGAGAACTCGTCCGCGATTTCGCTGAAAGTGTCTTGGCACCGACAGTTGAACATCGTGATGAAAACCAGATTGCTCCCTCCGCAGAGTGGGAACAATTCCTCGAATACGGTCTTCAAGGCGTCACGATTCCTGAACAATATGGAGGTTCTCCAGTCGATGATGTTTCAGAATCGATTATCGTGGAAGAATTAGCCCGAGTTGACCCATCGTTTGCAGTTATGTATTGCGTTCATGTAGGGCTGTGTGCCAAAACGATTGCACTGCACGGAAATGAATCGCAAAAAGAACAGTATTTGACGCGTCTCGCAGCTGGCGAAGTTGGCGCTTATTCACTCTCTGAAGCCGGAGCCGGAACCGATGCAGCAGCAATGATTTGCAAGGCTAAATTGTCCGAAGATGGCAAGCACTTCCTTCTCAACGGTGAGAAAATGTGGGTCACGAACGGGGTTCAAGCGAAAATATTGGTCCTGTTTGCAAAGGATGTCGACCATCCTGATTACGGTGTCAAAAAGCACGGTGGATCGACCGCCTTCATCGTTGACTCCTCCTTCGAAGGCTTTTCAGTTGGCAAGAAAGAAAACAAACTTGGTATTCGTTCTTCAGATACTTGCACGCTCATTCTCAATAATTGTAAGGTACCCGTCGAGAATGTTCTCAAAGGCGTTGGTAAAGGATTCCCAATCGCCATGAACGCACTTGACAACAGCCGAATTGGAATTGCAGCACAAGCACTGGGTATTGCTCAAGGAGCATTTGAAGCAGCTCTCAAATATGCACATGAACGTGAAGCATTCGGCCAAGTTATTGCTCGACATCAAATGATTACTGCATACCTTGCAGACATGGCAACACGTATTGATGCGGCCCGATTACTTGTCTACAAAGCCTCTTGGGTCAAGCAGCAACATTACGAACACGCTGGGCCTCGACATACAAAAGAAGCCAGTATGGCTAAGTTGTATGCCGGAGACACTGCAATGTGGGTCTCTGAGCGGGCCATCCAAGTTTTGGGCGGCTATGGTTACACGAAGGAGTTCCCAGTCGAACGATTCTTCCGTGATGCAAAGATTACTCAAATCTATGAAGGAACACAAGAAGTTCAGCGAATCGTTATCGCTCGAGCGCTCAAGTGATTCAGTTTTTGACAGGATCTCGCCCTTCAAGAGTTGCTTGACGCAGTCCGCTTGACCATCGAATAATCTTCGCATGACAAGTTACCAATTGCCCTTCCTTAAGCGACTCAACAAACTCATTCTCCTCTGATATCAGTCGAATTTCAGCAGAATAAGGCCCGCCGTCAATTTCTCCTTGGATTGTTGAGCCTCCGCGATATTCGCCCGAGGCTAACAAAGTTCTACTGCGTTCTTTGAATTTCAAGACAACAGAACGCTCTTCGCAACGGTCGATGATGTCTTGGGATTCGCTGGACAGACGCGTCTTCTCAAGTTCATGAATCATCTGTTCAGTGTATTCATCAATGTCTGGAACGAATTCATCATCCTTGTCCTTCGTCTCATGGTTGAGAGTGAATCCAGAGAGTTGTGAATAGATGATACTCTTCTCTTCTGGTTCGCTGACTGCACCAGGTAGAGGGAAATCACGTTCATCTGAAAGGTGATATTTCTCTGCAAAATTTGGGCTTGTTAGAACAGTTTTTCCACCTTCTGAAGTGAGGTTCCATAATCGTAGCCCATCTTTGTAATACGGGCAATCATCTGATAAATGAAGCACTGCACCCATTAATTTCAGTGACCAGCTGGTATTTGCTCGGTTTTTCCAAGTAAAATTGCCAGGGCTATTTTCAGTAATGTGGACATAGTGCCAATCGTTTTTTGGTTCGTAATCACTGACGTAAAATCCAGCTATTGTTCCGTTGAAAGGTGGATGGAACGGTTCAAGATTCGTTGGTTTGACGGAGAGAATTTGGTCTTGAGTCTCAACGCAGGTAGTCAGCATTCCATCACTGGTAAGTTCTCCCACCCACCAATTCCAGCCCTCGATATAGACGGTGAATCTTGAACTCGAGACCCAGTTTCCTTGTCCCATCACATTTCCACCTACGAGGAAAGTTCCATCCAGTTGAATCTCTTTTGTGTTTCCGTCACTGATCTTAATGACGCGATTTGGACCTGAATCTGTTCGCAGTAACAAGGTGGTGTTTTGTTGACTCTCTTTCTTATCGGATTCAATTTCTTTTTCTAAATCTTCAAATTCGTCAGCTGTAGGATTTCTATCTACTTCAAATCCAATGGATTCTAAGAAGTCAAACCATTCAGTCACAGTGACTTGACCACTCTTGTCAGCATCAAGAAATTTTGTGACGTTGTCCATAACCCATGCCGGTGGGTCGACGTTAGCGAGGGTACGAACCAGAGCCGTTGCTTCTTCTGTTGTAATCACGCCATCAGCATTACTATCGAGCATTTCAGTGAGTTGGGCAGCGGTAAAACCGCTGTTTTTCAGCCACTCGCCAAAACGTTCAGCCATTTGTGCAGCCATCGGGTCGTTTTGAATCACAGCGTCTGCACTGGAACGAGCAGAATCAACCCGTTGTCGAATTTCACTCTTGGCTGCTTCAGCAGCTCGTGTGCCGATTTTGTCTTTGACAGAGACAGCCCAATTTTGAACGGACTCTTGTTCTGACAGAATTTGGATAATCGTTTCTCGCGGAAGGTGGTCCGGAGGGGCATCTCCCGTGAATCGAACAGCAACTTCTGCTAATTCTTGGTTGTCTAAAACGGCAAGGTTGATTCCTTTCTCCATCATTTTTTCTTCAATTTTTTTGAACGCCATATCACGTACGCCGTTGCCTTGCATGTACACAGGACAACGACACTCCTCATCAACTTGATGCCGACAACTCAATCAGGAAATTGCAGTTGAGGCCAGTCGGAATGATTCTCTTCATTCCAATGAAGTGAGCACAGAACTGCTTCAACCTCCCCTTCATTCGCTAGATCACGTTCGATTTGTAATCGGTGAAGCCATGCTTTCAGTCGACCGAGTGCTCGACCTTTGCCAAGTCCGGTTCGCTGCATAATCCAATGGCCATCGACAAGTGATTGGTTTCCGCTCTTCAAAGGCGCCAATTCCTCTAATGCTTCAAGCAAGCCATAGACCTCATCGGCAGATTCGTT
>TARA_B100001093_G_scaffold425695_1_pt1 | contig 20884 bp, 19 predicted proteins | sample TARA_B100001093 | Tara Oceans TARA_B100001093 (sample SAMEA2623116) | marine metagenome | biome: marine biome (ENVO:00000447); feature: surface water layer (ENVO:00002042); material: "saline water (ENVO:00002010), including plankton (ENVO:xxxxxxxx)" | depth 5 m | reverse complement strand
ACAGAATATATTGTATTTTTTTTCAATATCTTTTTAGTAAATATGGCGATTAAATTCATAGTTGGTGGGTAGCTAAATATAAAAACAGTATCAAAATTTTTTCTATTCTTAATTATGTAAATTAAAGATTTTTTATGGTAATTAACCCACTGCATAATTCTTTTAGTTCTACTAAAAGATCTCTTTGAGGAAGACAAGTGTGTAATTTTTACACCATTATATGAAGAAACATAAGTATTTCTTGAAACTTTAGTTAAACCTTCTTCAGCAAAGTCATCAGAGTTATAACGATATTGAGGAGTTGATGCTAAAATTTCAATATCAAAATTGTTTTCTTTAAATTTAGATGCAATATCAGCAACTAACTTACCTGTAGATACTTGATCTGGTGGAATTGTTAAAGAATGAAATAGAACTTTTTTCATTCTTTAAAAGAATTACTTATGTCAAAAGAGTAATCGGTTTGTTTATGTTTTTTAAAATCATTGCTTTTAGAAAGTTGAATTAAATCGTCCACAATAATCTTTGAGGAGTTTCCATCTCCAAAAGGATTTACCCAATCCTTCTCTAAAGATTTAACATCATTCAATATTTTATTAAAATCTATATTTTTTTTTGTGGGGTCAAATTTTACAGACGCTTTTACATCATATACTTCTGGTCTTTCAGTTGAATATCTCATTTGAATTGAAGGAACGCCCATAATACAAGCCTCTTCAACAACTGTGCCAGAATCTGTAGCAACAAAAGTTGAATTTTTTAATAAATACATAAACTCTAAGTAACCAATTGGATTGATGACTTTTATATTATCATTTAATTTAAGATCTGAATTCTTTAGAATTTCTTGAGTTTTATAACCCATTGGAAAAACAACATTTTGTTCTTTTATGGAATTTAAAAGACTAATTATATTTGTAATACTTTTAATATCTAAAATATTTTCTCTTCTATGACTTGTTACTAATGCAAAATCATTTTTAATAATATTTTGTACTTCATTATCCAAATTATTTAAACCAGAGTCAAAATGCTTTGCATTTTCATTGATAATATCAACAATAGGATTTCCTGTAACTTTTATAATATTTTTACTTATTCCTTCATTTAATCCTTGTTGCTTGTAGCTATCTAAGTATGCATATATTCTGTCAGATAAATGATCTATAACTGTTCTGTATTTTTCCTCCGGCATTCTCCAGTCATAAGACCTCATGCACCCTTCTATATGGACTATAGGTATGTTGTGTTGAGCTGCTGCAATTGAACCCATAACTGTATTAGTATCTCCTAAAAAAACAACTGCTTTATATTTGTGTTTTTCAAAATGACTGTACAAATTTATAATTATAGAAGAAACTACAGTGGCGTCGCTTTGTGTACCAACATTAAATTCGAAGTTAGGAGCAGGGACATTTAGTTGTTGAAAAAAAGTATCTTTCATGTTTTTTGAGTAATGTTGTCCAGACCAAATAAAATCAAATTCAATATCATTTTGATTATTTAACAATTTTAAAATTTTACTGGCTCTAATTACATCCGGTCTAATGCCTAAAACTATTGCTAAATCTTTCATTTAAGTCATTATTCTATTACTAAGGTTAGATTTTGCTAATTCTTCAATATTTTCTTCAATAGTTGGTACGTTATCATATCCAGCATTTTTCCATAAAGTCGTATTCAAAGTATTATTTTTAGTTTTCAATGTTCTATCAATAAGGGTATCAGCATTAATATGATTAATTTTTACATCTTTTAAAAAGTACTTTTTAAAAGCCTCTAACAAATCGGCTTTGGATATAGAATTTGCAGGTATCAAATGATGGGTTCTAAAATCTAAAGAATTATTTTTTATAATTCCTTCAATAATTTTTGCAAAATTTAGTGTGGTAACCCCATTCCATTGATGATTCTTGTAACCCGAAACTTCGGAATCTTTATTTCTTATAAACCAATTCATTAAGGAATACCCATTGCCACTTTCCGGTCCAATTATGCTTGATCTCAATACAATTTTGTTATGTGATTCAATTTCACCAACAATTTTTGACTTTCCATACAAATCTTCAGCATCTTTATAAGAATCTTCAAAATGGTCTCCAGCTAATCCAGAAAATACACAATCTGTGCCAATTTGAATATATTTAATGTTTTCATCTTTTGCAATATTTTGAATACTGAGAGGAAAATAAGAGTTGGTTAAAATTGTCTCTTTAACTGAAACATTATCATTTTCATTAATCTTTGGTTTTATTACCCCTATACAGTTGATTATAAAATTAAATTTATCGTTATTAACGATATCTAATAAGCTATTTTGATTAATATCCAAAATGTGAGAATTATTTTTAAAATTTTCTAGTATAAATTCTGTTTTATTTCTTGTAGTAACTTCGACGTTAAAATTTTTATTTGTACTTAAATAGAGAGATACCATCTTGCCCAACATACCATTTGCACCAAGTACAAGTACTTTGTAGCTACTCATATATTTCCGGAGAATAATCTTTCCAGGGATCCCAAAATTTAGAGTCAAACCTATAATCATCATTTAAAGAATCATCTAAATTTAAAGATGAAAAATATATTGCTTTACTTTCAGGAGTGAGGTTCATTGCACCATTTGCATAACCAGGTGGAATGAAAACAACACCAGATTGTTCATTCAAAATAAACTTATCTACTTTACTTTTTTGAGATGGATTATCCCAATCACTAACCTCAACTATGCCAACCACAAACTCTCCATGAATTACTTTTATTAATTTAGCTTCCACCTTATGGCCATGCCAGGCTCTCACGGTTCCTACAGTTGGATTTGAGACTATGTAAAATCTTTTAAAAATATCTAAATTCAGTGAGTTGTAATATTCAACTGACCCCCTATGGTCCTCTGATATTCCCTTTTCCAATAAAGTTGGTTTGACTATTGCTTTCATTAACTTACACCGTATTTTTTTAGAAAATTTTGATTTGAGTAACGAATATGATTAACATTTTTTATCCTATTACTGGAAATAAGACTATAAATTTCTTCTATACCTGTTGTAAGTTCAACATCGGCTTTAAATCCTGTAGTTTCTAATAATTTGTCACTACTTACTTGATAATTTCTAGCGTCTTGAAATTTCATTGGTGTTGTTTCAATTACTGCATTTGGAATTTTATCCACGATAGCGTTTGCAATATCTATAATCTTATAATTTTTGTAATGCAGATTAAAAATTCCAGTGACTTCAGATTCTAAAGTATGGCTGATTGCATTTGCTACATCTGTGACATGTAATAATGGGCGCCACTGGTCTCCCCCAAAAACGGTTAATTTACCTTCTGTTAAAGCTTTAGTTACCAAAATATTAACAACTAGATCTAATCTTATTCTAGAAAATTCATCGCTTATCCCGAAAAGAGTTCCTAGTCTAAAAATTATAGAATTTGTGCCTCTTAAATAATCTTCAGCTTGAACTTTTGAAGAGGCGTACTCCGAAAGTGGATTAACAGAAGAATTTTCATCTAATAAACCATCCTGTGCTCCATAAACCGAGCAAGTGGATAGAAATACAATTCTTTTTTTATAATTTTCTACTAAAAATTTAACTGATTCTGAATTTATTTCAAATGTAAGTTCGGGATTAATTGAACAAGCACCATCCCCAACAAGTGCTGCAAGCCATATTACTGAATCGGCTTTATCTAAAAGTGGCAGTAACTTATCTTTATCCCGAATATCCCCATTTACAAAATTTACATCCTTTCTGTAGGATTCTTCATATATTAAAGAGTCATAAACAGTTACATTGTAATTTTCATTAAGCTTATCAACTATGCCACCTCCTACATAGCCTGCACCACCTACAACTAAAATATTCACTATTTAATACTATCTGCTACTTAATTATTTAGGAGTTTTATATAATAATTTTCGTATTTATAACTAGCTTTACCAATAGAGAATTCTTTGATTATTTTTTCTTTTTGCTTAGTTTGTACTTTATTTTTAAAATTTTTGTCATCCAATATTTTTGCAGCCAAAGTAGCAATATCATTGAAATTATTAGGATTAACTAATGTGTTGAAACTATTATCTACAAATTCACTGAGTGGTTCGATATTTGAACATATTACAGGCGTATTATTCTCAATTGCTTCCAAAACAACAAGGCCAAAGCCTTCAGATTCAGATAAGAATAAAAATAAATCTATTTTTGAAAAAAAATCTTCAATATTTTCATAATGATTGTGGAAGAAGACATATTCTTCTAGCCCCTGCTCTTTTACTTTTTCAACTAAGGTTTTTTTATAATTAATGTCGTCCGAACCAGCAAATATTAATTTATAATCTAAATTTTGCTTCTTAAGAACCAAAGCAACTTTTAGGACTCCCTCCCAGCCTTTCCATGGCAATATTCTTGCCGCCATTCCTATTGTATTGCCGTTTAGTGTAGATTCAGTTCTATTAGTGATTTCTATTCCATAGTGAATAGTTGTAATTTTCTTTGAAGAAATTTTTTTGTTCTGAACTAACCATTTTTTAATTTTTCCAGATATAGCTATAACACCATCAGATCGATTTAGAATAAATTTCCAAAAAATATTAAAAAATAAGTATTTGATTTTCGATTCTTCAGTTCTTGTACCATATTGTGCATGAACTGAAATTATGTGAATAAAACTATTATTAAATAAATTTATTAAGCCAACAAATAAATCAGCTTTAGGAAGATGGCTATGAACAATATCATAATTGTTAACTTGAATTAATTTATAAATTTCAATAATACTTAAGATTCTTTTTTTAGAAAAAACTTTAATTTCTCCCAGGTTTTGTTCAATAGAGTCTCCAATTCTATATAAATCAAATGTAAATAAATCGATTTCAAAGTTATCACAATTTTTGATCAAATTTGCTATTTGAACTTCCGCACCATCTTTTTTTAAAGTTGGGAGAACATATAAAATTTTTGGTTTATTCATTTAAATCATATAAAAAGTAAAAAATTAACCACACAACTGTATGATTATGTAATAAGTCACTTGTAAGTCCTAAAGTCAAAAATGCACTAACACTTAAGAAAGACCCATTGATGAATAGTTTTTTCAAATTTATATTTAGAATTTTTTTAATGTATTTATTAAATATTAATAAATACATTATTAGGCCAATAATTCCGTACTTTAAAATAAAAAATAAATAGGAGTTATGTGGGCCAGTTACTCTTAAGTTTTCATCAAAGCTGTTAACACTTCCTACCTTATCATTCACAACACCAACATTATTAAGTCCATTTCCAACAAACAAACTGGTTAAATTCTGGTTTGTTAAATAACCCGAAGTAGCAGTTTGCATTTCAATTCTATCTTGGATTCCTTCTGTTTCTTTTTCTGATGTAAATCTTTCAATTAGTCCAAAGTTCAAAGTGAACAAAATTGCAAGAATAAGAACACTGAGATTTTTCAAATCAGATTTCTGGATTAAGTAAACGATCATAAAAAGTGTTAAAACAATCAATGATGATCTTGAATAGGTAAAAAAACAAGATACAAAAGACAAAAATACTATTAAAGGCTTCATTTGTTCTTTAACGTTCGCAAGAGTGTAAATTCCTAAGACACATATTAAATCCCCGAAACTGTTTGGTCCGCCAGCTTGGAAACCATTTACACGCCCTGGGGTAAATCCCCATTCATTATTATTTAAACCTATATTCCAATAGTTGTATGAGTCAGTTCCTAAATTTAAATTGAAAAAATAACTAGTTATAGCAAAGCTCGCCAAAAAATAAAACAAATATATGGGTAATTTGTGATATAAAACCTTGTTCTTATTAATTGACTGTAGGTGTAAAAACAATATTAAGTAAAATGAATATCTAAAAATTTCAGTATTTAATGAATCATTATATATAAAAACATTTTGTATAAAAATATAAAATACAAATATGAGCATCGGGTAAAAGTTTTTAACATTGTCTACTTCAAATAATTTTTTTGAAGATAAAAAAACTAAGAAAATGTATAAAATTATTGGTATATCGTCCAAATGAATCGATTCTATATTTAAACTTAAATGAGGAAATAAAGGTATTAAGAATAAGATAAAGATAATTTTATCTTTTAGTAATTTAATCACTAACGTCTCCTAGAAAATGCACTTAATATTAAATATTTTATAGCTTCATAAACTATTACTTTAGACATTTTAGAATCTCCTAAGCTTCTTTCGTAAAAAGTAATTGGTACCTCTTTAATAGATTTATTACTTTTTGATGTTAAAAAGGTCATTTCAATTTGAAAAGCATAGCCGTTTGACTTGGTTTCATAAAAATTAATATCCTCTAAGCAGTTTCTAGAATATATTCTAAAACCACTAGTCATGTCTTTAACTTCTAAGCCTAAAAGTGTTCTTGCAACAATATTTGCTGTCACTGAAAGCGACTTACGCGCTCTACTCCAGCCTTTAGTCATTCCTCCTGTTATGTACCTACTACCTATTACCAAATCAAATTTATCTTTATATGTAACTAACTGCTGCAAATCTGAAAATGAATGAGAGAAATCAGCGTCCATTTCCACAAAACTTATATAATCTTTTTTCAGAGCCCACTTAAATCCGTCTCTGTATGCAGAGCCCAGTCCTAGTTTTTCAGGTCGTTCTAGTAAATGTATATTTGAATTTGTTTTTGAAAATTTCTTTACAATTTCTCCCGTACTGTCAGGTGAATTATCATCAATAATTAGAACGTCATATTTAGTTCCTATAAAGAGATTGAGAAAATCTTCAACATTTTTTGATTCATTATACGTTGGAACTAATACCAGAGTGTCATTTGTTAAATCCATTAACTTTAGTTTAATTTATATGAAATAGAAGTTATGAATTAAATAAATAGATAAAAGTTTAAATATCTTATTATCATTATTTAAGTGAAAAATATATTAATTACTGGAGCTGCAGGTTTTATAGGCTTTAATTTGTCTATAAGTTTCTTAAAGGAAAAAAACTTAAACATTATCGGTGTTGACTCTCTAAATGATGCCTATGACAATAATTTTAAGAAAATAAGAATCAGGGAATTAGAAAAAAATAAAAAATTTTCATTTTTAAATTTAGATTTATCTAATGAAGATTCTTTCAATGTCTTGTCTAACAATAGTATTGATACTGTATTTCACCTAGCTGCTAGAGCTGGAGTTCGCCAAAGTTTTCGTGAACCAAAAAAGTATATAACTGACAATACAATTTCTACTGCTAATTTATCAAACTTTATAAAAAATAATAAAGTAGAAAAATTAATAATTGCTTCAACCTCTTCAATATATGGAGATAGTGGTGACACTCCTATGAAAGAAGATAGAGATGAAAAATATCCCCCGCCTTCCGTATACGCATCCTCAAAACTATCAGGAGAGCTAATGGCAAAAACAATATTAGAAGGATCTGATACCTGTATACAAATTCCAAGATTTTTTACAGTATATGGTCCTTTTGGAAGACCAGATATGTCTATATTGCGTTTTATACATTGGGTATACACGGGTTCCGAAATACTACTTTATGGAGATGGTAATCAAAAAAGGTCATTTACATATATAGATGATGTTGTAAGCGCACTTCATAAATTATATAATTCAGATGTTCAAGGTGTTTTCAATATTGGATCTGATAAAACGGAAAGTCTTAATAATGTAATAAAAAGTATCGAAAATAATTTAAATATGGATGCAAAAATTGATTACCAACCAAGGGCTTTTAAAGATGTTGATGTTGTTATACCAAACTTAGATAAAATGAGAGAACTTAATTGGAATCCAGAAATTTCAATTTCTGAAGGAATTAAAAATACAATTGAATGGTATTTAAACTATAAAGAAGAAATGAAAAATATAGAATTTAAATTTACATATGAAAAATAAACTAGAAAAAGTCGTTATAACTGGAGGGGCTGGATTTATAGGTTCTAACTTGGCAAAATATTTATATGAAAATGGAACTGAAGAAATATTATTAATTGATGATTTTTCTACAGGTTCAGAAAAAAATATTGAAAAGTTTAAATCGGCAAAAGTAATTAAAAGCAGAATAGAAGATATCAATAATTTACAAAATGAAATTAAGGATTATGATTTCTGCTTCCACCTAGCAGCAGGTGTAGGTGTTAAATATATCATGGAAAATGTAAGTAAAGCACTAAACACAAACATTCAAGCAACTCACAAAATTTTTGATGCCTGTTCTTCAGCCAATGTACCAATTCTAATTACCTCAACTTCAGAAGTATACGGCGTATCAGAAGATCTTGTATGGACTGAGGATACAAAAAGTCTTTTAGGGCCTCCGACTAAATTGAGGTGGTCGTATGCAACTTCAAAATTGATAGACGAGTTTATGGCATTAGCTGAACATAATGATGGTAATTTAAATCCAATTATTGTTAGATTATTTAATATTATAGGGCCAAATCAATCATCAGAATTTGGGATGGTTGTTCCAAAGTTTGTCGAGGCCGCAATTAATAATCAAGATATTTACGTACACGGAACCGGAGAGCAAACAAGATCTTTTACTTGGGTTGGTGATGTAGTAAAATATTTTAAAGAATTGGCAAGTTTAGGTCCTTACGGAGAAATTTTTAATATTGGACAACCAGAAGAAGTCAGTATTAAGAATCTGGCTGAAATGATAATTAACAAAACTAATTCATCATCAAAAATCAAGTTTATAACTCATGAAGAAGAGTATGGTAAAGCATTTGAAGACCCTATGCGTAGGACGCCTGGAATTGATAAAATAGTAGCTCTAACCGGGCTAAAACCTAGTAAAAAACTTGAAGAAATGGTTGAAGAAATAATAAAATACAAAACAAACAACTTGTAAAATTTTATGAAAATATTGATTGTCGTTGGGATATTCCCGCCTGACATAGGTGGACCTGCAACATTTGTACCTTTAGTTGCAAAAAAACTTGTTGATAATGGATACTCAGTTACAGTTGTATGTTTGTCAGATAAGCTAATTCATGAAGATGGTCTTTATAATTTTAAAATACATAGGATAAAAAGAAGACAAAATTTAATTGTCAGATGGTTAAAAACAATTATTGCAATTACAAAATACGGTTTAAAATCAAATCTTATATTTGTAAATGGTCTTCCTATGGAAAGCTACATCTCAAATATAATTATAAGGAAAAAAACTATACGTAAAGTAGTTGGTGATTGGGCATGGGAAAGAGGGAGAAATTTAAATCTTACTTCAGATGCATTTGATGAGTTTCAGAATAATTCTCATAACTTACATCTTGAAATAGCAAAATTTTCTAGAGGATGGACAGCTAGAAGAGTTGACCTGGTTATTACACCATCGAAACATCTAAAAGATGTTGTTAACAATTGGGGGGTAAAAAGGGAAAATATAATAGTTGTTTACAATGGAACAAAAATAATTCCTGTTGACACCAAAAAAGATAAAAATTATAAAAAAATACAACTATTAACTGTGGGAAGACTTGCACCATTTAAAAATATAGACAGGATAATCCTTTCTCTAAATGAATTAAATAATGAAAAATTAGACTTTGAGTTAACAATTGCTGGAGATGGGCCTGAAAGATATTATTTGGAAACAATGGTGAAAGATCAAAATCTTGACAATAAAGTAATATTTACCGGACAGCTTGTAGAAAAAGATTTAGAAAAAGTTTATAAGAATTCAGATATATACATTCAAGCTTCTGGTTATGAAGGACTGCCTCATACCTTATTGGAAGCAATAAGCTACAATCTTTCAATTATTTCGACACCAATAGGGGGGACGAATGAAATACTTGAAGACAACAAAAATGGTTGGGCAATTGACCTGGTTGAAGGAAAGTTTCCATCAGAAATAGATATAGCTAATAAAATAAAATATATTTTGGAAAATAAAAAAGAAAATTTAGAAAAAAAAGAGCTAGCAAGAAATCTACTAAAGAGTCGATTTAACAAAGAAGAAAATTTTAATTTATATATAGATATTATTGAAAAAGCAATAAAAAATGGATAACAAAAAAAACATTCTTTTTTTAGGTACAACAAATTATGGATTTGAATTATCAAATAGCGATAAGAACAAGTTCAAAGAACTAAATTCAATGCTCAATGTATTTGTTTTCACTTATGGGAAACTGGCGAGAGAAATAGATTTTGAAAATGTAAAAATTAAATATTTAAAAGAGCCAAAACAGTTATTAACAAAATATTTGAAATTTTATTTCTTTAGTATTTTCACATTAATGAATTTCATTAATGTGAATAATATTTCAATAGTTTCAGCAAAAGAACCAATTTCTGCATTGAATCCAGTTTTAATTAAATTAATTTTTAAAAAAGATATAAAAATAATTATTGAAAATCACGGTGACTACAGAATTCAACTTCTACAGCAAAGAGACTCATATATATTTTCTAAAACCATTTTTTTAACTAAATACATAAATAAGTTTGTTTTCAATCATGCGGATATGCTTAGAGGTGTAAGTAAGCAAAATTCAAAAGCATTTAAAATATATAATCCAAACTTAAGAAATTATAATTTTCCTGCTTGGATTGATAATTCAATTTTTAAATACACCAATGTGGAAAGGAGTAACGACATATTATTTGTTGGAAATATTATTAAAAGAAAAGGAATTGAGTTTTTAATCAGATCTCTTTCCCCTTTTTTAATCGAAAATAAAGATGTTGTTTTTCGAATAGTTGGTAAAAAAGAAGATGCGAAATATTTTCAAAGTCTTAAAAAGATAATTGAAAAGAATAATTTAGATGATCAAATCTTGTTTTTAGATGAATTAAATCAGAATGACATCTCAATTTTAATGAATAAATCAAAAATTTTAGTAATGGGAAGTACTTCGGAAGGCCTACCAAGAGTTCTTATTGAAGCAGGATTCTGTAAATTACCATCTGTTGCCACAGATATTGATGGGATTTACAATCCCTTTTTTACTAATGGTGGCACATTAACATATAAATTAAATTCGGAAAATGATTTTATGAATAGCTTCAATAAACTCAATAGCGATGAAGGTCTTTGGAAAATTCAAAGTGAAAAATCATATAAACTTTCAAATGAAATTGCGGGAAATGGTAGATTTGTTAACAATTGGCTAAAAATAATTACTATGATTAATTCTGAGTTATGAGTGATAAGCTCCTCCTTCTAAACCTAAGTGTAGATAGTGAAAACACATCCTTGGCATTTACACAAACATGGATAAATGAACTTGCTGTGTACTATGAAGAAATTGATGTTATCACTCTTCGAGTTGGTGAAAAATATAAAGTAAACAAAAATGTAAAACTATTTTCGATTAATGATAAGAATTCTAATTTATCAAAAATAAATCAGCTATTTAAATTGTTTAAAATAACTAGATTTTTAATAAATAATAATAGTTATCAACATTGCTTTGCGCATATGTCACCACTGCAACATTTAGTTGCAAAATATTTCCTTTACAAAAAAAATGTAAAATCAACTCTATGGTTTACGCATATTGGACCAAAATTTGGACTCAAATGGATAATTTTATGGTTTTCCTCATTTTTAGCAAATAATATTGTAACTGCATCAAAGAATTCATTCCCATTCAAGTTTAATAATATAATAGTTACTGGTCATGGCATACTATTTGAAAAATTTTATAATAAAAAAGTAAATTTTATTGGAAAAAAATTTTTAGTATTGAGCAGAGTCTCTAAATCTAAAAATATTGAAAATACATTAGAAAATTTTTTAAAAATCAAAGATTTCAAAAATAGTAGTATAGATATTATTGGTGGTGTTTTAAATAAAAATGATGAGGATTATTTAAATTACTTAAAAGATAAATATAAGGTCCATGAAAATATAAATTTTCTAGGTAAGAAATCCCATGATTCTTTACCCCAAATTATTAAAAATTATGACATAAGCATTAATAACACCAACAAAGGTTTTTTTGATAAAGCTGTTCTAGAATCTATTTCAGCTGGTAATATCTGTTTCTATAAATCTGAAGATTTCAATTTTCTATACTCTGATTCATTTACAAATTTTTTACTTTTTGAGGATAACAATCTTTACAAAAAAATTGATTTATTGCTACTACAGAATAATGATTCTATAGTAAGTGAGATAACCTATTCTCAAATTGAAGCAGAAAAACATGCACTAAACAACGTAGTTTTAAAACTAGTTACTATTTTTAAGACAGTTTAGATTTTACCCAGTCAATAGTCTTTACTAATCCTACTTCTAATTGAATTTCAGGTTTCCAATTAAGCTTTGTGGTTGCTTTTTTAATATCGGGCTTCCTCTGCATTGGGTCATCTTCTGGTAGGTCTACATATAAAATTTTTGAAGAGGATTTAGTATGCTTTATTACTAGCTCTGCAAGTTCTAGGATTGTAATTTCATAAGGATTTCCAATATTAAATACCTCAGCACTTTCAGATGACATTGCTTGAACTATTCCAGAAACCGTATCACTAACGTAACAGAAACTTCTAGTTTGATTTCCTTCTCCATAAATAGTGATATCGTCTCCTTTTAATGCTTGATAAATAAAATTAGTAACTACTCTTCCGTCATCAAGTTGCATTTTTGGACCATAAGTGTTAAATAATCGAACTATTCTAGTGTCAACATTGTAAATTCTGTTGTAACTTGAAACAGCTGCTTCGGAAAATCTTTTAGCCTCATCATACATGCTCCTTACTCCGTTAGGATTGACTCTTCCCCAGTATGTTTCAGGTTGTGGAGATACTTCTGGGTCTCCATATACCTCGGATGTAGAAGTAAGTAAATATTTAGCTTCCTTAGCTTTCGCTAAACCTAAGGAATTAATAGTACCAATACTTCCAGCTTTAAGAGTATTGATTGGATTTTGAGTATAAGCTTTAGGTGATGCAGCGCTTGCAAGGTGTAGAACATAATCAATATCCTCGTCTATTTGAATATAATTCTGTACATCTGAATTTATAAATGAATAATTTTTGTGTTCACGAAAAATATTTACATTATCTTCAGAACCAGTCAAAAGATTATCTAGAACTATAACTTTGTCATTTCTATTCAAAAAAAAGTTTACAAGATGTGTTCCAATGAAACCTGCCCCACCAGTTATTAGAATACGCATACTCAGATCCACATCTTAAATATAAAAGTGTTTTCCAAAGATTTAATTTTAGATATCAATACTTCCCTATCTACCGATTCGTCAGGAAACATCTCTACATACAGGCAGTTTTTTTTAAGCTCTTCAATTGTGGTGATTGACGTGTATTCACTTCCTAAGTTTATTCTTGAATCGTAGATTGAAATATTACCATTGAGAGGCTTGAGTTTATTGTAAATCTTAAGAGTGGGTGATTCTCTCAAATCATCAGTATTTTCTTTAAATGGAGCTCCAATCAATACAATATTTGTTAAATTTTGTTCTACGGAGATACGATGCAAATATTCAACAAACCAATCAATTTGAAGGTCATTTGATTTAATTATGTTAGACATCAATGGTAACTCATAGTTTTCTTGATAGGAAAATACTACTTCTTTTACGTCTTTTGGGAAACAAGAACCTCCCCACCCTGGTGATGGTCTGAAGTAATGATTACCAATTCTTTTATCTAATCCCATTGCTTCAATAACCCCTAAAGGATCTCCTCCATTTTCATGTACTAATTTATAAGTTTCATTTACAAAAGAAAGCCTCATTGCTAAGTATGTATTAGATAGATATTTAATTAATTGTGAACTTTTTGGATCAGTAATTACAATTTTACAATCAAAACTATCGTAAATTTTTGAAAAGTTATCAACGATATTTTTATCTAATCCACCTATAACTATTCTATCGGGATTAAAAAAATCATAGAATGCAGATCCCTCTCTTAAGAATTCGGGATTAAATATTATTTTATTAAAGTCAATATTATATTTATCACACAATAATTCTATAAGTTCACTTTTAATTGTTGACTTTATACAAATATTAAAATTATTTTCAAGCTTTTTAAGTGTTTCCAGTGCGCTTTCAACAAATTTAGTTTCTGTATTACCTGAATCTAAGTTTGTGGGAGTTTGAACACAAACAAAAACTACTTCTGTGTTTTTTGATATCCCAGATTCATAATCCGTATAAAATTTTATGTTATTACTGACAGTTTCGTTTTTCAAATAAGAATCGAGATCTGGTTCATAAAACGGAGGATTGTTGTTTTTTAACTGGTTAATGAGATTGTGGTTAAGATCTACAATAGAGACATTGTTATTAAGTTTTGCGAAACCAACCCCAGTAATCAAACCTACATAACCGGCACCAATAATTGTTATGTTCATCATATTTATATTACATAAAAATATTAAATAGATATAAGTTAAAATTAAATAGACAAAATTATGATATATTTTATAGCACATTCTGATTGGATTCTTTACAATTCCAGAAAAGAAATTTCGTCAGGATTAATGAAATTAAATTATAAAGTTGTATCAATTACAACAAAGGAAGATTACTCCGATAAATTAAAAAATTTTTTTGATTCATTTTTTGAATGGGATGTAGATAAAAATAAATTGATAGACTTAAAAGGGGTTGTAAATCTTAGAAGTATCATTAAAAATTTTTCAAAAGAAGATACTGTCCATATATTTAGCTTAAAGTCTGGTTTATATTATCTTTTTGCTTCACATTTTTTAAGAAAGAAATATAAAATTGTTTTATCTGTAACAGGTCTTGGTTATTTATTTTCAAAAAGTATTAAAAGTAAAATTTTAAGAAATATCCTCAGACCCTATATGAAATTTTACTTCAACAAAAAAATTGATGTAATTATATTTCAAAATAAAGTTGATGAAAAAATTCTTACAAATTATATCAGCTATAAAAGAAAAAAAATATTAATTAAAGGTAGTGGTGTAAACACTAGTAATTTTTTAATAAAACAAGGAATAGGTACAAATAGTAATGTGTTAAAAATTATAATGTGTTGTAGGTTGCTTAAAGATAAAGGAATTGAAGAATATTTAAGATTATCTTCTTTAGTTGAAGATAAAAATTTTGAATTTTATTTAGCAGGAACTGTTGACCAGGGTAATCCTGCGTCATATTCGGAAAGTGAAATTAATCAGCTCGTTGAAAAACATAACATTAAATATTTAGGTTGGCTAGATACAGCTAACTCATTGAAAAATTTTGATATTTCTATTTGTATGTCGTATCACGAAGGGCTTCCAAGAATTGTGTTAGAGTCTTTATACGTTGGCTTGTACACATTGTCAAACAAACTTCCAGGGTTAATGACGATTTTTGAGGAAAACGACAATGGAAAATTGATTACAAATAACTCTTTGGATGAATTTAAAGAATATATTTTTCAATTTAGAGACATTGAACAAAATGAAGAAAAAGTTGTCTTTTCTAGAACAAAAATTGAATCAAATTTTTCAACTAATAAAATTCTTAAAGAATTTGTAAAAGTTTACGAACAACTATGAGTGAATTTCAACTTCCAGTTTTTTTTGTGTTTATTTTGTCTGCAGTGCTTTCATTTATTCTTAATAAATTTTCTCTGAAGTTGAGAAACACAAATAAAGAAAGAGAGGGGTTGAATGAAATAAGATTGTCAAAATTAAAAATACCAACATATGGAGGTATTTCAATGTCATTGGCATTTCTAATTTCTACACGCTTATTAGGAAAAGCAGATTACGAAATCGAACAAATTGCTATATTCTCAGTTTTTATAACTTTAATAGGATTTTTTGATGATAAGTTCAATCTAAACTGGAAATTAAAACTACTTTTACAAGTACTAGCTATAAGTACTCCAATTTTAATATTAGGAATATATTTAAATATTGAAGTACTGCTTGGGGTTAATTTCAATAATGGTTTGAATTTAGTTGCTACAATTTTTTGGATTGTTTTACTAGTTAATTCTCTAAATTTTCTTGATAACATGGATGGTTTAGCTGCCACTACCGGAACAATGATAGCTATAAGTCTTGCAATTCTTAGTTATATTTCGAACCAGTATAAGTTAACTGATATTTCTCTAGTTTTGATGGCTTCAATGCTTGGTTTTTTGTATTTTAATTTACCAAATGCAAAATTATATATGGGAGACTCAGGAAGTCTTTTTATTGGATATTGTTTAGGTTTTATTAGTATTTTATTTTCTTGGAGTAGCAATCTAGAAAGTTCTTGGGTTTTCCAAATTCAACCAGTCATACTATTTTTTACAATTCCAGTTTTAGATTTTTCCACGGTATTTATATCTAGAATTAAAGAAGGAAAATCTCCTATGACAGGGGGTACTGATCATATTTCTCATAGATTACTTAATAAAGGTTTTAACACAGATCAAGTTTTGATAATATTTGTTTTTATGTCTATTTTGATACTAATTATTACTATGGGAATAATTTTTTTAAACCAAACTGCATCTTTTTTGCTTTTAATACTATATTTTTTACTTGTTATATTGTCATTGATGTATTTTTTAAAATTAGATCCGCTAAATTAGTTTTTCAAGATTTTCTACTGACTCAGGTGTACCTGCATCAACCCACCATCCATCAACAATGTCATAATTCAGTCGCTTTACATTCATATATTTTTCTAAAAGGTTTGTAATCTCGTACTCTCCCCTATCTGACTTTTTAAGTGTTTTAATTATTTCAAAACAGTCATAATCAAATAAATATAATCCTGTACCGATAAAATTCGATTTAGGATAATTTGGCTTTTCTTCTATTGAAATTATCTTATTTTCTTTTAACTCAACAACACCGAATTCTTGCGGATTAGAAACTTCTTTTATAAACATATGAGAATTGTTAGATTCGAATTTAACACCCAATAAAGGATTCAATTCAAAGAAGTTGTCACCAAGGATGTAGAGTACTTTTGAGTCTTGTTTGATAAATTTTTCGGCGTGTAGAAGTGCATGGGCCACACCCAATTGTTCTTCTTGTACAGAAAATTTTACATCTAAATTAGGAAATTCAGTATTTATTTCTCTTTTTATTAAACTATCAAAATTTGGATTAGTAATTACAATAAAATTAGATAATTTCCATGTTAATAACTGATTTATTTGATTTGTAATCATTGCTTCATTTTTAATTTTTAAAAGCATTTTGGTACTTTTATTGCCTCTGTAGTCTTTTAATCTTTTTCCCAAACCACCTGCAGCTATAACAGTATAAATTTTTGACATATTGTATCTTTTAGTTGACTCCTTTGATTATAGTTGTTGTTTGAATATGAAAAATAAAAATATCATCTTAGGTTTTATTATTCTTGCAATTTCTGGAATTGGTGTATTGATTTACAATTTAATTCCTCAGTTTGAAACTACTGAATTTGATAAAGAATTAATTTTAGATATAAGTGAAGGTGCAACTACAACATCCGTCCAACCTAATACCCCTACAACAGTAATAGGGGGTGAATTTGAAGAAAAAATTGAAATAATGGACTCAGATCTAGAAATTTTACTAGAAAATAATAATACAGAATATATTTCAGAATACTTTGAAACTTATTTATTAATTGGTACTGATAGAAGGAGTGAAAATAGTTCGCTATCAAGAGGGTTTGTCACAGGACAGAGGTCAGATGTAATCATTCTTGCTCTAATTAATAAAATGAACTCCGAAGTATCATTAATTTCACTCCCTAGAGATTTATTGGTACAAAATCCATGTACTGAAGAAATTCAAAGAATCAACTCGACTTTTCAAAAAAATGATTGCGGTAATTCGGCTGAAAACTTATCTGCTTCAATTTTTAATATTACAGGACTCCTGGTTGACCACTTTGGCTTGTTTACGTTTGAAGGATTTGAAAAAATTATTGATTCGTTAGGTGGTGTAGAAATTTGTTTAGAACAAACCCAAAGAGAAGGTTTTTCTTTTGAACTTGAAAAAGGATGTCAAATAACTGAAGGAAAAATTGCTTTGAATTGGGTTGTCTCAAGAAATACTGAAATTTTAGTTGGTGAAAAAATAGTAGATGAAAATGGCAATGATGCATCACAGTGGGAGCCTATGTCTGGTGTAAGTGATCTTTATCGAGTAAAAAAACAACAAGATATAGTAATTTCTCTTTTAAGTAGATTAAATGAGTTTAATTCATACACTGACTTGTATAGCCTAATAAAAGCTCTTGAGCTCACTTTTACAATTGATGAAAATTTAACAATTCCAAATGCAACTCAAATTTTGTGGGGCTATAGAAATTTTAATTTTGATAATGTTAATAAGTTGACAGTTCCAACTAAGCCTTACAGAACTGAAGATGGAAAAGAAGTTTTAATTTTGACCAGTAACTTCTATGATTTTATTACAGCTCAAAATCTTCTTGACGAATAAAAGCATCTTTTAGGCCTAATAAAATTACAAATATAATTGTTGCGTCTGGTGAGTATATAAGATCATTTGTAAAATTGTGAATCAAGTAAAAAATTAAGCCAAGAGTAATAAGTAGCAAGTCATGATGAAAGGAAAATTTGTAATTTCTAAAGACCAAAAATATTAGAAATGAAAAAAATAATAAACCTTGAAAAAGTCCAAATTCAACAAAAAAAGTAAGATACCCGTTATGTGCGGTTGTTAGTTGGCTCAAATATGATGTACTTACTAATGGTGGTTTCTCATTGTCAATTTTCCCACTTTTTTGAACTAGTACCCCTGAACGCAAACTAAAATCACCAACCTGATTTACATACTCTCCATCATCATTTGTCCATTGAAATAGAAGACGTCCATCATCAATGTTGACTTTCCAGGATTGAATATCTTCAGTGAATGAAGAAGTGTTTGAAACTAAAGTTTGAGTCTCCCATGGAATTTCTGGTAATATAAGTTCAATAACAATTTCGAAATCATCATTAAAATTATAATTATTCTCAATTGCTAACCAATATTTGTTTGGGTTAAATAGTTTTATTCCACCATCTTGAAATGTAATTTTAGAATTGTAATTACTTAAAGTACTTGGCTTGAAAACATAATAATCTATATCAAGATATTCTTTACTAAATACTATTTTTTGTAATTTATCATTATCCTGAATTGAAATACTTTTTATTGTTGAATCTAAAAATGTATTACCAAAAGATTGTCCATCAGCATATCCTCCAATCTCAATCAAGCCTCTATTGAAATTCAAATCAATAACTTCTCCCGTGTAGTGGGGATATCCAACAACTTTCCACTCCACACCATTGTTAGAAGTATAAAAAGTAATTTTTGACCTAGGGAGAATAGAATCATATCTATCATATTTAATTTTGATAAAACCATCAATATCCCTAAATTTGCATTCGTCACACAATAATTCTAAGTTTGATTGGGGCAATATATTATCACTTATAAAAAGAGATTCGACTATTACGCTTAGCTCTCCAATCGCTAGAGGTCTATTCGGACATGCATATTTTTTTGACTCTTCACACTCTACAAATAAATTGGAAGATTTAAGGTAGCTGAAATAATCTGCATTTAAAGAATCATTGGCTAAATCTGTAAATTCAAATGAAGCCGAATTAGATTTTATTATATTCAAAATATGTGCTAAACATGCAAAATTGGCACGAGTAATAAGTGCGTCTTGGTTAATTCCACATTGATCATTCATAGAGTTTTCAATCTGAATTTCATCTATATTAAATATTGTAAAGAATTTTACCAATGTATTCGAATCAACTCTTAAGTACTGACAAGTGTTTCTATCATCTGAACAAGGTTTTGCTATAAAGTACTGCTGCAAGACTTCATAGCCTCCACCAGAGGTACCAATAAAAAAATTTATACTGGAATTTCTATATTCTTCAGGGGTTATCCCTAACTCTACCTTGTTCAAAGAAATTTTTAAATTTTCTTCAAGCAGTTCAGGGTTTACAGATAGAAGATAGGGCTCATATATTTTTTCAACATACTTGCCTCCTCCAACCCCACTAGTGAGCTGAATGTTAGATACAGCAATATTTGCTAAAAGAGATCTATCATTTTCTTTTAAAATATAGCTCGAAGGTCCAAGGTACAACAAAGCAAAAACTGAAATTAGTATTCCTAAGACGTAAAAAATTTTTGTTTGTCGTGATTTTAAGTTTAAGAGAATAAATAGTAAAGAAACAAGTAAAAAAGCTACATAGCTTCCCCTAGAATATGTTATAAAAAAAAGAAATAAATTTAAGATTGTTGCAAAAAAGTAATATCTTCTTTTTGTGATTTGTAAAAAATAAAAATTCAAAATTACAAAAATTCCAAAAATTGTTCCTGCAACATTTGGACCTGAGCCTTGAAATCCAGAAAGTCTTCCAGAGAAAAATAAATTTACTGAATCAGAGTAGTTTGTAATCCACCCAATAGAATTATTCAAAAAAGATAGATTTAAACTAAAGGCAATAAAATTTATTGAATAGACAATAATTAGGGGGAAGAAAAATATTTCTACATCTTTCATTCTTAAATCTGATAATAAGTTTTTAATTAATAGTCCAATAGATATATAGAGAATTAATCTCAAGCTTGTTGTATTGCCATTAAAAAAAAGATAGAAAATAGCAAGTAATGTAATTAGAAATATCCATGGAAAATTATCTTTTGTTTTACTCGAAAAGCTGACACTTCTTAGAATTAATCCTCTGTTATAAATTTGAAAAAAATTCGAAAATAAAAGTATAAAAAAAAGAAATAAAATAGGTATATCAGAATATTCAAAAATTGAAACTTTTCCAATACTTGGCGGAATTATTAATGAAATTGCTAAAAAGATTCCAGATATTAGTAATGTTATATTTTTAAACAAGTGGGCCTGGCAGGACTCGAACCTACGACCGACGGATTATGAGT
>TARA_B100001093_G_scaffold110887_1_pt1 | contig 20966 bp, 17 predicted proteins | sample TARA_B100001093 | Tara Oceans TARA_B100001093 (sample SAMEA2623116) | marine metagenome | biome: marine biome (ENVO:00000447); feature: surface water layer (ENVO:00002042); material: "saline water (ENVO:00002010), including plankton (ENVO:xxxxxxxx)" | depth 5 m | reverse complement strand
AAGTAAATTATCTACAAATGGTCTATAGTCATCGTACCAATTATTAGCAACATTAGCTCTAATTTCACCAGTCATTCCAGAGTGGAAATCACAAACATAATCATAAACATCTCCGCCTTCTGGCATAGTTACTGTAACTGTAGATGTTCCTTGACCACTTACTCCTGCAACATTAGTTCCGCTTTTTCTGATATATAATGGATGTCCACCAGATGCTTGATTATCAATAACTACAGTATCACCCGGTTTTACAGTAATAACTCTATTACTAACTTGTGTATCACCTGCAACTTTAGCATAAATTCTATCATCACCAGTTACTTCATAAGCACTTGAGCCTGAAGCAGTCATTGTAATATTCCAAGTTTTTGGTTTATAACTATTATTACGAGTGATTGTTTCAGATGAACCATCTGCTTGATATGCTACAATCTGACTGATATCATTTATTTTATAGAATCTTTCGTGGTCAACTCCTACGAATCCCCATGCTCCTGTTACTACAGTTGCATTACGAACTCCTGTGACAGGATTGACCGGTTTATTAATGTGCCAAGTTAATGCTGTATAGTAAGCAGTTGTTACACCATCAGCTAAATACATAACTCTTAATGAACTTTTTTTACCCCAACCACAATACTTACCACCTGCTGCACTGAGTACACCAATTGCATGAGATGAGAACCAATTTGTATTATTATTAGTTACTTGATTGTTTCTTGCTGAAGTCATTGAACTGGAAGTATCGCTCCACTCCATAGGAACAAATTTAGAATTATTACTATCCCATTCTTCAAAATCAACATGGTCTTCGTGACCTGCATTACCTGAAGCTGGACTACCTGCTTCAATAGCAACAATATCTACATATTCACCAAGATAATTGCTTTTAACAGTATCATCAAATTGATATTCAGTACCTTGAAAATAACCAAATGGCTGTGTACCATCTGCTGTTTTAAACTCGCTTGTAAAAAACATATTTAAACCAGTATTTTCTGCACCATTACCAGTAGGATTAAATTTAGTTCTGTATGTTACACTGCTTGTTTCGTATCTTGGAGTAGTAGATGGATATGATACTAATTCTTGTACATCTCTTTCTGGTCCACATTCAATTACTTTAGAACTTGCTCTTAATGTTTCTGCTTCTTCGTCAGTCAACATCATCGCAATCATACCATCCCATAAATCAAAGTTACAATGAACTTGCATTCCAGCTGCTTCATTAGCTAGAAAATCTGCTTCATCTGTCCCTGGCTGAAATATAACGTTATGAATACGTTTGCTCATTTATTTAACTCTCTAGTTTTAATACGTCAATAGTAACTGTAACTGTTCCTGCACTTCCAGAATTATTTTGTACTGCTACTGGAACCTCAGTTTCACTGTCATCAAGCCATCCCATAATAGATGGTGTGATTTTAAATTCTGTAGTACCAGAAGCTGTAGCAATAAATTCTGCAATAACACCTGAGCCATTTGATGGGTCAGTTCCTTGTGTTCTTCCTGCGTCTGCAGTTCTTGATGCTGTATCAGAATAAATCCTTACCCAACATTGTTTGTCTACTGTAACTTTTTGTAAAGCGAATGATAATCCTAACGTTGCGTATTCAACAGAACCTGAAGCACCATCTGAGATTGAAGCAGTTGTTTCTGCTTCTTGTACTCTTGAAGCTCCACCTCCACCTCCGCCACCGAGGTCTGAATTATTTGCAAGTTGTACCCAGTTACCTGAGTGTGCAAAATACGCTGCACCTGTACCATGTACATGAGCAAACATACCGTGATAAGTTGAAGCATTTGGTAAGTCACCTTCTGTAGAATAAACATTATTAAATAATACTTTATTACCACCCATATCTAAATCAGAGGCAGTTACTGCATTAATAATATCAGTGTTTGAAACCGAGCTACCACCCGATGCGTTTAATACTCCGTTACTTGCTGTTAAATTATTACCTGCAATTGCTGTAACAAAATCAGCGATCGTGTCTTTCTTAGAATTATTAGAATCATCAGCATCAATAAATCCAATACTATCTGATGCTACATCAAGTGTTCCACCTGTTAAACTGTTGAGGTCAGTACCACCGCCTCCACCGCCGCCTGAAGCATTAATTGTAACACTATCTGCATTAGCATCAGTTGTAATAGTAACATTAGAACCAGCTACTAAAGTAAGAGTATCTGTAGTTCCATCGGCTGCAATACTTGTTTGACCTGCAACTGCAATGCTTCCAAATGTATTAGCAGAAGAACCACCGCTTGGTAATGCAGTCCATGTATAATCAGAACCATCCCATTGTAATACTTCATTACTTCCTGCACCTGAAACATTTAAATGAGCATCAACATCAGAATCTTCATAAGAACTATTAGAGCCGCCACCGCCTCCTCCAGTCATTTCAACCCAAGTATAAGTACCATCTGCGTTTGTCTTTAATACATAATCAGATGTTTCTGAATTAGTAACGTTATTTGCATAGACATGAGGGGCAAGAGGGTCTGTATAATTTAAAATTGAACCACCAGAAGTATCTGCAAGTAATCTTCTCCAAGAACCGTGAGCATAGTACATTGAACCAGTATCGTGAGCATGGCCGATAGCTCCGTGATAAGTACCAGGGTTCAGTGCTTGTAAGCTTACTAGTGTATCATAATAGAATGATATTTTATGTGGTTTACCTGTTAAATCGAAATTACCATTTGCATCAAATAAATTGGTAGCAGATGTTGAACTACCTAATGCTAGGTATAATTCATTGAAGTTATCGTTTGATTTATCGAAAGCATTACGTAACGGGTCACCTGTCCCGTCGTTCGCAGATGCTCCGATATTAATTGTTTGCTTGGCCATAGCGTCCTCTTTTAAAAATCTTTAATTTTATTATTTATCTCTAGTATGATATATCGTAATCGTTCTCTAAATACTTTTCAAGTAATCTAAACATATCCGTAGATACTGTATGAGCAACATTATCATTTAAGAAAATTGTATTACCGTAATCTACTAATGTACTTGCCGACCCGTAAGCCGAACCACTTAATAAATTACCATTATATCCTTGTGATTTTGCAAATGCAAGTGCACTGTTTGGCGCACTTAGGAATGTTTGTCCTACAAAGTTTCCACCAGTGTATGGAACCGTTGTATCAAGTCTTCCGTTTAAATGTAAAATCTTTCTTTGTGGTAATGATGTAACTAATGTATCATATCCATCATTTGAATATGCATTACCTGTTTGTTCGTGATTAGATGGATAATAGAATTGACCACCTCTGTATTGGTCATTTGTTGTCTGTGATATAATACATGCAATTGTATCAACACCAGTATCTTCAATTTCTACTGCTGCTCTCAATGCAAGTCCACCACCATTACTTATTCCTATAATACGAATCTTAGTTTCATCAACATTTTGGAATAGTTTTAAATTGGTTATGAGTTCTTCGAGCATCTCAATATCAGGTCCATTACTACCTTCGTTAGAAATATTCCAACTGTTAGCGTAACCTTGTACACCAACTAATATATGTCCTTGTAATTCATTTCCAAACTGTGTTACCATTGCAGCACCATTACCACCATTACCATGTAATAATATTGCTGTTGGATAAGGTGCACTTCCTGTTGAAGGCATTCCAATTGTTACTTCATAATCGTGGAATCCTTGACTCCAATTTTTAGTAATTGTAAGGTCAGATGATTCGCTTAAGTTTGCACCACCTGTACCACCAGGTGTATGGTCTGCTGTAACATAAGTACTGTCTACTGAGAAGTTCGTAACTGATGCTCTTAAATCTGCAATGTCTGCAACATCAAGCGGTGAGCCTGAGCCTTCGTCGTTGAATAACCTAATGAATCTTTGTTTAGTTTTTCCTGTATTACCATATTTGTAAATAAAGTCACCAAACATTTTAGAACCAGCAAGGTGAACATTTTCTTTTAGTAATTTTTCGTATTGACTTTTATCTAGAGTTGATTTAATTTGATATGAATACTCTTGGTAAAAATCACTGTCTTGTATTCTCATACCTGAATTATAGTAAGTATCAATTGCAGCACTGTTTGCAGCTTGAGTTACGTAACCATTAATATGAGATGAATAATCTTTCCAATAACCTTTATTTTTTCCTTGCTCTTGTGCTTCAATTGTTCCACTTGCTAAAACTATACTCGTGTCAATAGGGTCTCGTAATGTACCTGTGTCACCATTAACATAAGAGAATCCAGAATTATTAATTGCAACTTTATTAATATAACCTGTTTCAAAATCTGCACGAGCATTAATAATTGCATTATCACCATAGAAGCGACTTGAGTAATCTGTACTAGCACCAGCAATAGTAAATACATCATTGTTAGAACGAATAATGTTGTTTATACCAGTAAATCCATTCCAAGAGTTTGGTAGTATATAAAGTAATCCTTGTACACTATCTATTCTGAGTATACTAGCAGTAGCTAATGTAGTTTCTTCAGTAATACTTTCGTTAACATTAAATAATGCAGCATCTTGTATATTAGATAATCTTATTACTTGACCGCGTTTTTCAAATTTAGTAATTAAATCATCTTTTGCTCTTGCAAAAATTTCAAAGCCATAATTAGAACCAGGGTTAACATTTTCAAATAAATCTAATTTACCAATTTCAATACCTGATGTATCAAATGCATCTGCAAGAACAGTAGAAAGTGTAACTGGAGAAGCAGTACCTGACATAGGAGTTATTGCTCCATAATCAGCTGCATCAAGCGCAATACCTAAATAAGGTTGAATCGGGTCTGTAATGAGATTAACTGTTTCTGTATCTGAAATAACAGCATAAACATCCGTATTAGCATCAGGTGGATTACCCTCTGGATATAAAACAGCTGGTAATTGAACGGGTGATGAATTGTTAAACGGTGATACACCAATTTGTATGCCATTTGCTTTTAAATCAATATTAGGATTTCTGTCTACAGTTAAAATTGGTCTTGCATGGTCAAATGTACCGGTTGTCATTTTAACACCGATATTATAATCACTTTGACCTAAAACATAACCTTCGTTTCCATCTGCATCTTCAAGCCTTTCGTATAATTCAAATTGTACTTCGTTTGAAGGGTCTGTATTAATTGCTTGATTGGAAACTAATAAACTAGTATTTGCAACTGAATAACCGTAACCGCCATTAATATAATTATATGTAGCAACTGCATTGACCGCGTTGGTTACATCTGTAACTATACCTTCACCACCGTCACCTTCAAAGCTGTCGGGTTGTATTTTAACTGAGTCACCAATTTTCTTATTTGCTAATCTTGGTAATGTATCGTCAACAATAAATTCACTAAGAGAACCACCAACCTCACCAAAATCTATAGATTCTTTAGAAATGTTAGTATAAATTCTGTCGTATTTTAAGAAAGTACCTTGGACATTATCAATGTAAATAATAGGAGTATATCTACCATTAATTAACATTGAATTAATTTTAGCTACAGAAGCTTTTGCTTGACTAACACTACCTGTTATAACACGAGAAATTAAATCTGCATAAGTGTATTGAATACTTGTTGTATCACTTAAAAATAAATTATCGTTGGGAAGCATCTGTAGGAAATTACCTTCTTTCCATTCAGAGTTTGAAGCTTTTAACATTCTATTAGAAGGATAAACTATTTCAATATCATATTCTTTATAGAATGTTGCAAAGAATAACTCAATACCAGCCTTAGTACCTTTTCTGCGATAAAGGTCTAATATATTTTTAACAAGGAATGGTACAATAGATTCTTTAAGTTCAAGGTCAACTAAATATTTGTTCTTGTAAAATATAAGTAAAGATTTAATTGTTGTATCAACATCTTTATATTCAAAGAAACGCCTTGAAACATAAGTAGATTGATTTGTTGCTGTTTCCATCCACTTATAATAGTCGCGAGCTAGCTGAACAAGTTCTGGTCCATCTTCACGATAGATTGCAGGAAATTGCTGATTGATAAAAAAGCTTATACTTTTTTCTATCTGCGAATAATCTTCAGCCATTTTATATTATTCCTATTATATTAATAACTATTACTATTTGTTGAACTTGTTAGTGTGCCAATAGCTGCTGACGATGTAGTTGTTCCAGCAACTGGTTTTTCATCAAGTATCATATTAACTTGTACATCTTCATCTCTAATTATAAACACACGCCCTTGAGCAGCTTTAATAGTATTTTCTTTTGGTCTTACCATAATTTTAACTGAGCTTCCGTCGAATGCTTCAACAAGAACTGTATTTAAAGTTATTAAACCTTTTGTATAATCTATTGTTCCTACTTTAGGTTTAAATACTGATGGATTTGTTATGTCATCTACAATAAACATAAGATTACCTAAACCATCATCTTGTAAATAAACACAAGTACCATCTATATCAAATGGTGTACTCTTAACAGCAGGTTTATATTCTTTAAATCCTGTTGCTTCTCTAAATGGATAAGGTTTAACTAATTCTGTTTCAAATCTAAATATCGGTGTTTCTCTAATATTAATTTGTGGGCTCCAATCAATGATTGGCATAAGAGTTAATCCAGTACTTAATACTGCTGTATCGACACTGTCAAGTTGTGCAGCAAGTTTACTGCCTCTTAATTTTGTATTAAAATCTTCTAGAGTTGTAGATGAATAATTACTTATTTGGCTTCTTACTAATGCTTCAATTTCGTCTTTTGATTTTTCTGTACTCTTATTAGTATATACAATATCAGCAATAACATCTGCATATATAAATTTGGTCTGTACAAATATTGGTTCAATACCTAATGGACTCTTTTCTGCTAAATAATTAATATAAGTATTTGCAAGTGTTGAACTAATTAATGTTGTTTCTGCATCTAAATAAACCGATATAGCAACTCGACCAAATTGAGGTGGGTCTAATTCTTCACCACCATAAGCACTTACTGCTGTAATATCTGGGAATGCTTGTTGTAATAATACTTCGTAATCTTTTGTTGTTACTGCACGTTCTTGTACTGCTAATGACTTAGGAGCAAAATATCTAATAGATTCCATACTCTCACGCTCTAAACCACCTGCTGCAGCTGTAAGTGTTGTTATTGCAATAGTAGCTCCTTCAATAAAACTTGCACTAAATGCTGAAGCACCATTTGCTAATTCACCTGAACAAATTCTATATCTTACTCTTACATCCTCAAACTCTTCTGGCTGTAAACCAAATTCGTTTTTACCAAAATAAACTGCATATCTGTTATCTAAATAAGGCTCTAAATAAAATACTTTATCGTCAGGTTTAACACCATATATTGTATTAGCACGAGTAAATACATTACGGTCTTCCGTTTCTTCTGCATCAACAAATACCACAACAGAGTCTGTATCAACTTCATCGTTTGTTAATTGAACACGAAGTACTCCGTCACCATCAACAATAAATCCTTCTCTTTGGAATGATGCTAACATTGACCCTTCAAATATGTCAATGCTGTCAGCAGTATAAACGCTAGGTGCAGTTCGTCTTGCAACATATGTTTGATTAGTTACAAATGTAAATAACTCACCTTGATAGTTTGCTGTAAACGTAGAATATTGTGGAATAACAACTGTACTATCTGTTGCGTTTTCATCTGTAATAGTAACACGAACTGTTGCTTTAGCAGATTTACGCGAACGAGGAATATAGTTTAATTCTTTTGCATGAGAAACGATTGAGTTCTTTAGGACGGCCGAGTCTAAAAACATCTCATTCATTGTCATGTTTGTATAGAAATTATTTTGGAAAGTATTAAATGATAGTACATCTAGTAATGCACTCATGTTACTACCTTCAAAGTTATAATCTTTAAATTGAGTCTGCGTTTGCAGATATGTTTTTAACTGGTTTTTTATCGAATCAAAATCGAGTTCTGTAATTGGGGTTTTTGGATTGGCCATCTTATCTTATCCTTTCTAAAATTAAATCAAGAGTAATTGGTTTGTCAACATTCCTGATATAAAACTGTATGAATACATTTACTGTGTTATCGTCATAACTACTCGAAGCAGTAACGTTAATTAATTCTGCTCGAGATTCAAACGTGTTTATTGTATCTCTACATCTTGTTTCAATAACTTTTAAAACACCAGGCGTAATGTTTTCAAATAATAATCCTTTAATACCACCACCAACATAGGGTTGCATTAATCTTTCACCTGGGTCTGTTAAAATTAAATTTTTAATACTTTGTTTTACTGCGTCTTCGTCTTTTAATAAAGCAATATCTTTTGAAATAGGACTAATGCGCAAATCCTTATGGAAATCGCTATATAAATTCGGCTTCTTAGTAATCGGCGTTTTTATATTAATTGTCATCTTGCTATTTCTCTAGTATCTAAATGAATATGTTTATCGTAAATTACAACACCTAAAAATCCAGATTTCTGCGCGTTTTTAACAAACAATTCAATCCAGTCTTCAGTAAAGTTTGCTCCTATTCCTCTTTCTGCTTCTGGAACATCGTTAAAAGCAGATTCAAATGCAGGGTCCCTTTTAATATCTATAACAAGTCCACTAAGGTGAGGATTATCATTTTCCTTTTTTAGTATTTCTTGATTATATTTTTGGCTTACCCAACCATTTGTTATAACCATTGTATTACCATAAATTGATTGTAATCTTTTAAGATATACTTTAATATCTAAATCAATATGTGTATATGCAGGAAGTCCAACACCTTTTTCTTCATCAAATACATCACCTTCAAATTTAAATATTTCGCCGCCTTTCATCACAGCCATACACTTAGGTAAATCTCTATAATCTTGTGCAGTAATTGGTTCTACATCAACACGTTCGTAATCAGTAACTGATTGAGGAACATTATTCGCATTTCCTTCATTCCATAACCTATTTAGGCTATTTATGTCGCCTTGCCTTCTTTCTTTTGAAAATCTTATTGCACCATTACGAATAGCAGTAGATGTGTTTTGATTACCAATAGCTTGTAATCTTTTAATAACTCTTTGATATCTATTTCCATAATCATCTAATGGATTCTTAATTTCATTAATTAGTGCTTCAACATTACTTGCAAGTGCACAAAAACGTGCAACTAAAAATTGCATAGTTGCTAAATCCATATTTTCAAATAAACTAAAAGCATAATCCATAAATCCTTTTAATTTATCTTTAACTTTTTTCTCTTGCTCTTCTGTTAACTCATTACACATACGCTCTTTTTGAGTCATTATATACTTTGTATGATGTTTGTCAATATCAGTAACTAAATCTCCTATTTGGTCAAGGATATCAAAATTATCAATTGCAGCTCTTATTTTTTCATATATTTTAATAACAGAGTCGATAATCTTTTTCTGTATCTCTTCCATTAATTTTTCAACAACTTCTTGTTGTATTATTTCAAGTGGAGTTCTACCTTCGTATCTGCCTGTTTTTGCAAATATTAATATTGTATTATATACTGCATTGATATCATTAATAAGCCCATCGACTTCACCAATTAAATCATAGAATGCATCTATCTGATTAAATAGATTATTCATGCTATTACAGAAACCACCTAATATACTTTCAAAGATATCACCAGCGTAATATTTTTCTAAGTCACCGAGTAATTTATCAGGTACTTGGTTTTGTAATCCATTAGGCGAATAATTAAATGACTCCATAAAGTCAGCCATTTCAAGATTGGAAATATTACCTCTATTAAATCTATTATTTAACGATGGATAATCGTTTGTATTATTAAGTCTAAATGGTCCGTTAATATAAACAAGGCTTTCTCCATAAGAATCACCAAACTTATTAACCATGTTTTGTATTGGATTACTGTTAGTTTCTGCTATAATATTATCAGCAAGTTCTTTTGCAAAAACATCAATTTGTGCAGAAGTATATGTACCATCAGGTTTTACTGTTGGTTCAGTATTAAGGTTTTGATTATTGAGGAATGTTTGACTTCTTCTGTCTACGCAACTACTAGCCATTATGCTTCACTCTCCATAGATTCGCAGAATCCTAATTGATAACCTAATGAATAATATCCACCTGGTATAATTGAACAACCATGACTTGCAGGTGGTGGCATTTTAATACGAGGTATTCCTAATCCACCTTCTGGTAATATATTAACGTCAAATCCTAATACACTAAATGGTGATGTTAATACTGTAGCTAAGAATCCTGCTCCATTACCATTAGGATATGCAATACCTGAAATTGTACCTGGTACAATACTTGGTGCAAATATACTAATTGCAGGTAATGTAATAGGTGGTATTGTTGGAATAGCTGGTACAGACGGAAGTGACATAATACGACCAGGACCAGGAGCACAAGGACTACCTGGTGCTGCACTAATAGGTGGAGGTGCTGCAAGAACTGTAGTGTTTACTGCTTTAGCCGAAATAGCACCTGCATTAAGTGTTGTTATATTTCCTAAGGTTGATGTTAATACTCCAGCGTTCACAGTTGTTGCATTAACTAATCCATTAATACCAACAACAGTAGGAATTACTGCTGGAACTAAGCCTGTGCTATAACCACCGATATGTACTGCAGAAGCATTAATAGAGAACCCTGGTAAACCAACACCACCTGTAAGTGGAGTCGATGGAATTAAACCATTAGCTGTATTAATAATATTAGAAGCAACAAAGTGCATATCAGCTGGAGTTGTTAGTCTTACTGCTTTATTACCGTAAGCACTAAAGGCTAACATTGCTGTATTTTTAATATGATTTGATACCACATTAACTTGTTGTTCTGCTTCAATCTGAACTTCGTTTCTACCGAATATTGTTACTCTTTCTGCATTACCTTCAATTTTTGTAGATGCACCACGAAGGAATAAATGACCACCTGCATTATAATATGATTGGCCACCAGAAGTAACTTCGTTTTCACCGTGAACGATTCGTTTATAGTTACCCATAATCTCTTCTGTCTTATTACCTTTAACATAGACATGAGAATTACCGTTGATCGTAACTACAGAATGACCTGATGATTCGTGTTTAGTTCCAATATTAATTTCGTAGCGATCGCTTTCTGCTCTTTCTTTGACACTGCCGATTGCATCTATTTCAACATAAGCACCAGAAACATGGTTAATTGAAATACGTTCTGCGCCTGGTGTATCATCTAATTCTATACTGTGACCACCGGCTGTTTCTATAACTTTATTAAATGGATATCTTGTTGCATAAGCAGGAGGTGGTTCTGCCCATGTTAAATCTGAATCTGCAATGTGTTGTCTTTGTACTGATTTTGCATCTCTTTTTCCAACGTAAGTACTATCTATGTTTTCAGCTCTTGACAGTTTACTCTTTTGAACTTCACCAATATCTTTTGGTGAACTAAACATTGACATTAATCCTTTTGCAAATGGTGGTATAACACCGATACCATCATTTTCTGGGTCACGCTTTTCTACATACTGACCAGGAATTAAACCTAATACCATAGGATGTTGACCGTCAGCTCCATCTAAAAACATTCCAAAAACAAATGAGTTGAGTGGGGGTGGAGTATGGTTAACATCGTAATTACCAGAAACGCAAGTTGCCCAAGGTAGATTTGCAGTAGGAACTTCAGTTTTAGTACCATGCGTACCAAAAGCACGAACTCTTACTCGCCCCATGCGACCTTCGTCTAAAATATCTTCTACGACTCCGATGAAAAACATCGGATTTGTTATTCCTCTACCTGACATATTTTTTCCTATTCATATTATATTAATAGCCCACCGGAAATACATTATAGTAATCTTTGTGAGCTTTTGAACCAGGTTTTAAATCTTCTGGTTTAACCACCTTTGTGCGCTTACCATCATCTTCTCCAGCATCAGACCAGTCATATTTAAACATACTCATTATTGTTTTAAGCTCACCATTTTCAATATCATTATCTATTGATGTAACTAAAAATCTACCACTTATTTGTGGATTATCTTCTTTATCCGAAGAAATATTTTTTGATAAAGTATTAATTCTAATAATATCGCCAACTTTAACATCAAGTCTTCCATCAGTAATACCAACTGTTGATGTAGCTAATGCGTGCATTCTATAAAATGTTCTTTGTGCAACTAAATTTCTAAAGTTAGTTTCAGATTTAAATGCCTTTGAAGATGTATCATCTTTATAATCTCTAATAATCATAAACTGTTTAGCATTTTCATCAGTAAATGTTTTATTAATAAAATCTTCTGTATGTATATCATTCTTTATAGTAGCTTTATTACCAGTAGAATCTCTAAACTTTGTTAGAAAATCTTTTTGATAATCATAAGAATGTGAGTAATCAGTTATATTTTGTTTTAAAATATCAACTTCAATTATTTTTACTTTATATGCACCGCCTTGTATCTGGCTACCTGTATCAACTCTTAATGGATTACCAAATTGTGATAATGATGTCATTTGTTCAATAGCATCTTCAGCGTCTAATGAAATAAATGCGCCGTATTGAAATTGTAGTCCACCATTTAATTTTCCATATTCGTAAAGCCATTCATCACTTACAAAATAAAACCCTCTAGTATTTTCAAACCATCTAAAAGAAGAACCTGCATTAGGTTCCATTCCCCAAGTTCTACGACCTACAAATTGAATTGCTTGAGCAGGTGATAAATCTGGTATAGTTAACTGCATTGGATGTTCAGTCTTTTCTATATAAAGATAACGACCTATATCATTCCTTAATTTAAATGCCATTGTACCTGGTGGCAATTCTTCTTTATTATTAGCTCCTGTATAGTTACCCATGTCAATATTACCGTGATAATATTTTTTAAATAACTCTTTAACTATTGTACTTGATGTTTTACCATTAAAACTCGTAATAAAATTTCGTCGACTTGCTTCATAACTTATTTTACTTACCCAGTGCAAAGTATATGATAAACCTGTTTGGTCTTTTCTAATATCAAGGTCATCAATTTTGTATATAAAACAAGCAAGCTCTAATTCTGTTTGTAAATCAAAAGCTTTTATTGTTAAATGTATTTCTTCTTCGCCTCTTAACGGAAGATTTTCTAATATACCAATAGCATCATAAACATCACATTTACCGTGAAGTGCAGATTTATTGACTGCACTATGCATACTAAAAGATGCAATCATATCAGCTATGTCTATGTTAGATTTGTCACCAACTTTTTTGCCAAACGGCACTATTTCCGCAGATGTTATTTCACATCTAGAAGGATTAAATGCACCCTTTTGGTCTGCCATAATTATTCACTCACTGCGTTTTTAAACTGTTTTGTTAACTGGCTTAAAAAGCTACTATCAAATAAGTATATTTCTTTTTTGTTATCGTTTAACGCTTGCTCGTATTCGTATATACGATAAGGTTCCCATTCATCGGGAATAATTCTTTTAATAATAATCTTTGCGCCTTGCTCAGTTCTCAAAATTACTCTATCTTCTCTACGAAGGTAGATAGTACGGAATGATTCGGGTGCTAATAAAATTTCGTCTACTGCTGCCATTTGTTATACCTTCTTCACATAGAAGATGATGTTGTCATCGTTATTTGGGTCACGAGTCCAATCAATAACGTCTTCTCCAATTTCTCCAGATTCTGCCTGGTATTTTTCTACTAAATAATCGTTAAATGTTTGAGGGTCCATTGGCCATTCGTGATATGGGTCAATAATATTGTTTGCCATATAAACTAACCAAACATAGTCAACTGAGCCATAATAGAAGTTCGCTATGTCTTCTGCACGTTCACCTTCGGTAACTGTATAGGGATAATATAGGTATGGGTTATTTGATACAGCACGGACGAAATTAGAGCGTCTAGATATATCTCTTATTCTACGCCCTTCGTATTCTATTACTGGAAAGTTTTCAAAGTATTTCATTATTGGCTAACAACTCCATCATTATTGACTACGCCACCGCCAACATCAGCTGGTCTCTGTGCTCCGGCTCCAGGCTGTGGTCCGCTGCTTTCTGCAGCACCAGAATCAACTTTATTTGCTGGAGGGGTATCAGTTGGGTCAGCGCCGTAATCGTGTGCAGTTTGGATTTGAATTTCTGAGAATGTTACAGTTAAAGTAATAGCAGCAGGAACACCACCTTTTATAATTTCGGGCATACCACCTGCACCATAATCAACAGTGACACTTTGTATCATACATCTTTTAAATCTCATAAAGTGGTCTTCTTTGACGCCAAGTAAATTTAATTCTACGATGTCTGGATAATTTAAAAATGCTCTTGCAGTAGCTGTTCCAGCAGCAGATTGTGTTGTTGGTAATGCTTTCATTTTTAATCTATTAATTATTTTATTAATCGCTTGAGTATCAGATGGATTACTTGGGTATAAATCCCAGCTGAATGTAAAATTACGTAAATCAACACCAGAGAATGAAAGTGTTTCCTGTGGGTTAACTGTTTTTTGACTTACAACACCAACCGATTTTGCAATTTCTCCAGGAATAAAGTTACGAGCTAAGTATCCAGCCATTGCCATAGCTTGATTCGTATCAAAATTACCCATTTTTTGAGCAGCGCCTTTTATAGCTCCAAAGAGTGTTTGAACAACACCATCGTTTCCAGCATTCTGACCTGCAGATTTAAATGCATTAAAAGTACTATCTAGTAAATTTTCTGTAGCACCTGCAACGCCTGAAAAGAAATTACTTAAACCACCTTCACCATCGTTAAAAGATGCGATACCACTTGCTAAACGTTCGTATAAAAAGTCACGTTCAAATTGCTGTACTCTAATATTTGTGGAATCTTGGAGTGTTCTAGGGAATGGAAGTTCTATTGCATCAGATGATGAGATAACTGGTTTATTGCTTCCAGCTTCATTCGTTAAATTGTATCCAGCTATTGATGGAACAAAGCCTAAATTTTTATTTTCTTCTATTTTTGTTTTGCCAGCTTTGTCCGTAGTTTTTGTAATAGCACTAACATAATCTTTATAGTTATAACTCTTAAATTGAAGCAACAATCCATGAGGCATAGGCTTAGTTGGAAAACTTAAGTAGCTACCCATTGTCTTTCCGTTACGTCTACCGTCGTTATCTCTTTGACTTCTTAGTTTAAGTAACTCTGGTCTAGAAGTTCCTGCCATTTTTTTCTCTTTTTAATAAATAGTAATTGGATATTTTAGATTATTTATACGGAGTTGCGAAAATACATTATGGCTTATAGAGGGAAATTTAAACCAGCAAACCCGCATAAGTACAAAGGAGACCCAACCAAGATTATTTATAGGTCTTGGTGGGAACGAAATGTATTCTCATGGCTTGATAAACATAAAGATGTTATATGGTGGCAATCAGAAGAAGTCATTGTTCCTTATAGGTCACCGATAGATGGAAGAGTACATAGATACTTTCCTGATGTAGTTGTACATAAATATGATGGACTTGGTAAGAAGCATACTATAATGATTGAAATTAAACCTTATGGCCAAACGCTTCCACCAAATCCAGCAAATAAAAATAAGACACCGACTGGTCGAGTGTCAAGAAGATATCTTAACGAGGTTAAGAATTATGGAATTAATAGCGCAAAATGGAAAGCAGCTCGATCGTATTGTGCAGACCGTGGATGGCAGTTTGTTATTATGACAGAAAAAGACGGAATAGCAGGTAAATAAATGGCAATTACAAATTACGCTAAATTATTGCAAGAAGCGAAGAATCAAGCGCAAGGTAAAGTTCATCGCGGTACTACAGTATTTAATGATATATTAGTAAAAGGTATTCGTGCAGGCGAGATGCCAGCTCGTTCAAAAACATCTCGAACCTGGTACAGAGACCAAGCAAAAAAAATCAGCAGAACAGGTTCAGGTAGTTCTGGAGTATCTGGTGCATCAATGATTGCAACTGGATTAAAAGAAAAAGACCGTGCAGTTAATTTTATTGAACCAGGAATGATGTACACATTTGCTTACGACCCTAAACATAAAGCTACACTTCCTTATTATGATAGATTCCCTTTGATTTTCCCAATAAATAAAACAAAGGGTGGATTTATGGGAATTAACTTTCACTATTTACCACCTATGATGCGTGCTCAGTTAATGGATGCATTATATGGTATTACGAACAATAAGAGATATGACGAGAGTACTAGATTAGGTTTGAGTTATGATTTATTAAATAGCGCTGCTAAGTTTAGATTTTTTAAACCAGCATTAAAGCAATATTTAAATAAACAAATGAAATCTCGTTTTATTTACATCAATCCTACAGAATGGGATGTTGCATTGTTCTTACCATTAGCACAATTTGAGAAAGCATCTAAACAGAAAGTTTACGCAGACAGCCGAAAAATGGTAACAAGGTAATAATATATGTCATTTAGAATAAGCGATTTTAAAACAACCATGGATAGGTTTGGTGGTCCTGCACGACCTAATCTATTCGAAGTTTTAATTTCTAAAGCACCAGAACCAAGTTCAAGCATGGACTCTAGAAGTATATCATTCTTTTGTAATCAAGTCAATTTTCCAGGAGTTCAAGTTGAGCAAGGACAGATGACTAATGTTGCACAATTACCAACATCATTTCCAATGCGAATGACTCCACAACCAATTACTTGTACGTTTTTATTAGATAGCGATCACAACGTACTTTCATTTTTTCACAATTGGTTGCAAAGAGTTATGAACTTCAGTACTAAAACTGGCACATTTGGTGCAATCGACGGTGAACAGCTTCCATACGAATTGGGTTATAAAGATGAATATGCTTGTCGTATGAATATAAGACATTATAGTACAGAATCTTTAGGCAAAGGCTCACAAGCTAAATATTATGAAACAACAATGGAAAACATTTATCCGTTTGCTATTAGTGATACTGCATTAGCATGGGATAGCAATGACCAATTTGCTACAATCACTGTATCATTCGCATATGACCAAATATATTATTCCGGTGATAAAGTAGGAACACAAATACAAAGAAAAAGTGGTGGATTACTTGATACACTTTCAGACATTGCAAGTTTTATTGATGTAACGAAACAAACAATAGGACAAGGCAAAATAACAAGCATTCAGGATGCTGTTAACAGATTACAACGAGTTAGAGGTTCATACGATAATCTTTCAGATTTTTTTGATGGACCTACTAATGCACAAAGAAATAAAACAATAGATGAAGCTGGCAAAAGAATGTCTCAAAGAGTTAATGCAGATTTACAGCAAAAAATTGATGCTAAATTATCTGCACAGATACAAGACAAATTAGACAACTTACCAGGCAACTAAATATATTATATGATAGGAGATTTATAGAATGTCATTACCAAAAATTGATTTACCAATTGGGGAATTAACACTTCCATCAACAGGTGAAAAAGTACAATATCGACCATTTAGTGTAAAAGAAGAAAAGATTCTTTTAGTAGGTCAACAAAGCGGAGAAGCAGAATTAGAGTTATTATCTGCAAAACAAGTTATAGGTAATTGTTTACTTGATAAAAACGTTGATGAGCTTGCAATGTTCGATTTAGAGTACGTGTTACTCTACCTAAGAGCAAGGAGTGTTAACAACATTATTGCGTTTACAATTACAGACGAAGATACAAACGAAGATGTTGAATTACAGTTCGACATTGATAATATAGTATTAGAAACTCAAGAAGGTCATACAAAAGAAGTTGTAATTAATGATGAATTTAGGTTATTTTTAAGATATCCAACTATTAAAGAATTTCATCAATTAGTTACTGCAGATAAAGATGACCCATTGCTTGACTATATTATGTTAGTATCTTGTTTAGATTATATTGCATCTGAAGATGAAGTACATTATTTTAAAGAATATAATGAAGAACAAATTACTGAATTTATGGATAGTTTATCTGGTGACATGATAAAGAAAATCACTGGATTTTTTGAAACTATGCCTAAATTAAAACAAGAAATGAAATACACTAATAGTAATGGAGATGAGAAAACATTTGTTGTGGAGGGAATGCGAAGTTTTTTTACCTAGCGCTGAGTCATATTAACCTGCAAAATTACTATGACACTAATTTTGCGATGGCCCAGCATCACAAATGGAGTATTAGTGAAATTGAAAATATGATGCCATACGAAAGAGATATATATTTTGAATTATTAGTTAATCATATTAAAGAACAAAACGAGAGAGCTGAACAAGCAAAAAACGGATAAAATAAATGGCCACGGCAACGACATTAGATGACATTAGAAAACGACTGATACGCGAAGGTGAACTTCTGCGTAACGACGGTGCTCACTCAATCAAATCTGTCAAAGAAACTATAGTAGAAAAGCTTAAACCTGCTCTTGACGGAATACATAAAGCTATGACTGGTGTTCAAGCTTTAAATACGGAACAATCTGAATTTAATAGAATGAAAGCCGAAAGGGATTTAAGGCTAGAAGATTTAAACGAAAAAGAATTAGAAGAGTATAAGAAAAATAACGCTGATATCATTAAGCGTGAACAAGAATTCGAAAAGAAAGATTTAGCAGCAAAAGAAAAACATCAGAAGCAAAGAGAAAAATCAGACCTAAAAATATTTGGCAAAGACGGTATTCTTATTAAAGGGATTAAAAAGGCATTTAGTCTTGCAACGATCGCAGCTGTTGCTGCTATAGGATATACCGCGCTGTCAGGATTTTTAGAAGGTTATTTACCGGATTATTTTGGACCAGAAGGAAAAATAGCTGATTTACCTAGTGTGTTTGAGATAATAGGTGGCATTCAAAAAATATTTACTTCCGTTGATGTAGAACAATTACAGAAAAACTTAGCATTTATTTCAAGTGCTGACTTCTTAAGTGCAATGACAGTTGCAGCTGGAGGTTATGGCGCAGTTAAAGTAGTAGAAAAAGGAGCAGGTGTTCTTTCAACTGTTGCTCTTGCTAGAATGTTTACGCCAGGGTCTGGCGACGCAAATGATGGAAGTTTAAAGAAAAGAAAAACTGCAATACGAGTCGGTATAGCTGGTCTTATATTTGGTGCTATAGAATTTGCAATGCCTGCATTAACCAAATTTCTTAGAAAAGACGAGTTTTCACCAGCTGCTCTTGCAAAAGTTCCAGTAAGACCTAGCGATATAGGTTCTGTAGCTGGTAACGCAGCGCAAGCTGCAACGATCGCAATGTTATTTGCTCCTACTGGACCTATAGGAGCGGGAATTGCTGGTATAGTAACATTTATGGGATTAACTGCTCTAGATGTTGTTAACCATAATAAAGATGCTGATACTTATAGCAACAATTACGAAGATGTTTTATTGGGCGAAGGTAGCGAAGTAGGTATATTAAAGGGAAAATTAAAAAGAGCAGAACAACTACGAGATACTTTAAAACTAACTGATGACCAATTAGCTCAATTAGATTCAAATATTGCAAATATTAAAGAAGCTATTGCAGAAGCTGAACGCATTGCAAAAGAAAAATCCCTAAAAGCATATGAAGCTGACCTTGCAAGATTTAATGAAATTAAAGCAAGGCGTGGCAGTTATGTTAATGAAGATGGAACATATTCACAAGAAGTTATGAGTGCACTGTATGCTGAGTCAGCACGAATGCAGTCAATGTCAGGTGGAAGAATATATAGCGCAAAAGCTGCAGAGATGTATGCTCAATCTATGATTAACCAGAATAACGATCCAAATTCTGCTAATTATAATAACATATTTAGAATTATCAGTGAATTTCAAGCTCGCGATGATAAACAATTAGAAACCATAACAAGCCAAATAGTAAACCAAGCTAAAAACGACCCAATCATTTCAGCTATTTTAGATAATGAAGGTATACCTTCGTTTAATCGTGGTACAAAAGGATTTAAAGACTTTGGCCAAGGAACATTCGCAATGCTTCACGGCGAAGAAGCAGTTATTCCAAGAGCAAGTTTAGAAGGACAAATACTTGAAGGATTAAGAACAGGTTCAAGTATTGCTAATATGTCTGAAAAAATTGCATCTGCAATGTCATCAGCAAATAGTGGCAGTCCAATTGTTGTTAATAACGTAAACAATAGTACTAATCCTATATCAGTTCAATCATCAACTGGTGGAGCAAGAGTAGCAAATACTCGTATCTCCGGTGGCGGAGGCGGCGGTGGAGGCGGAAGCTACATCGACATGCCTGGATTAGTTACATAAAAAAAGGACCCAGTTACAGGTCCTCCAAAAACGGCCGGGCAGGATGTCACCTACGTGGATTGTTTTTGATTAGGCTCCCCTAAGAAAATCTAATACTGTTTCAGGTGATGTTTCTCCATAAGGGTCAGTTTCACAATCATCAGATTTACCAGGTTCGACAAACATCTTTTCGACCACGCCATCATTTACAATCATAGCATATCTCCAAGACCTTGCACCAAAACCTAGGTTATCTTTCTTTACAATCATATCCATTCCAGCAGTAAATTCGCATGAACCATCTGGTATAAATTCAACATTTTTAACGCGTTGGTCTTGTAACCAAGCATTCATAACGAAAGAATCATTACATGATATACAATAAATATTATCAATTCCTTCTGCTTTAAAATCCTCAAACCTTGCTTCATAGCCAGGTACTTGGAAGTTAGAACATGTTGGAGTAAACGCACCAGGTAAGCTGAATACAACTACCCTTTTACCACCAAAATAATCAGCAGTCGTTGGATGTTGCCATTCAAAATCACCAGTATCTATATTTCGAGAGCGAGTTTTAAATGTTACGTCGGGTATTCTTTTAGTTTCCATAATATATTCCTATTTAGTTAGTGAGAGGGCATTACACCCTCTCGTCAAAGTTATTCTACTAAGAATTCCTTTTTGTTATCGATTTTAATTTTCTGTGGCTTCTTGTGGTCTGGAATAATTCTTTCCAATCCAATAGTCAATAAACCATCTTTGAAGCTAGCTCCGACGACTTCAATGTCATCTGCAAGAGTAAAGCTTCGAGTGAATTTCCTTTTAGAAATTCCTTTGTGAACAAAATCATCACCACCATTAT
>TARA_B100001093_G_scaffold517595_1_pt1 | contig 21025 bp, 17 predicted proteins | sample TARA_B100001093 | Tara Oceans TARA_B100001093 (sample SAMEA2623116) | marine metagenome | biome: marine biome (ENVO:00000447); feature: surface water layer (ENVO:00002042); material: "saline water (ENVO:00002010), including plankton (ENVO:xxxxxxxx)" | depth 5 m | reverse complement strand
TAGTTTTCAGTTGGATGACATTCATCATTTTAAACCACATATCGCTATGATTCTGAATTTAAGTCCAGATCACTTGGATCGATATGGTGGGGATATGGAGCAGTATGTTGCTTCAAAGATGCGAATTACTGAAAATCAAACCCATGAGGATTATTTCGTCTACTGGGAAAAAGATGAGTGGTTAAAAAAGAATTTAAAAAATGTGAAAGCAATTAAAATTCCTTTTGGTGATAAAATACAAGAGGAAGGTGCATATGTAGCAAATAAAGAGATTAACATAAACATAAATAGGGGGCATTTAACTATGACAATTCATGAATTAGCATTACAAGGAAAACACAACTGTTATAATTCTATGGCAGGAGGAGTTGCAGCAAAATTGTTAGGTATCACAAACGAAATTGTTCGAGATTGCTTAGCAGATTTTGAGAAAATTGAACACCGTTTAGAACCTGTTCTTAGCGTCTATGGTGTTGATTATATAAATGATTCTAAAGCAACAAATGTGAATGCGGCATGGTATGCTTTAGACAGCATGACTAAACCTGTTATTTGGATTTGTGGTGGTGTAGATAAAGGAAATGACTATGAACAACTTTTACCTTTGATAAATGATAAGGTAAAAGCCATTATTTGTTTAGGTAAAGACAATTCCAAACTTATAGACAATGTTGGTGGAATAGTTGATTTTATTGAAGATACCTCTTCAATGGAAAATGCAGTGAAAGCTGCTTATAGGCTAGCTCAGAAAGGTGATGCTGTATTATTGTCTCCAGCTTGTGCAAGTTTTGATTTATTTTCTAATTATGAAGACCGTGGCCGACAGTTTAAAAAACAAATAAGACTACTATAAAAATTGAAATTGACTAATTACATAAAGGGTGATACGTATATTTGGGCGATCGCTATTTTACTATCATTAGCCTCTATTGTTTTAGTATATAGTTCGAGTAGTCATCTTGCATTTGTATTTAAACAGGGTAATACCATTTCATTTTTATTAAAACACTTAATTCATTTAGGTATAGGTTTTGGTATTATGTGGATGTTGTCTCGAGTACCATTTAAGTATTTTTATAACAGCTCTATTATCTTTTTTGCAATTGCAATTATTTTGATTTGTTGGGCCATTAGTGGTGGGCAAACGATTAGTGGAGCTAATGCAAGTAGATGGATTCGTGTTGCAGGATTTACTTTTCAGCCATCTGAATTGGCAAAGCTATCACTGTTCGTCTTGTTGGCTCGTAATCTAGTCCATTATAAAGATAAATTACATTCTTTTAAACAGTCTTTTTTACCAATTTTAGGCCCTGTAATACTAATATGTGCATTAATATTACCATCTAATTTCTCTACTTCTGCCATCATATTTATGATTAGTTTTCTCATTATGTTTATTGGCCGTTTTTCGTTGAAATGGCTTGGTATTATGCTGATCATTGGCATTGGGTCTATAGCTTTGTTTTATTTAGTTGTAACGAAGTTTCCAAATATTAGTAATCGCGTTGTAACATGGAATGCTCGAATCGAATGTTATTTTGATAGGGATTGTAAGAATTATCAAGTAAATCATGCTAAAATGGCTATTGCTCGAGGAGGTATGTGGGGCCAGGGGCCAGGGAAAAGTGTTCAGAAATATTTTTTACCTCAATCTTCTTCAGACTTTATTTATGCTGTAATAGTCGAAGAGTACGGCAGGGTTGGTGGTTTGTTTATAATTTCTTTGTATTTGATGTTCCTCGTTAGAGTATTAAGAATAGCAAGTAAAAGTGATGATGATTTTGCGATTTTGATAACCATTGGACTAGGTTTCTCTATTATTTCTCAAGCATTTATTAATATGGCGGTAGCAGTAAATCTACTTCCTGTTACAGGACAGACTTTACCTTTAATAAGTGCAGGAGGCTCATCGGCATGGATGACCTGCGCAGCAATAGGATTGATATTGAGTGTTAGTAATAGTATTGAACCCCAACTTGAAAATTTGCTTAATGATGAAGAGACGCGTATTAATTAGTGGTGGTGGTACTGGTGGGCATATCTTTCCTGCTCTCGCGATAGCAAAAGAAATTGAGCGTCGTTATCCGCATTGTGTCTTACTTTTTGTAGGTGCTTCAGATCGGATGGAGATGGAAAAAATTCCTGCTGCAGGATATTCGATTAAAGGGTTGTGGATTTCAGGGTTTCAACGTTCTTTCTCTTTGAAAAATTTACTTTTCCCCATCAAGTTAATTTTTAGTGTCCTTAGATCATTCTTTATTATTCTTCGTTTTAATCCTGAAGTAGTTATTGGTACTGGTGGGTATGCTAGCGGTCCTATATTGTGGGTAGCTTCTTTATTGAAGATTCCAACAATTATTCAAGAACAAAATTCTTATCCAGGAATTACTAATAAGATCTTATCTTCAAAGGTGAGTCAGATTTGTGTTGCTTATCCTGGTTTAGAAAGATTTTTTCCTAAAGAGAAGCTAAATCTTACAGGAAATCCAACTCGTGCAGAAATTGAGTTAGGGGTTTACAATAGAGATGAAGTCTTGAGTTCTTTTGGTTTTGAGAAAGATAAACCTACGGTTCTAGTTCTTGGAGGAAGCCTAGGTTCGAGGCGAATAAATGAAATAGTACTCAATAATATTTCCTGGTTTAAAGATAATGCGGTGCAGTTAATATGGCAAACAGGGATGTTGTACTATGACAGGTGTAAGGCTGCTCAAATGGATTTGGGGCAATCAGGTAAAATACAGGCATTTATTACCGAAATGGGGCCGGCTTTGGCTGCTGCAGATGTTGTTGTTTCCAGAGCTGGAGCGATTGCTTTATCTGAGTTTTGCTCTTTAGGAAAGGCATGTGTTTTAGTTCCTTCTCCAAATGTTGCAGAAGATCATCAGAAGAAAAATGCTCAGGCATTATCTGAAAATGATGCCGCCATTTTGGTAGAAGAAAAGAATATTGATACAGAACTTTTCGAATCGATAAATCTACTGGTAAAGGATGTTGAAATGCAAAAGAAATTAGGGGTTAATTGTAAGAAAATGGATAAGCCTAAAGCGGCAGAAAGAATTGTAGATATTATTGAAGAACTTATTCATGATTAAGCTTGATGACATAGAACGTATTTATTTTCTCGGAATCGGAGGGATAGGTATGAGCGCCTTGGCTCGTTATTTTATGGCTAAGCGCTTTAAAGTTGCTGGCTATGATAGAGATCAGTCTGAGATTTGTATTTCTTTAAAAAAGGATTCATGTGAGATTTCTTTTGATGATAACCCTACTTTTATTCCGCCTTTATTTAGAGAAAAAACAACAACTTTGGTGGTATATACTCCAGCAATTCCTGAAGATAATAAGCTGATAAAATATTTTCAAGATCAGGATTATTTATTGTGTAAGCGTGCCGAAATTTTGGGGATGATCACCGAAAATTTAGAATGTTTGGCTATTGCAGGAACGCATGGTAAAACCACTATATCCAGTTTATTGGCTTATATTTTAAGTGATAACCTTATTGATTGTTCAGCATTTTTAGGAGGTATTGCTACTGATTTTGATTCAAATTTAAAAATCGGGTCTGGAGATGTTGCTGTTGTTGAAGCTGATGAGTTTGATCGTTCATTTTTAAAGCTTTCACCAAATTGGGCACTAATAAGCTCTATGGATGCGGATCATCTAGATATTTATGGTACCGCTCATCACCTTGTAGAATCTTTTCGTTTGTTTTCGGATAAGGTAGAAGATGGTAATCTAATTGTTAAGGAGGGGTTAGATATACCATCGAAGTATACGTATGCATTAGGTTCTGATACGGCAGATTTCTCTACTAAAAATATCCGGGTTGAAGGTGGTGCTTATTATTTTGATCTAGTTTACCCTAAAGGTGTTTGTGAAAATGTTATTAGCGGATTGCCAGGAATTCATAATGTGGAAAATGCTTTAGCAGCATTTTCTATGGCCTACATTCAGGGTCTTTCTGTAAGTGGTATTGTAGATTCTATTGCTTCTTTTTCAGGCGTAAAAAGACGCTTTGAGTATCATATAAAAACAGATAATCAGATTTATATTGATGATTATGCACACCATCCAAAAGAGATTGAGGTGGCTATTCGTTCTGTTAGAGATTTGTATCCCAATAAAGAGTTGACTGTTATTTTTCAACCACATTTATTTACACGTACACGTGATTTTATGGATGACTTTGCAAAGTCATTGTCATGTGCAGATCATATTATGTTACTTAATGTTTATCCGGCGAGAGAACTTCCTATAGAAGGAGTTAACTCTGGTGTTTTATTAAATAAAATCACAGTTAAAAATAAAGGGCTTTATGATAAGTCTAAATTTCCTGAAGCTATTGTTAAGTCACCCGTTATAATGACCCTTGGTGCAGGGGATATTGATGAATTAATTCAACCTATTAAAGCGTATTTAGTATCGTGAGAATTTTTTTAAATATCAGTTATTTGTTTTTGATTGTAACGGTACTTTTTTACCTGTCATGGTCCAGTCTATTTCATTTGGATTTACAAAAGTGTGGTAAAGTGCAAATCCAAGTTGATACAGAAGGTGATTTGTTCTTTATTAATAATGAAATGGTAGAAGAAATGATATTTTCAAAAGAAGATTCTTTAATTGGAAAAGCATATGAAGATATAAACATTTATTTGTTAGAAGAATTCGTTAATGAGCATCCTAACATTAAAAAAGCAGAATTATATTTAACATTAGATGGAACCTTGTCTATTGATGTGAAACAGCGTGAACCTTTGGTTCGAGTTTTTGAAGGAAATGAATCTTATTATTTGGATGAAGAAATGAATCAGTTTGCACTTTCCGATCAATATAGTGCAAGGGTTTTACATGTTTATTGGAATGAGCTTACAGCCTTTAGAGTTGAGATATTAGGTTCTTTGATTGAATTGATTGATTCGGATAAATTTTTGAAAGCTCAAATTACAGGGATTGTGTTTGATGAAAACAATGAACTTGTTGTTTATCCAAGGATTGGAGGTCATAAAATTATCTTGGGTGAAGCAGAAGATTTTAGAAATAAGTTTGAAAAGTTAAAGGTTTTTTATCGTCAAGGACTGGGAAAAGTAGGTTGGGATAGGTATTCTATGATAAATTTAAAGTATCACAATCAGGTAGTCTGTACAAAAAGATAAAGTAATGGAACAGGGAGAAATAGCCATAGGTTTAGATATTGGGACAACAAAAATTGTTGTTATTGTTGGTCATAAAAACCAGTATGGTAAGATGGAGATATTAGGTTTTGGTAAAGCAAAATCTTTGGGAGTACAGCGTGGTGTGGTTTCTAATATTACTCAAACGATCGAATCAATTCGTTATGCCGTAAATGAAGCAGAAGCAGATTCTGGATTGAGTTTGTCGAGTTGTGTTGTGGGAATTGCTGGTCAGCATATTCGGTCACTTCAGCATAGTGATTATATTCTTAGAGAGGATGCTCAAGAAGTAATAACTCAAGATGATATTGATAAACTGGTGGAAAATGTTCACAAATTGGTCATGTTGCCAGGAGAGGAAATAATTCATGTTTTGCCTCAAGAATATAAAATAGATGGTGAACCGAATATTCATGAACCTATTGGGATGTTAGGTCGTCGTTTAGAGGCAAACCTTCACATTGTAGTAGGACAGAAAGCAGCTATAGGGAATATTTTTTCTTGTGTAAAGCAGTCTAATATAGAGGTTTCGGGTATCACGCTCGAGCCCCTTGCATCATCTGAAGCAGTTTTAAGTGATGAAGAAAAAGAAGCTGGAGTATGTTTGGTCGATATCGGTGGAGGTACAACGGATGTAGCCATCTTCAAAGATGGTATTATTCGTCATACTGCCGTGATCCCTTATGGAGGTAATGTCATTACTGAAGATATTAAGGAGGGTTGCTCAATTATTGAAAAGCAGTCAGAACTCTTAAAAATTAAGTTTGGTTCAGCTTGGCCAGGAGAAAATAGTGAAAATGAAATTGTGTCTATTCCAGGATTAAGAGGAAGGGAACCTAAGGAGATTTCGTTAAAAATGTTGTCTAAAATTATTCATGCGCGTTTAGTTGAAATTATCGATCAGGTTTACATAGAAATTAAGAATTATGGACATGAAGATGGGAAGAAAAAATTAATTGCTGGAATTGTTTTAACAGGTGGTGGTTCTCAACTAAAACATATTAAGCAATTGTTTGAATATGAAACAGGAATGGATACTAGAGTTGGTTTTCCAAATGAACATTTAGCAAATGGTTCTCGTTCAGATTTAGAGAGCCCAATGTATGCAACTGCTGTTGGTTTGGTAATGAAGGGTGTCGAGCTTAATGAACGAAACCTGAAAGTACAAGCTAAGCCGGATAATCAAAATAATCCTATAGATCAGCCTATTGGTGATGTTATAGATCAATCGATTGATGAAAACCAAACTCACAAAGAAACAGATGCAAACCCTAAAGAATCTTATATTGATAAGTGGGCAACAGCACTGTTAAAATTATTAGCTAATGAAAAATAAAACTAAGTTATGCCAAATTTAGATTTCGATATGCCACAAAATCAATCCTCATCCATAAAAGTCATTGGAATAGGGGGTGGAGGTAGTAATGCTGTTAATTACATGTATCATAAAGGTATTAAAGGTGTAGATTTTGTGGTATGTAATACTGATCAACAGGCACTAGATGATAGCCCTGTTCCAACAAAAATTCAGTTGGGGGTATCTATAACCGAAGGCTTAGGTGCTGGAGCATGGCCTCTGAAAGGGAGGTTGGCAGCAGAAGAGAATATTAGTGATGTTATTGACGTTCTTGAATGTAATACAAAGATGGTTTTTATTAATGCTGGAATGGGTGGTGGAACTGGAACAGGTGCTGCTCCTGTAATAGCAAAGGCAGCAAAAGATTTAGATATTCTTACAGTAGCAATTGTTACCATTCCTTTTGTTTTTGAAGGTGAACTTAGAATGTCTCAGGCTAAAGAAGGTATTGAAGAGATTAAAAAATATGTAGATTCTTTAATTGTAATTAACAACAATAAGCTAAGAGAGATTTATGGAAATCTTGGGTTTAAATCTGGATTTGCAAAAGCAGATGAAATTTTAGCAACTGCTTCTAGAGGTATAGCTGAGGTTATTACGCAAAAAGGTCATCTAAATATAGATCTTAATGACGCTAAAACAGTTTTGTCGAATAGTGGAACTGCAATTATGGGTTCTGGAACCGCATTAGGAGATGGAAGGGCAATAAAAGCTGTAAAAGGTGCGATAGAATCTCCTTTATTAGATAATAATCATATTCGTGGTGCCAAGAAAGTTTTATTGTTGATTGTTTCAGGTACAGAAGAGGTTACTTTTGAAGAGATGGGTGAAATCTCCGATTTTATTCAGGATCAAGTAATGATTGAAGGGGGGACACCTGCAGATATTATCATGGGAGTTGCAGAAGACGAAGAGCTTGAATCTTCAATTAATGTAACAGTTGTAGCAACTGGTTTTTATGAAGGTGCAGTTGTAAATCCGTTAACAGGAATTCCTGAAAAAGTTGTTCACGATCTTGAGGCTAAGTCTCAAACAATACAAAAAGAAGATAAAGAAATTAAGAGCCCTTCGACTGAAGTAGATTTAAATGTTGAAGAGTCTTCTGTTAAAGTTAAGCACAACTTAATTGATTTGGATCATTTAGAGTTATCGTCCTCAGATATGCCTCTAAAGGATAGAACTAAGGAAGTTTATCAACCTAGTGAAACTATAGATTTATTTAAATCTTCTGATCAGAAGGAACAAGTGTCTATGACTTTTGATTTGAATGTTTCTGAGATTGATTCATCATCTGAAGAGAATCTGCCTGAAGATTCTAAAGTTGTATTTAATCTTGAGGAAGATGCTTCTGTTGAAGAAACTAAGCAAAATGAAATATCAAATATGGTTGTTGGATTAAGTGAAGACGATGATAATGTAATTAACGATTTTTCTGAGCTAAGTGAAGTAGATGATTCTGTGAAAGAAGAGGAGCTTTCTTTTCAAATTGACACTGATAATGAGGAGAACAAAGAAAAGATATCTGTTGATCTTGTTGAAAATCATACTGAAGAGATTGATGAATCTCATCAAAAGATAATTCATTCACTGAGTATTGAAGATGAGGAATTGCCTGATGCTAATTCTAGCATCATAGAACATACAATAGATGATTCTAGTTTAATATCCGAAACAAATGAACAGAAGTCTAATAAGTTTGATTCTAATGCGCCATCTATTTTGGACGAGGCTCCTATTGAAGGTGTAAAAAGTTCAGTTGATTATGAGCAAAAACCTACTGCTCAATCTACTACAAATAGTAAAGCAGTTCAAGAGCAAATAAATCGTGCACAAAAGCGAAAGGAGAGGCTTCAAAAGTTTAATTACCGTTTTAGAAATAACTCGGGAGTTGAATTAGTAGAAAATGAACCTGCATATAAACGACAGGGTGTTGAATTAAATGATATTCAACATTCATCTGAGGAGACTGTATCAAATCTTAATTTAAGTCAAAATCAGGATGGAGAGTTAGAGTTGAAAAGTAAAAATTCATTTTTACATGATAATGTTGACTAAAATTAAGATATGGGTTTGCAGTCAGAAATAATGTTAGCCATTAAAGAGGCTATGAAGTTAAAAGATAAGGTCACATTAGAGACACTTAGAGCCGTTAAGGCTGAGTTGTTAAAAATTCAAACTGCCTCAGGTGCTTCAAGTGATATAAGTAGGGCGGATGAAATTAAATTACTTCAGAAAATGCAAAAGCAGCGAAAAGATGCATTTACTATCTATGAAGAGCAAGGACGTAAAGATCTGGCATCAGAGGAGCTTGCTCAAACAAAAGTTTTAGCAAAGTTTCTTCCAAAGCAAATGACTTCATCTGAATTGGAAATTGCTGTAGCTGCTGTTATTGAAAAATTAGGTGCATCTAGTCCATCAGATATGGGTAAGGTGATGGGTGTTGCTGCCAAAGAGCTTTCAGGAAAGGCGGAAGGTAGAGCAATTTCAACTACAGTTAAAATGTTATTAGCTAAATAAAATATTATAATTTTAAAAAGACATTATTAGTCGATATTTTGGACTATATCTCTATCCAAGATCATTTCATCTTTTTTTATCCACCATCTATTTAAGGTTTAAAATAGGTGATTCTACCTATTATTTGAGTAATATGACTTATTGCACGGAGTTTAATAAGATTGTAAATTTGTTTTAGTAATTATATTTTAGTTAATATTATTAGTTTTATTTTTAAAAGGTTTCCGGTGCGTACCGGAAACCTTTTTTAAGTTATTTTTTAGATTTATTATATATTAAGAGTATAAAAGCCCCATATAAAATATTTTATATGGGGCTTTTTGTATTAGTAATTCATGTTTTACATCATTCCCGGCATACCACCTGGCATACCTCCCCCCATAGGAGGCATAGGGTTGTCTTCTGGGATGTCAGCTAAAACACATTCGGTTGTCAGTAGCATTGCAGCTACAGATGCAGCGTTTTCAAGTGCAACACGTGTTACTTTAGTAGGATCTATAATACCAGCCTCTAACATATGTTCAAAAGTGTCTGTTTTTGCATTGTAGCCAAAGTCAGCTTTACCTTCTTGTATTTTAGATACAATCACAGCACCTTCTCCTCCTGCATTTGCTACAATTTGTCTAATTGGCGCTTCAATAGCTTTTGTAATGATTTGAACGCCTGTTTTTTCATCTTCATTTTCTGCTTTAATTGAATTTAAAGCTTTAGCTGCTCGAACAAGTGCCACTCCACCACCTGGAACAATACCTTCTTCAACAGCAGCTCGTGTTGCATGTAGTGCATCGTCAACCCGATCTTTCTTTTCTTTCATTTCAACTTCCGAGGCTGCTCCCACATATAATACTGCGACACCACCAGCTAATTTAGCAAGTCGTTCTTGAAGTTTTTCTCTATCGTAGTCTGATGTGGTTGTTTCTATTTGCGCTTTAATTTGATTTACACGCAATGTAATTGCATCCTTTTCTCCTTTACCATTTACTACGGTTGTGTTGTCTTTATCAATAACAATTTTATCAGTTTGTCCTAGCATTTCTAATGTTGTGTTTTCTAATTTGAAACCACGTTCTTCAGATATCACAGTTCCACCTGTAAGGACTGCGATATCTTCTAACATTGCTTTACGACGATCTCCAAAGCCTGGGGCTTTTACTGCAGCAATTTTAAGGCTACCTCGAATTTTATTTACGACTAAAGTAGCGAGAGCTTCGCCATCAACATCTTCAGCGATAATTAGAATAGGACGGCCTGATTGTGTTGTTTGTTCTAATATAGGAAGCACATCTTTCATATTTGAAATTTTCTTATCGTAAATCAAAATGAATGGATTGTCTAGTTCGGCTTCCATTTTTTCTGCATTTGTAACGAAATATGGAGATAGGTAACCTCTATCGAATTGCATTCCTTCAACGACTTCAACAGTAGTGTCAGTACCTTTTGCTTCTTCAACTGTAATAACACCTTCTTTTTTGACTTTGGCCATTGCTTCGGCAATTAAAGCACCGATTGCATTGTCGTTGTTTGCAGAAATGGATGCAACTTGTTCAATTTTATTTAGATTATCGCCTACCTCAATAGATTGTTTTTGAAGTTCATTAACGACTGCTTTAACAGCTTTGTCAATTCCTCTTTTTAAATCCATTGGATTAGCACCAGCAGCTACATTTTTAAGTCCTGTAGAAACTATTTCTTGTGCTAAAACTGTAGCTGTTGTAGTTCCGTCACCAGCTAGGTCAGCTGTTTTTGAGGCTACTTCTTTAACCATTTGAGCACCCATATTCTCTACAGCATCTTCAAGTTCAATTTCTTTTGCCACTGTTACACCATCTTTTGTAATAGTAGGAGAACCAAACTTTTTATCGATAACTACATTGCGTCCTTTAGGTCCAAGTGTTACCTTAACTGCATTTGCAAGAGCGTCAACACCTCTTTTTAATGCATCTCTTGCTTCAATATCAAATTTAATGTCTTTTGCCATTACTTTTTTTTTTTAAATTATTGCTAAAAGGTCAGATTCGCGCATCATTAGGTAGTCGTTACCTTCAAATTTTAATTCTGTTCCTGAGTATTTTCCATACAATACTTGGTCTCCAATTTTCACGCTCATTTCGTGATCTTTGGTTCCGTTTCCTACTGCTACAACAATTCCTTTTTGCGGTTTTTCTTGTGCAGTATCCGGAATGATGATCCCAGAAACTGTGGTTGTTTCAGCTTCAGCTGGCTCAATCAAGACTCTGTCAGCGAGTGGTTTAATTTTTAGTTTAGCCATTTTTAAATGAATTATAGTTTTTCTAATTTAAATATTTTAATTTCTTCTATGTCAGAAATTATGCCATTACATTTTTTATGTCAAAATGTCTCTAATTGAATTAAAATTAAGTCAAAAAAAAATGCCAAACTGACCTGTTTGACATTTTTCCTATTCTCAATAATTTTATTCTGTTACCCCTGGAGTTCCTGTTTCAGATGGGGTAAAGTCTTCTGCACTGTCTTCTACTTGCTCAAGAATGTCTGATTGATCTTGGACATCACTTCTATTAATTGCAAAATTAGAAAGTAATGTAAGTGCAACTAAAGCTAGTGCTAAAGTCCAAGTACTTTTTTCAAGAAAGTCTGAAGTTTTTTTAACACCCATAAATTGGTTTCCATCACCAAAAGTAGAAGAAAGTCCACCGCCTTTGGGGTTTTGAACTAAAATTACTAATAGTAGTAATGCGCAAGTAATAAGTATCAAAATAGAAAAAAGTCCGTACATATCTATAGCTTTATTTGTTTAATGGCTTTAATTTGGTTTGCAAATAAACTACTTTTTTGTGGATATTTCAAACTTAAAATTTCGTAAGCAGTAATTGCTTTTTCTAAGTGGCCCTGTTCTAAGTAGACTTTTGCTAATGTTTCAGTCATTAGGTTGTTGTTTATGGTTGAGCTTTGAAGCGCAGTGTTGGTAGGGGAAAAGAATTCTTTTTTTGGTAGTTCTTTATCTTTAGATGCTGAAATGAAGTTAACAATTTTAGTTGTTTTTTCTGCGGGTTTTAGTTTTGTCTTTTCATTTAAATTATTATTTCTATCAATAGGTTTAAAATGAGTTAATCTTAACCATTCGTTAAAAGAGTATTTTTCTGATTCGTCAAATTTAAGAGGTTTTCCAAGTTGAAGAATCTCTTTTGGTTTTGTGATTATTTGTTTAACAACCTCTTTTTTAAGTAATGTAAAAGAATTTTGAGTAATATATTCAAATAGAAGAGTCCTGTTTCCTGAAATTGCCGCAGTCATTTTTAATTCGTTATTATACTTTTCACTTCCAGCTTGTTTTAGAGCTTTTAGTCTTAACTTATGTAATGATGTGCAATAAGGATATTCTTGACATAAGTTGTTTAGTCCCAAAAGATCTTCTTTTTGAATGTTATGGGGGTTGCGAATATGTTTTATGAATTGTGCGCTTAGCATTTTACCAATTTACAACTGCTTTATTAAATATATCATTAATAAGTTCGATAATTATTTCATCCATTAAGTCCTCTTCAATAATAGAGAGTTCTAAATTGCTGTCGTAATCAGCAAAACGGTTAAAGGTTTTTTCGAAAGATTTATGATTTTCTATGAGGTTGTTAAAACGAACAAAGACTTTGATGCTTAGTCTGTTTTGGTTTGCTTGATCGTTAGAGCTTATACTCATTGGAGTTATTTGATAGTCACTTATATAACCTTCAAATTGAAGGTCTCCGTTAGATCGAGTTAAATTTAGAGATGTTTGCTGGATAAATTGATCTTGGAGTGCATCAGTAAATTTTTGACTCAAAATAGGTTGTACTTGAGTTGCTTGATTTTGAAAGTAAGCAATAGAAATTGTTTTAGCGTCAGGATGTATATCTGCACCTGTAAAAGTATACAGGCCACAGCTGTAAATAAATATTGTAAGTATTGTGATATAAATGTATTTGAACATATTATAAATCGTATTGTTTGATTTTTCGGTATAAAGTACGCTCAGAAATTCCAAGTTCTTTGGCGGCTCCTTTTCTTTTACCTCGGTGTTTTTTAAGGGCATTTTTAATCATTTCAATTTCTTTGTCTTGAAGTGATAATGATTCCTGAGCCTCTATTTCTTGAGCTTGAATGGTTCGAGGTTCGGTATTAGATTCAGTGTGAGATGGAATTAATACTGTTTGATTTGTTTCTATGTCATCGTATTCATAAATTTTGTTAATCAATTCAGTATTTTTATCATTAAAATTGACTTCTCCATTCATAAGTTTTTGAGTCAATTTTTTAAGATCGTTAACGTCTTTTTTCATATCAAAGAGAACATTATATAAAATTTCTCTTTCAGTGAAGTCATTTTCAACGTCTTTACCATTTTTGTATAGTACTGGAAGTGTTTTAGTGTTATGAGTTGGTAGGTAATCTTTTAATGTTACTGCATCGATCATCCTGCTTTCTTCTACGACAGATAGTTGTTCGGTAATATTCCTGAGTTGACGAATGTTTCCTGGCCAATTGTAAGTTGAGATAAGTTTTACTGCATCTTCGTCAAGGCGAACAGATGGCATGTGGTATTTCTCGGCAAAGTCCATTGCAAATTTGCGGAAAATTAAATGAATATCATCTTTTCGATCTCTAAGTGGAGGTAAGTTTACTTGTACAGTATTAAGTCTGTAAAACAGATCTTCTCTAAACTGATTTTTGTGAATTGCTTCTTCCATGTTGACATTGGTGGCAGCAACAATCCGAACATCTGTTTTTTCTGCTTTGGATGAGCCTACTTTAATGAATTCTCCGGTTTCTAAAACACGTAATAAGCGTACTTGTGTTGCTAATGGTAGTTCTCCAACTTCATCGAGGAAGATGGTTCCGCCATCGGCAACTTCAAAGTACCCTTTTCTGTTTGAAGTCGCTCCAGTAAAAGAGCCTTTTTCATGTCCAAAAAGTTCACTGTCAATCGTCCCTTCCGGAATAGCACCACAGTTAACAGCAATGTAGGGTCCGTGTTTACGTGCTGACATCTGGTGTATGATTTTTGGAATAACTTCTTTACCCGTTCCACTTTCGCCTGAAACCATAACAGAAATATCTGTAGGAGCAACTCTCATTGATTTAGAAATAGCGCGATCTAACTCAGTTGCAGAACCTATAATCCCAAAGCGTTGTTTTATATCTTGTATTGACGACATTATAATTTTTTTATTCCTCTATACTTTCACCGATTAAGGTTGCAGAGTTGCAATCTGTTATTTTAACCATAACATAATCACCAGGTTTGTAATGTTTCTTAGGGAACACGGCTACTGAGTTGTGTGTAGTTCGACCAAATAGATGTTCATCAGAACGTTTAGATAATCCTTCTACTAATACTTTAAAAGTTTTACCAACCCTTGATTGGTTATACTCCATGGAATGTTCGCGTTGTTTTTCAATAATTTCGGTTAATCTTCTAGATTTAACTTCTTCTGGAACATCATCTTCAAATTTTCGAGCAGCTTTAGTATTAGGTCGTTCAGAATATTTAAACATAAATCCGTAGTCGAATTTGACATAATCCATAAGACTCAATGTGTCTTTATGTTCTTCTTCGGTTTCAGTACAGAAACTGGAAATAATATCCTGAGAAATAGCACACCCAGGAATGATTCTTTTGATAGCGTCTATACGTTCCATGTACCATTCTCTGGTGTAGCCTCTATTCATCAATTTAAGAATTCTAGAATTACCAGACTGAACAGGTAGATGAATGTAATCACAGATGTTTTCGTATTTCGCCATCGTTTCTAAGACTTGGTCTGTCATGTCTTGAGGGTGTGATGTTGAAAAACGAATTCTCATTTCTGGACTAATTAACGCTACTTTTTCAAGTAGTTGAGCAAAATTGATTGAACTTGCTTTTTGGATATCTGAGAGTTTTTTGAAATCCATTTTAGGTCCCCCACCATACCATAAATATGAGTCTACATTTTGACCTAAGAGTGTTACCTCTTTATATCCTTGTTCATGAAGTTCACTAACTTCTTTCACAATACTTTCAGCATCTCTACTTCGTTCTCTTCCTCTGGTAAACGGAACTACACAGAATGTGCACATATTGTCGCATCCACGCATAATTGAAACAAAAGCAGTAACACCATTGCTGTTTAATCGAACAGGACTGATGTCAGCGTAGGTTTCTTCTTTAGAAAGTTGGACATTAACTGCTTTTTGTCCATCATCTACTGTATTAATTAGGTTAGGTAAATCTCTATATGCATCTGGACCTACAACAATGTCGACAAGTTTTTCTTCTTCTAAGAATTTTGATTTTAAGCGCTCTGCCATACAGCCTAGCACTCCAATAGTCATGTCTTTTTTATTTTCTTTTAACTTATGAAATGTTCTTAAGCGTTTTCGAACAGTTTGTTCAGCTTTTTCTCGGATCGAACAGGTGTTTACAAAAATGACATCAGCTTCTTCAATGTCCCTAGTTGTTTGAAAACCATTTTCTGTTAAAATTGATGCAACAATTTCACTATCAGAGAAGTTCATTTGGCAACCGTAGCTTTCAATGTAAAGTTTTCTGTCTCCAGATTTTGGAGTCTCCATTACAAGGGCTTCTCCTTGTTTGTCTTCATCAATTACTTTATTTCCAGTATGGTATTGTTCCATCTAAATCATTTTTTGTTCTGCAAAATTACAAAATGAAATACTTATGACAAAATGTCATGAATGAAAGATGAGAAATATCGTTTTTTAAAATTGTTATAATTTTTTTGCTTTATTTAAAAATCCTTTTAATATAATTAAAAGGGAATATTTTTGTCAAGACATATTCCATCTGTAATTTGGGAATTTGAAAAAACTTATCATAATTTTGCAGCAAATTTTGGAATTGATATGGCAAAGAATCTAGTTATAGTTGAGTCACCTGCTAAGGCAAAAACAATTGAAGGGTTTTTAGGAAAGGACTTCAAGGTTTTGTCGAGTTTTGGTCATATTCGTGATTTATCACACAAAGATATGGGTGTTGATGTTTCAAGTGGATTTATTCCGAATTATGAGGTTTCTACTGATAAAAAAGAGACTGTAAAGGCCTTAAAGAAAGAAGTAAAGAGTTCGGAAGTCGTCTGGTTAGCAACTGATGAAGATCGAGAAGGAGAGGCTATAGCCTGGCATCTTGCAGAAACTTTAGATTTAAAGAATAAAGAAACAAAAAGAATTGTATTTCATGAGATTACTAAGTCTGCTATTACAAAAGCTGTAGAAAATCCTCGTGAGATTGATTATAATTTAGTGAATGCTCAACAAGCTAGACGTGTTTTGGATCGCTTGGTAGGTTTTGAGTTATCTCCGATTTTATGGAGAAAAGTAAAACAAGGTTTGTCTGCAGGACGTGTCCAGTCTGTTGCGGTCCGCCTTTTAGTTGAGCGAGAGCGAGAGATCAATTCTTTTGAGTCCAAAGTGTATTACAAAGTAGTAGGTCAGTTTATAAATAAAGAAGGACGGTCTTTCAAGGCAGAGGTTAATTCACGTCTAGATTCGTTAGAAGAGGCTCAAGGCTTTTTGCAGAAATGTATTGATGCCCGTTTTAGTATTGCAAATCTTGAGAAAAAGTCTGCTGCTAAAAGTCCCGCTGCCCCTTTCACAACTTCAACTCTTCAGCAGGAAGCGGCTCGTAAATTAGGGTTTTCTGTTTCTCAAACAATGACTGTTGCTCAACGTTTATATGAAGCTGGTTTTATAACTTATATGAGAACAGATTCTGTAAATCTTTCTAATGATGCTATGTCATCAATTAAGAAAGAGATAGAAAAAGAATACGGAGAATCATATTCTAGTCCTCGTTCATATTCAACAAAATCAAAAGGGGCACAAGAGGCTCACGAAGCAATACGTCCAACTTATGTTGAAAATCGAAATGTAAGTGATGATTCTGGTCAACAAAAATTGTACGATCTAATCTGGAAGCGTTCAATAGCGTCTCAAATGTCAAATGCGAAATTAGAGAGAACTACACTTACAATTGATAGTTCAAACCATGAAAAGAATTTTATTGCTAAAGGAGAGGTAATCATTTTTGATGGATTTTTGAAAGTTTATCTTGAGGGAACCGATGAAGACGGTGATGAAGAGCAAGATGGAATACTTCCTAGGTTAGATGTAGGAGAAAATATTGATTTTAAGCGAATTAGTTCTAGAGAACGTTTTACAAAGGCCCCAGCAAGGTTTACTGAAGCCAGTTTAGTTAAAAAGTTAGAAGAGTTAGGGATAGGTAGACCATCAACATATGCGCCTACAATTTCAACAGTTCAGCGAAGAGGTTATGTAGAGAAAGGAGATGATGAAGGTAAATTGCGTTCTTATCATCTAGTAGAATTATCGAATTCGAAAGTTGAAACTAGTGTTCTAGAAGAGAAGTCTGGATCGAATAAAGGTAAATTGTGTCCTACAGATATCGGAATGGTGGTAAATGATTTTTTGGTCTCAAATTTTAATTCTATTCTTGATTTTCATTTTACTGCAAATGTTGAGGCAGAGTTCGATCAAATTGCATCGGGTGATAAGATTTGGAACGACATGCTTCAGAACTTTTATGGCGATTTTCATGCAAAAGTAGAAGATGTTAAAGAGAATTCAGATCGTGCAGTTGGTGAGCGAATTCTTGGTGTTGACCCCAAAACGGGTTTTAGTCTATTGGTTCGGATAGGTCGTTATGGTCCTATGGCTCAATTAGGTAGTCAGTCAGAAGTAGAGAAGCCTAAGTTTGCCAGTTTACGAAAAGGACAGTCTATTGAGTCTATTACCTTAAATGAAGTTATTGATTTATTCAAATTACCACGTCAAGTTGGACAGTTTGAAGATAAAGTAGTTACTGTTGCTGTTGGAAGATTTGGTCCTTATGTTCGTCATGATGGTAAGTTTGTGTCTTTGGGTGAACATGATCCAATGAGTATAGAATTGGATATTTGTATTGAATTAATTCTTGCTAAGCGTAAATCGGATGCAGAGAAACATATTCATACTTTTGATGATGATGAGCCGACTATTCATGTTTTGCAGGGAAGGTGGGGTCCGTATATCAAAATGGAAAAGAAGAATTATAAAATTCCAAATGATTTAGATGCGGAAGGTTTAGACCGAGAGAAATGTCTTCATATTATTGAGAATCAGCCAAAGAAAAAAAAGTCAAAAGCAAAGGTTAAAACTAAAGCTAAAAAGAAATGATTAAATATTTAAATCTTTGTTAAGTACGAGGATTTTTTTTGAGTAATACTTTGTTTTAATAGAAGTGTTTGTGAATCATTTTTTATATTTAAGCCATGGATTTAAAGCAATATTTTGATGCTTATCAATTTGATTCTAGAAAAGTAGAAGAAAGTCGTATAGGTTGTTTTTTGGACTTTTTTGATGAGAGTTTTAATGATGATTTATCGAGTTATGATGTATTCATTATAGGTGTGCCTGAAGGTCGATTGTCTTTAGGAAATGAGAAGTGTGACTTAGCTCCTGATGAAATTAGATCTTCTTTAAATGGGTTGTACGAAGGAGAGTGGTCTCTAAAGATTTTGGATTTAGGAAATTTGAAGATAGGGCAAACAGTAGAAGATACTTACGCGATATTAGAGCAACTTACCACTTATTTAATTCAAAGAGGAGCGGTTTTGTTATTTTTAGGAGGTGGACACGATTTAATGACACCAATTTATAAAGGTCATTCTGCTCTTGGAAAACCTCTTAATTTTGCTTCAGCAGATGCTTATTTAGATTTTCAGGATGGTGATAGTTATCATTCTAAGTCCTTTTTGTCGCATCTATTAGCATCTAAAGAGTTGATGTTGTCAAATTACAGTCTTTTTGGTTATCAAACTTATTTATGTGATCCTAAGGAAGTTAATTTGTTAAATCAAATGGATTTTAATCTCATTAGGTTGGGTGAAGTCAATTCTGATTTAAATGAGATGGAACCTTATATTAGAAGCATAGATCACTTAAGTGTTGATGTATCGGTAGTTAAAGCTTCTGAAGCCCCTGTAAATACTTATTCTTCTCCTAATGGAATGACTGCTGAGGGTTTGTGTGTGATGTTGCGTTATGCCGGGTTAAGTAGCAGAGTCAAGTCAATTCTTTTTTCAGAGTTGAATCCTCGACTTGATAAAAATAGTCAGAGTGCAAAAGTTTATGCTCAGGCTATTTGGTATTTTCTTGAAGGTTTGCATTTAAGACAGGATGATTTATTGACTGAGAAGTTTAATGATTTGAAGGTGTTTCATGTTCATTCTGAGTTGACCGAGCTGGTTTTTTATAAAAGTTTGGTGAGCGACAAATGGTGGGTCAATTTTTCTAATCAAAAAGGTTCCGCTAAAAATTTACTACCATGCTCCTCGTTAGATTACATGAAAGCTGTTGATGGAGAGCTTTCTGGAAGAATGTTAAAGTACATCAGATTTAAATAATGTGATTTACATTTGATTAAAAAACAGTGCTTTACTCAAAGTTGTTAAAGGTTTGTAAATAAATCATCTATTTTTTGATTTTTTTTTTATCTTTAGCCCTCTTAAAATAGATGCAACGAACGGATAATGCATTTTATGAAAAAGGTTTTGGTACTATTTTTCGTGTTGCTGAGTACATTGTTGAAAGCACAACAAGATCCTCAGTTCTCGTTAAATATGTTTAACATATATTCTGTAAACCCCGCTTTTTCGGGTAGTTACGATCAGTTTAATGCTTTGGCAATACATAGAAGTCAATGGGTTGGATTTGGTGATGGTGCTCCTGTTGTTCAGCATGTAAGCGTTGAGGCTCCGGTCTATTTTTTACATGGAGGTGCAGGAGTTAGTTTGTTGAATGATAAAATTGGTAATGAATACACAAGAGGTGTAAACTTATCCTATGCTTATCAAACAAAGCTTTCAAAAAAGTCTGAGTTAGGTTTAGGTTTGAGTCTTGGTTTTATGGATGTTGGTTTTGAAGGAGAGTGGGTAACCCCAAGTAATAATTCTGGTGCTGATGATCCATCTGTCCCTGCAATAGGGGAAAATGACATCGTTCCTGATTTAGGGCTTGGTATTTATTACAGAATGAAAGAGTTGTATATTGGTTATTCGGTAACACACCTAAATGAAGCAACGGCAGTGTATGGAAATAATGATGATACTGATTTTGAATTTAAGAAGCATCACTATTTTACAATGGGATGGATGCATGAAGTGTCAAGTGAATTAGTAATGCGTCCTTCTATGTTTGTTAAGACAGATCAGATTTCTACTCAGATTGATTTTAATATTAATGTGATGTATGCTGATCATTTATGGGGAGGTGTAACTTATAGATTAGATGATGCAGTAGTTTTAATTGCGGGTTATAACATAAATAAAAACCTTAAATTTGGCTACGCTTATGATATAACCACTTCAGACCTTAAGTCTGAATCCAGTGGTTCACATGAAATATTATTACGATATTCTTTCAAAATGCGTCCACCAGGTAAGATGCCTACGCATTATAGAAATATACGTTATAATTAAAGAAAATTGCTTTATTAGTAAATTGAAGGAAAAAAAAATGAAAAAGATACTTTTATTTGGTGCTCTAGTTGCAGTACTTTTTAGTAGTTGTGGAACTTCACCAAGAGGGGAATTAGTTGGGGTTCAAAATTTAGAAGAATTTTATCCTACTGACCCTTATGGGATGGTTAAAATTCCAAGAGGAACATTTACCATGGGTGCAAATGATGGAGATGTTCCTTATGCACATACAACTCCGAAGAAATTAGTGACGATGCATTCTTTTTACATCGATCAAACTGAGATTACTAATAATGAATATCGTCAATTTGTTAATTGGGTTAGAGATTCTATTGCTAGAACCCTTTTAGCTGAAAATTTTGATGAAGAGATTTTTATGGTTACAGAAATAGAAGGTGAGCTACTAGATGAACCTTACTTAAATTGGGATGTTGAAATACCATGGGACGATGAAGAAATTATTGAGTCAGAAGCGCTATACGATA
>TARA_B100001093_G_scaffold519822_1_pt1 | contig 21061 bp, 13 predicted proteins | sample TARA_B100001093 | Tara Oceans TARA_B100001093 (sample SAMEA2623116) | marine metagenome | biome: marine biome (ENVO:00000447); feature: surface water layer (ENVO:00002042); material: "saline water (ENVO:00002010), including plankton (ENVO:xxxxxxxx)" | depth 5 m | reverse complement strand
GCTGTTGCATCTGCATTATAGTTCAATGCATTAACATCAGTACAACCATAAACTGGGCCACAATCTCCTTCGAAATTTAAACCAAAACTTAGTGTACCTTCTGAGCCTGTTTCTAAAGTTCCTGTTAATAAAACGTCGCCTGTTTCAGAAGTAATTGTAACGCTATTACCATTCCATCCATCTCCATAAGAATCTAACATAGTAAAAGTAAGACATCCATCTTCTAAACAAGCATCTGTTAATCCAACTCCTCCTGATAGCTCTCCTAGGGTCCATGATACTTCATATTGAAATGTACCTCCGCCAACATCAATTGATACTGCTGTCAAACCGCTACAATCGATTGGATATTGACATGAGCCATCATCTTCAATTGCATCCGAATCATAATTTAAAGCCGTTGAGTCGGTACATCCAAGTCCATCAGGTACAACATCACCACAATCACCAGCGTCATTATCAAATTGATCACAATTTAAATAAATAGATTGCCCACCAGAAGTGTATCCACCATCATCACATATTCCATCACCTACCCATGATGCAGGGGAACAGTTTCCATTACAATCAGCAACATAACCATCTCCACATGAGAATGGATACTCACATGTACCATCATCATATGTAGCATCAGCATTGTAGTTTTCAGCAGTCGCGTCCATACAACCTAAAACGTCATAATCATAATAACAAGAACCATCTTCAACTTCTGCATCTGCGTTATAGTTTAATGCTTCAATGTCTAAACAACCAGAAATTGGATAAGCACAAGAACCATCATCTTGAGTCGCTTCTGGGTTAAAGTTTAATGCGTCAGCATCCATACAACCATCAATTGGGCCACAGTCACCTTCATAATTTAAACCAAAATATAAAACTCCTTCAGATCCTGAATCTAATGTTCCAGTTAACAACACTTGACCGCCTTCAGAAGAAATAGTAACAGTACTACCATTCCAACCATCTCCATAAGAATCTAACATTTTAAAACTTATACAACCATCTTCTATACAAGCACTTGTTGTTCCAACTTCGCCAGAAAAATCTCCAAGTTCCCAAGAAACTTCAGATGGCCAAGAACCGTCAGTAACATCAACTAAAACAGACGTTAACCCTGAACAATCTATAGGGTATTCACAAGATCCATCATCTTCTACTGCAGCTGGGTTAAAATTAAGAGCTAAGGTATCCATACAACCAGGCACAGGGTATAAACATGAACCATCATCAAGAGATGCATCTTCATTGTAATTAAGTGCTGACATGTCAGTACAACCAAATCCGCAATCACCAAAACCTCCAGTATAAGGGGCTCCACCAGAGACTAATACATTCCCATTACCATCTGAAATAGTCCAAGAAACCTCAGTAGGATAAGAACCCGCACTTACAGTAACTTCGTTACAATCTTCTGTAGAATCAAAACACAAAACTTCAGACCCTGAACTTCCAGAGGGAAGAGTTACAGAAACTCCATTAACAACTAGGTTACTTCCATTCCATCCGTCTCCATAGGAGTCTAACATTTCTACAACTAATGTTTCACCAGTTACGCAATTACCATCACAGTCATATCCAGGAGCTGGACCATCACCGCCACAATCACCACATTCGTCTAATTCATAAATACACGCTTCAGGGACATTATAAATAGCCTCTGAGCTATAATTACATGCAGAAACATCCATACAGCCGTATTCACTGTTAACATCCGCATTGTCTTCAATCCAATCTAAAACATAAGATACTCTAGACCAAACACCAGGATAATTAACATCTGCACATCCATATCCCCAACTAGTTGCTCCAATCAACAACCATCTATTGTCAATTAAACTTCTAACAACCAAAGGTCCACCAGAATCTCCCTGACATGCATCTTCTCCACCATCAATTAAATCTCCTGCACAAACCATAGAACCATCAAGAGAACTACAACCATAATCTCCAGAGTTTCCATTCTCATCAGTAGCAGACCCACAAGCCACATCATTTGCAACAATAGGTGCCTGAACCATTTGTAGTGTAGATGCCATAGCGCCTCCAGAAGAAAGTGTTCCCCAGCCAGTTATGGTTGACATCACGCCAGCATCTTCGGAACCAGCCAAAACATCTGCTTCACTAATCAAATCTATTTTTCCAATATTTGGGTTTGAAAAGTTAAATTCACCTTCAATTTCCACCAAAGCAAAGTCGTGAGAGTAGCTTGTACCAACTCCATAAAGCGGATGCGTAATAACGTTTACCACTGAATAAGTTTCGCCACCAGAAGCATATGGAGCAGAGTTTCCAGCATAAATATAATTTACGCCTCCTCCAACACAATGTGCTGCAGTTAAAACCCATGAGTCTCCAATAATAGAACCACCACAGCCGTAATCAACAGCCACTTGCCATGGGTAATCTTTAATGTCTACATCAACACCTCCAACAACTTTTTGTTGTGCTGAAACATTGTTAAAAGTGCACGCAAAAAATGCTACGAGCACTACTAGTTTAAACAGGTTTTTACCTGAAAGGGGAAAGTTTTTCATATCAATAATTTTAAGTTTTGTCCCTAAAAATAATAGAGATCGCTAGTAAACAACAAAAACCTTGCCAAAAACAAAACCTTTGACGCAAAGGCCTGCTTTTCATATAATTAGACAAGTTTCATTGTTAATGCTAATATACGCCTAATGCGCGACTACACCAAACTTAACTAACTTAACACCTGTATTTGTCTATAAAGCGCCTTAAATACGATGTTTAAAAAGAGTTTTAGTCTGATAAATTATAGTAAATTGTGACGGAAATTTTAGAATCAACGTTTTGGTAAATTACCAGTAAAAAGAAATGTTTTAAAAAAACTAAATAATGAAATGGAAAAACAAAATTTTTCAAAATCACAATAAGAGTTCATTTGAGGCTGTTGCACAAGAGGTTTTTCGGTTTCAAGCAAAGAATAATAACGTTTACAAAACCTATCTAAAATTTCTTAATATAAGCCCAAATAATGTAAAAAATTTGGAGCAAATTCCTTTCCTTCCTATCGAGTTTTTTAAACACCAAGATGTGGTTTGCAAGTTCAACAATATTGATGCTGTATTTACAAGTAGTGGAACGGGCGGTTCACAAAGTAAGCATATTGTTAATGACCTGGTAATTTACGAGAAAAGTTTTACTTCGGGATTTGAGCATTTTTACGGGGACATAGAGGATTATACCATCCTTGCTCTATTGCCGACATATTTAGAAAGGTCTGGATCTTCATTAATTTATATGTGCGAAAAACTCATGAAGCATTCTGTGAAAAAAGAAAATGGTTTCTACCTTAACGAACACCAAGAACTAAGTGATTTATTATTAGAACTAGAGCGCCAAAACCGAAAAACATTATTAATCGGTGTAAGCTTTGCACTACTTGACTTTGTAGAAAAACACCCTGTAAAACTAAAAAATACAATTGTTATGGAGACTGGGGGAATGAAAGGTAAGCGGGAAGAAATGGTGAGAGAGCAGTTGCACAGTATTTTATGCAAACACTTTAATGTCCCAAAAATTCATTCTGAATATGGTATGACCGAACTTTTATCACAAGCATATTCAAAAGGTGATGGGGTTTTTTACTGCCCGCCGTGGATGCGTGTTTCATGTAGAGATGCCAACGATCCTTTGTCTAATAATAAAAAGAGTGGGGGCATAAATATTATCGACTTGGCTAATGTTAATTCTTGCTCATTTATTGCAAGTCAAGACTTGGGAAAAATAAACGAAAACAACACTTTTGAGATCCTAGGTCGATTTGATGCTAGTGAAATAAGGGGCTGTAATCTGATGGTGGTATAAAATGCTAATATTTATAAAATACAAGAACACTTAAACTTGTTAAACCACTTTAAGCAGGAAATAATTCTTTTTACCTTTTTGCACCAAAATATATTTTCCCTTAATTAAGTCATCTATACAAAGGACTTTATCTGCTGCAATCTTTAATTTATTAATACTCACAGCATTAGACTGTAACATTCTTCTTGCCTCTCCATTAGACTGAAAAACTTTTGATTTTTGAGCCAGTAAGTCGATAATTTGAATACCAGACACAAGTTCCGATTTAGCAACATCAAATTGAGGTACACCTTCAAAAATATCCAATAAATCTCGCTCTTCTATATGCTTTAACTGTTCAGCAGTGTCTTTTCCAAAAAGAATTTCAGAAGCTTCAATGGCTCGGTGATACGCTACATCACCATGCACGCGGATTGTCACATCTTTTCCCAAGGTTTTTTGTAAAGCTCTTGCATGAGGTGCTTTTTCGTGCTCAGAAACAAGGGCATCTATTTCTGCCTTTGTCAGCAACGTAAATATTTTAATATAGGTCTTTGCGTCTTCATCAGAAGCATTTAGCCAATACTGATAAAATTTATAGGGAGAAGTTCGTTCAGGGTCCAACCAAACGTTTCCGCCTTCAGTTTTACCAAACTTGGTCCCATCTGCCTTCTTTATTAATGGGGTGGTAATAGCAAAAGCTTCGCCTCTGGCTTTTCTTCTTATCAATTCTGTTCCAGTAATAATATTCCCCCACTGATCTGAACCTCCAAGCTGAATTTTACAATTGTGCTTTGTATATAAATGATAAAAATCATACCCCTGAACCAATTGATAAGTAAACTCAGTAAAAGACATACCCGTTTCTAATCGCGATTTTACGGAGTCCTTTGCCATCATATAATTAATGCTGATGTGTTTTCCCACATCACGAATAAAATCTAGAAAGCCAAACCCTTTAAACCAATCAAAATTATTAATAATTTCAGCTGAATTTTCTCCACAATCGAAATCTAAAAAGCGCGCCAATTGCTTTTGTACACATTTTAAGTTGTGATCTAAAATATCGGCAGAAAGTAAATTCCGCTCTTTGGATTTACCTGAGGGATCTCCAACCATTCCTGTGGCCCCACCAACTAATGCGAATGGCTTGTGCCCAGATCTTTGAAGATGGACCAAAGTCATTATTTGAACCAAACTACCAATATGTAACGAGTCAGCTGTAGGGTCGAAACCGATATAAGCAGAAGTCATTTCTTTTTGTAGCTGTTCTTTTGTTCCGGGCATGATGTCATGAATCATACCACGCCATTTCATTTCCTCAACGAAACTCATAATAAATGCAATTTAAGACGCGTAAAAATAGGCGTTTTATTCTGTATATAAAACTCTGCTTTTACTTATCTTTCGGTCATGATATTAGTTACTGGAGGAACGGGATTAGTTGGGGCACATTTACTGTATCAGATTTGCCAATCTGAAACAAAGGTGCGCGCCATAAAAAGAGAGAGGTCTAATACAAACTTAGTTCGTCAAATCTTTTCTTACTACACTGAAAAAGCAGACCTCCTTTTCGAAAAAATAGAATGGGTCAATGCTGACCTATTAAACATGCCAGAATTAGACTTAGCTTTTCAAGGAGTCACAAAAGTATATCACTGTGCAGCATGGATCAGCTTTAACCCAAGGCACAAAGGCAAAATGATGCAGACTAACATAGAGGGCACAACAAATGTTGTAAACTTATGTCTTGCACGTCGCATACATAAACTTTGTCATGTTTCTTCGGTTGCTTCTCTTGGGCGCCCAAGAGATGACTCTTCTACTGACGAAAATACTCCTTGGTTAAACGGCCCAGAAAGCAGCTATTACGCGCTAAGTAAATACCATTCTGAAATGGAAGTTTGGCGAGGTGTTGAAGAGGGTCTAAATGCTGTAATTATTTGCCCTGCAATCATATTAGGCCCTGGGAAATGGGAAAAAGGAAGCTCTATGCTATTCAAGCAAGTGTGGAAAGGCCTTTCTTTTTATACTTCTGGCACAAATGGATTTGTTGATGTAAGAGATGTTGTTAATGTGATGATTCAACTCATGGAGGGTGAAATTAAATCAGAACGATTTATACTATGTTCCGAAAGCATCCCTTTCAAAAAAATATTCGACTATATCGCCGAAGCTCTAGGAAAGGAAAAACCCCATATAAAAGTCGGTCCTTTTTTATGTGCCATCGGCTGGAGAATCGCAAAAATTGTTTCCATTATCCGTCGCAAATCCCCTTTGATTACAAAGGAAACTGTCCTAGCTGGCAACAGTATATCTGTTTATGACAATAAAAAAATAAAAGCCGCACTAAACTATCAGTTTAAATCTGTTGAACAAAGCTGTAAAGATTTTTCAATGTTATTTTTACAGGAATATAACGTGAATAAGACGGACTGAAGATGGCTAGTTCTCCAACTCCATCATTTGAACCCGAAGTAGAACAGAGTCCAAAAAAGCCTCCATTTGAGTAGGTCTTCTGGTAAAATAAGTAAAACTTTCTTGGAACTCTTTGTAAGAGTATAGTTTCGTGTCAAATAAAACTTCGTAGTAATCTCTGATGTTTAAGCTATCATTTTTTAGACCTTCAATTAAATTCAACTTCACTGCCGATTCAAGGAGGTGAATCTCAGTCAAAGCATCAATCATTTGCGCTTCAGACAAAAGATGTGTAGGCTTTTTTTCTGCTTGTTGAGTACAAGAAAAAAAAACGGTCAACAATATAAATACAAAAAGCCTATACATGCCTGTCAAATTCTAAGCGCATGCCTCGGTGACTCTCATCAAAAGCGCCACCATCATAAACTAAATTTCCGTTAACAAAGGTCTTGACAACAGAAGATTTAAAAGTCTCTCCTTCAAAGGGAGACCAACCACAATGGTATAAGATATTATCCTTCGCTACAACCCATGGTTTATCAAGATCAACAACAACCAAATCGGCATAATATCTTTCGCGAATAAATCCACGTTCTTTTACTTGAAAACAAGTAGCCGGAGCATGACACATCTTTTCTACTATCCACTCAAGACTCACTTTTCCTTGATGGTAAAACTCAAGCATGGCGACCAAAGCATGTTGCACTAAAGGTCCTCCAGAAGGCGCTTCGAAGTATTTGTTGTTTTTTTCATCTATCGTATGAGGGGCATGATCAGTAGCAATAATATCAATTCTATTGTCGAGCAAAGCTTTCCACACCCCCTCTTTATCTTTTGCAGATTTTACTGCAGGGTTCCACTTAATGTGTGTTCCTTTTTCATCATAACTTGATTCATCAAACCAAAGATGGTGAATGCAAGCTTCAGCCGTAATTCTTTTTTGACTTAAAGGAATATCGTTTCGAAACAAGTTGGTTTCCTTATCTGTAGAAATATGTAAAATATGAAGCCTTGTTTTGTGTTTCTTAGCGAGCTCAACTGCCATTGATGAGGATTTATAACATGCTTCTTCACTCCGAATAATTGGATGAAAACGTATCGGTAAATCCTCGCCATATTCATCCTTCATTTGTGCAGAATTTTTCCGAACAGTATCTTCATCTTCACAGTGAACAGCAATAAGCATGTCGCATTTAGAAAAAATGTCATTTAAAACTTGCTTGTCATCTACCAGCATATTTCCAGTGGAAGATCCCATAAATATTTTCACCCCAGCAACCCGTATTGGATCCGTCTTGAGCACCTCTTCCAAGTTCTCATTAGAGGCGCCCATAAAAAATGAGTAATTGGCAAGGGAATCTTTCGCCCCTATGAGGTACTTATCTTCTAAAATCGCCTGGGTTAATGCTTGGGGCTTGGTGTTAGGCATCTCCATAAAAGAGGTGATACCGCCAGCAACGGCAGCTTTAGCCTCAGTATATATACGACCCTTATGGGTTAAGCCAGGCTCTCTAAAATGAACCTGATCATCAATTACGCCTGGCATTAAAAACTTTCCACTGAGGTCAATAACCTCAGCTGCTTCATCATTTATACTTTTGGAAACCTTTACAATTCGGTCACCTTGAATCATGACATCGGCTGTAACAATACTCCCTTCATTAATTATTTGTGCGTTTTTAAGCAGCTTTTTCATGCTTTATATTAAGCTAAGCTTGTTTGTAGGTTTTAAATAAACTTTTAAGCTTCATCTGAATCACACCAAAAAAGGCTTCGTAAAATATAGATGTACTCATTTTAGACTCCCCTTCTGTTCTGTCGGTAAATATTACCGGAACTTCTTTAATCTTGTATCCAAATTTCCAGGATTTAAACTTCATTTCTATTTGAAATGCATACCCCACAAAAGTAACGTTAGATCGGAGTACATTTTCGACAACACTTCTTCGATAACATTTAAACCCTGCGGTCGCATCATCTACTGGCAGGCCTGTTATTGTTTTCACGTAACGTGAAGCAAAATAAGACATCATCACACGCGCTATGGGCCAGTTGATTACATTTACAAGACCGCCAACATATCTCGAACCAATCGCTAAATCGTTTCCTTCTTTAGCGCAAGCACTATAAAGTCGAATGAGATCGTCTGGGTTGTGCGAAAAATCACAATCCATTTCTATGAAATATTGATAGTCTCTTTTTAAGCCCCAATTAAAGCCATGAATATATGCAGTTCCAAGCCCTAACTTCCCAGTTCGCTCTTCAATAAAAAGTCGATCTGTATACTCTTTCTGCAAATCTTTTACTATTGCCGCCGTTCCATCAGGCGAACCATCATCTACAATTAAAACGTGATATACCTTATCTAAAGAAAAAACCTTGTGGATCATTTTCGCAACATTTTCCTTTTCATTGTATGTTGGTATAATAATTAAAGAATCTGACATCTATTTAAAGCTTGAAAAGCAAATGTAGTGGATTTTTTGTTTGAACATTTTATTGTGGCCATAAATTCTCAATCTTATTATTTTATTTCTTCACAAATAAATAGTTTTTGTTACTTTTGAGAAAAAATATAAAACCGTAACATGAGAAACATTTCCTCCCTTATTGTCGCTTCTATTTTAACATGTGGGCTTTTCGCTCAAAACTGTACTGATCTTTTCATCTCTGAATATGTAGAAGGCAGATTTAACAACAAAGCCTTAGAGCTTTATAACCCTACTAATAAGGCTATTGACTTATCGAAATATTCTTTGTCTCGATGGAGTAATGGTTCTACTACGCCACTAAACACGATTTTATCAGGAACCATTGAGGCAAATGATGCCTTTGTTATTGGCCTTGATAAAAGAGATCCAAATGGTGAAGGGTTAGAAGAACCTTTATGGAATGGTTGGTATTTGTTCACCGACTCTATTACAGGGCTTCTGGATAGTATTTACACTCCTGAAGATGATTTGATGGGTCGTGTGGATCTATTTATTTGCCCAGATTATGCAGATGGAACCATGTACTTTAATGGTAATGATGCTGTAACACTAGAAACTTCTGGTGGAGATATTATTGATATTATTGGGAAAATTGGAGAAGATCCTGGTGATGCCTGGGGAGATGAAAATAATGCATACTGGACAAAAGATCAAACTTTAATTCGTAAAGCAAGCGTTACGGGCGGATTTATTTACGACGCTTCACAACCTTATTCATTTGACCCAACTATAGAGTGGGACTCTCTTCCGGTGAACACGTTCACGGAGTTAGGCGAACACATGTGCAATTGTCCTGATAATATGTCAATTAATGAATTCGAAAGTGTGGTAACTCTTTACCCAAACCCTAACAACTCAGGGTTATTAAATATTGAAAGCACATCTCCAATTCAAGAAATAAACATCTTTAATTTAATTGGACAAAGTGTTTTTTCTAAAAACATTAAGGGAGTAATGCTCAAGGAAAGTATTACCATTGACCCGTCACTGAATGGAGTCTATTTTATGTCTGTAAAACTGGAAAACAACAAGCGCAGCCTAAAAAAACTTGTTGTAAAATAATATAGGGCGTAGTTTTTTTGACATTTTAACTCCTCGTTTACATGCGAAACATCATACTTTTAGTTGCGCTTCTATTTAACCTTAAGTTGTCAGCACAAATTATCCTTAGAGGATATATTTATGACGATATTAGTTCCGAGACTTTAATAGGTGCTAATATTATTGCATCAAACGGTACTGGAACGGTTTCCGATCTTGAGGGTTACTTCGAATTGGTTTTACCAAAAGGCGAATTTGAAATTCGGGTTTCATACGTGGGTTATAAAGAAGAAAAAAAGGTCCTTAAGCTTAGCCAAAATACGACAATCGATTTTTATCTAAGCACACAAGTTTTAGATGAAGTACAAGTCGTTTCAGACATTGCGCGTTCAAGAGAAACCCCTGTGGCCTTCTCAAACATCAGCCCTAAAAAACTTGAAGAGGAACTGGCTGGGCAAGACATTCCTATGATCCTAAACAGCACCCCCGGAGTCTACGCGACTCAAAGTGGCGGTGGTGATGGTGATGCGCGAATTTCCATTCGTGGCTTCAACCAACGTAATGTAGCTGTGATGATTGACGGAATCCCAATGAATGATATGGAAAACGGTTGGGTCTATTGGTCCAATTGGTTTGGTCTTGACCTCATGACGAAAACCATTCAAGTTCAACGAGGTCTGGGGGCTTCAAAATTAGCTATTCCTGCTGTAGGAGGCACCATGAACATTCTTACCAAGGGTATTAATAATAAAGAAGAAATCACATTTTCACAAAATGTTGGAAATAATGGGTTTTTAAGATCCACATTGGCTTACAATAGTGGTAAGCTAAATAATGGCTGGGGCTATTCTTTAGCTGCTTCTTATAAGAGGGGAAATGGTTGGGTAGACCAAACATGGACAGAAGGATTCTTTTATTTTATGAAAATCCAAAAAAAGTTTAAGAACCATAGCTTATCCTTTACAGCCTTCGGTGCCCCACAGGAACATGGTCAAAGATCATATAAAAAAGCAATATCACTTTATGACATGGACTATGCTGCCAGCCTAGGAATAGATACAACTGGGGTAGATGGTGATTATGGTCTTCGCTACAATGAACACTGGGGAAAACTTAACAGATATACTGTAAATTTTGACGAAAACAATAATCCTATTGATACTGTTTTCGCACAAAATGAAGTCGTTAACGAAAAAATGAATTATTACCACAAACCACAATTAAGTTTAAACCATTTGTGGTCGTTAAATAAAAAGATAGTCATCTCAAATGTGTTATACGCCTCATTAGGAAATGGAGGTGGTTTAGGGGTAACACCCAGTCTTGTGTCAGCAAGCTTTAACGACAATAGGCAGATCGACTTTCAAAGCATTTATGACAGAAATAGTGGAAACACAAGAGTCCCGTTTTTGGGTGATGTTTCAATAGATCCAAACTACAGTAGTACGGAACACAAATCAAGTCAATTTTTAAGATCTTCTATTAACAACCACCGATGGTTTGGCTTGCTATCAACTTATAATTATCAAGCAAATAAAGAATATAACTTTTCAGGAGGAATTGACCTCAGACATTATACTGGTGGGCATTACAGAGAGGTTTATGACCTTTTAGGGGGTGACTATTATGTAGCCAACGACAATGTTGCTGCAAGAGACAGCTCTGCCGTCATTCGAATTGGAGATAAATTTTCATATCACAATGAGGGCGTTGTTAAATGGGCAGGGCTATTCCAACAAATGGAATATACTTCTGGAAATTGGTCTGCCTTTGTAAATGTTTCATTTGCGTCTACCGGCTACAAACGAATTGATTACTTCAGACCTATGGACCTTGTTTTAAACGACACAATAATGGTCGAAGCACTTTCTTATGGAGACACCATCCTAAATAATGGAAATGAATATACCGTTGACTCTCCAGAAGCAAGACACACCGAAAGTAAGTGGAAATGGATACCTGGCTATACCTTAAAAACAGGTTTAAATTATAATCTAGATGAATACAACAATGTTTTTATGAACATTGGTTATCTTGAAAAAGCCCCAAAATTCAATAATGTCTTTGATTACGATAACCGACTCTTCGCTGATATTAGAAATGAAGAAGTTGCTGCTATTGAGCTTGGTCATAGTTATAATGGACGAAAAATTAGCTCAAATTTAAACCTGTATAATACAGAATGGAGAAATAAACCTCAATCTGGAAGCACTGTAGTTGATGGTGAACCATTGAGATATAATATTAATGGAATAAATGCACTGCACAAAGGTGTGGAATTTGATGTAGCAATTAATCTTTCAGAAAAATTTACACTTGAGTTTCTGTCCTCAATAGGAGATTGGCGATGGACTTCTGGTGACACTATTCGAAGTTATGATGACAATAACCAGCTTATTGTTCCTGAGGGCGGTTTGGTTTACTTTGATGCCACAGGTGTTCATGTAGGCGATGCGGCTCAATTACAATTAGGTACTAGTGTCAGATACCAATTTCATAAAAATGCATATATTAAATTAAGGGGTATGCGTTTTGACAATCATTACGCAGATTTCAATCCCTTTGACCTTCAGGGAGAAAGTGTAGGAAGAGATTCTTGGAAAACGCCGGCCTATTCTCTTTTAGATATTCATGGTGGATATCGTTTTCGTTATGCTGGAATGTCTTTAGATTTTAAAATAAATATCCTTAATTTACTTAACACAACTTATATTTCTGATGCCCTGAATAACGATACTTATATATCAGGAAACCAATTTAATTTTGATGCCGCTTCTGCCTCTGTATTTATGGGGATGGGAAGAAGGCTAACGAGTTCACTAAAAATTTCATTCTAATTCAAATAACATGAAAAAAATTCTTTCACTTTGTTTTTTAGCTTATTTACCTCTTCTGGCTCAAAGCCCAGACTATTATCAATCCGCTCAAGAATTAACGGGTGACGAATTGAGAAATCAGCTTCATGAAATCATCAAAGCTCATAATGAGTTTTCTTACAGCTCTACCAAAAACATTTTGAGAATTGCAGATGAAGATCCACAAAATGAAAACAATGTTATTCTTGTTTACAAGGGCAACTCAATAAGTAAAGATGACTTTTCTACCAATATGCAACAAGATTTCTGGAATCGAGAGCATGTTTGGGTAAAGTCTCAAGGCGGTTTTAATGGCGATGAAACATATGGTGCTCTTGGTGCTTATTCTGACGCGCATAATTTAAAACCATGTGATGCCAGCATCAATACAGCTCGAGGTACTAAAGATTTTGATAATGGTGGTACTCAAAACACTGAGGCAACAGGTTGTTCCTCTACTACTACAACATGGGAGCCCCGTGATGAAGTAAAAGGAGATGTGGCTCGAATTATTTTTTATATGGCCACAAGGTATATGGGCGACCCTGGTGAACCAAGTCTTAATGTTGTAGATTATATAAACAGCTCAAGCGACCCATTAATGGGTAAACTTTCTACACTATTAGACTGGAATGAACAAGACCCTGTAGATGCATTTGAACGCAGAAGAAATCAAGTTATTTTTAACTGGCAACAAAACCGAAACCCCTTTATTGATTATCCTGAATTTGCAAATTTAATTTGGGCAGAAGCTGACCTAAACCCTTTAGTTTTCAATTCCGTAGAATTGCAAAGTATTGCACCATCAGAAACTGAAAGCCAAGAAGTCTATGCTCAAATTTTTAGTGATGTAAACACGCCTGTTCAATCAGTAACTTTGAGCTGGGGTACTTCATGGGCTGATATTTATGATGGGACTTCGGAAAATGTTATTCAAATGACAGAAGGTGGTGTCAGCTGGGCCGCAACAATACCTGAACTTCCAGAAGGAACAGATGTGAAATACCAAATTACAGCTTCAGCTGATGGTTTACAAAACACGTTTTATGGGAACTATGTAGTGGCTTTAAATCCTTTTGAGGGAACAATTACAAGTATTCAAGATGTTCAAGGAACTGGGGATTACTCCCCTTTTGATGGTCAAACCATATCTACAAAAGGTGTAGTAACTGCAGTTTTAGGAAACGATTTTTATATGCAAGACGGTGAAGGGCCTCGAAGTGGAATCTATATATATACCTCTCCTGTTATTCCTTCTATTGGAGACAGTGTGATCGTAACTGGAGAAGTTTCTGAATTTCAATGGGAAGATCCTACGCCTGAAAAAATGACAGAATTAGCTTATCCTGATCAAGTCTATGTTCTTAATTCAAACAACCCGATTCCAAACCCAATTGACATTAATACTGGTGGGCTTGCAAATGAAGATTATGAAGGTATGCTAGTTCGTGTAACTGATGTTACGGCGACCTATGCTACATTTAATTTTGATGATTATGGACAATGGCGGGTTAATGATGGTACCGGAGAATGTAATATACACAATACGCAAGAAGGCTATGAGTATCCCGCAGAAGTAGGAGAGTATATTTCATCTATTACTGGTATTTCGACTTATCTGTTTGGTGAGTGGAAAATTAGTTTGCGAATGGAAGATGATGTAGACGGAGGGTCGGATCTGTCTGGGCCATCAATTATAGAAACAACTGTGGTAAGCGAAAATTCTATTGCGTTATTTTTTAATGAAAATGTAGAGCTCTCTAGTGCCGAAAACCCATCTAATTATTCAATTAACAATGGGATTGTTGTTGAGTCAGCATCAAGACACCCGTTTCAGTGGTCTAGAGTAAACCTTACTACAAGTTTTCATGCGGGGGGTGATTACCAAGTGACGGTATCTAATGTAATGGATGAACTAGGTAACCCGAACTCAGGAGTTCAAGGTTATTATAATATCCTTGGGTTAAATGAAAATTCAAATTCTCACCTAACGCTATACCCAAATCCTTCAAACGGAACATTGTTCATAGAGGGCTTAGAAAGAAATGAGACCATTGAAGTTGTTGACATACTTGGCAAAACACTATATCAGAATTCAACGTCAGAAGAAAAATTGGAATTAAATTTAAAATTAAATGTTGGGCTTTACTTTGTAAAACACCTGGGTTCTAAAACCCCTTTTATAATAAAGTAAGAACATAAAAAAGTCTCATATCCTTGATAAGAGACTTTTATTTGACTCACATACAAATTCAATTGAATGCAGTCATCGGGGGGTGTTTTTTATATTTTAAAAGAAAAGCTTTGTTTGTAAATTTGATGAGTTTACCTCCATATAGGTAACTTCACCTATAAAGCTACAAAAGATTATTTGCATCTCCTAATGATACAATAAAAACATCTGTATTGTAATCCGGATAAAATTAGTTTTAGGCTATTATTGAGCCGTTTGAACTTGCTTCAGAAGGGCCAACAAACTTTAGGGTTCCGTCTTTATCCTCTGCCATCAAAACCATGCCCTGAGACTCGATTCCCTTAATAATTCTTGGTGCTAAATTTACCAGTACAGAAACTTGCTTTCCTAATATATCTTCTGGCTGATAATACGCCGCAATTCCGGAAACAACAGTTCGAGTATCTATACCTGTGTCAACAGTAAGCTTGAGAAGCTTTTTTGTTTTCTTAACTTTCTCTGCTTCAATAATAGTTCCTACGCGAATATCCATATCACAAAACGACTCAAAACTCACATTCTCTTTTTGTGGATTCACCATTTGATTTTCAACTTTCCAAGTTTCTAATTTTTTTAATTGGGCCTCTATTTCTGAGTCTTCTATTTTTCTAAACAACAATTCGGCACTCTCAATTTTTGAGCCCTCTACTAAAAGCACATCAGAACCTGCATCTTTCCAAGATAGTTGACCAAGTCCTAGCATGCCCGCTAATTTATGTGCAGAAAATGGCATAAATGGCTCAGACACCAAACTTAAATTAGCCGCAATCTGAAGAGCTATATTCATAATTGCTTTTGTGCGAACTTCATCTGTTTTAACCAATTTCCAAGGCTCTTCATCCGCCAAATATTTGTTCCCTAAACGCGCTAAATTCATAACCTCCATTAAAGCTTCTCTATACCGATAAGCTTCAATAGACTTCGCAATCTTGGCTGGAAAAAGCTTCAATTCAGAAATTACTTGACGATCATGATCAGTCATTTCACCTCTCGGAGGGACACAACCATCGTAATATTTATTGGTAAGCACCACGACTCTATTAATAAAGTTGCCATAAATTCCCACAAGCTCAGAATTATTTCGGGTTTGAAAATCCTTCCAAGTAAAATCGTTGTCTTTTGATTCTGGTGCAGTAGCACATAATACATATCGCATCACATCCTGCATGCCTGGAAAGTCTTCTAAATATTCGTGCAACCATACCGCCCAGTTTCTAGAGGTAGATATTTTATCTCCTTCTAAATTTAAAAACTCATTTGCAGGAACATTATCAGGTAAAATATAATCTCCATGAGCTTTTAACATGGATGGAAAAATAACACAATGAAATACAATATTATCTTTCCCAATAAAGTGAACCAATTTGGTGTCTTCAGACTTCCAGTATGGCCCCCAATCTTTACCTGTATCTTTTGCCCATTGCTTGGTTGCCGAAATATATCCTATAGGCGCATCAAACCAAACGTAAAGAACTTTTCCATCGGCACCCTCTACTGGAACAGGTATGCCCCAGTCTAAATCTCTAGTAACAGCACGGGGGTGTAACCCTTGGTCCAACCATGATTTACACTGTCCATATACATTTGATTTCCAGTCTGACTTATGTCCTTCTAAAATCCACCCTTTTAACCACGATTCATATTTATCTAATGGTAAAAACCAATGCTTTGTTTCTTTCATTACAGGCTTATTCCCACTCAAAGCTGACTTGGGTTCTATCAAATCTGTAGCACTCAACGATGTTCCACACGCCTCACACTGATCTCCATAAGCTCCTTCACTTTTACAATGTGGGCAAATACCTGTAATGTACCTGTCTGCTAAAAACTGATTTTCTTTTTCATCAAAATACTGCTCACTTACTTTTTCTACAAATATGTTCTTTTGGTTAAGGTGCTCAAAAAAATCAGAAGCCGTTTCATGGTGTAGCTTATCTGATGTTCGATGGTAAATGTCAAAACTAATTCCCAGCGCCTCAAAAGAATCACCTATCAGCTTGTGATATTTGTCAACAACCTCTTGAGGTGAAACACCCTCTTTCTTTGCAGAAATCGTAATTGGAACACCGTGTTCATCAGATCCACAAACAAACACAACGTCTTTTTTATTAGAACGTAAAAAGCGCGCATAAATATCACTAGGTATGTAAACACCAGCCAAATGGCCAATATGTACAGGCCCATTGGTGTAAGGTAAGGCTGCCGTTATGGTATATCTTTTTACTTCTTTAGACATCAGAAAGTGCTTTTGTATGAGTAGCAAATATAAGAATTAGATTAAGTTGAATTGGGAAATTTTTAATCAATAGAATCAGCTTATAAAATAGAGTCCCATCAAGAATCAAAATAATTTAAGTACGGAAAAAAGAAACGAGTAAACTATACTTAGTATCTTTAGTCCATGATAAAACAAATATCATTGGGGAAAAACGATATCTCTGCACTAAAAAAAGGAGATGCCGTTGCAGTTATTTCATCTGCTCGTAAAGTAAGTCCTGAAGAGCTGGATTTTGCCATAACCAAAATAAAATCATGGGGTTTAAATGTTTGTTTTGGAAATAATTTATTTAAAAATCACCATCAGTTTTCTGGAACAACACAAGAGCGTGCAGATGATCTTCAGTGGGCGCTGGATGACAACAAGATCAAAGCTGTTTTTTTTGCCAGAGGTGGTTATGGTTCCATTCATGTTGTTGATTACATTGATTGGCATAGCTTTAAAACAAATCCAAAGTGGCTCATTGGTTTCAGCGACATTACTGTTTTTCATTCGCACGTTCATCAATGTTTTAACACCCCTACACTTCATGCGGCAATGCCCATCACTTATCCTCAAAATACAGATGGAGCTATAAAAAATATACGAGATATTCTTTTTGGAGAAAACGTCTCTTATAAATTTGAAGGGCATTCTTTCAACAAAAACGGGAAGGTAAAGTCGGCCATAGTCGGTGGAAACCTGTCTATCCTCTATAGTCTTTTAGGGTCTAAAAGTCAGCTAAACACCGATGGCAAAATTCTATTTTTAGAAGACATTGACGAATACCTTTACCACATAGACCGACTGATGCAAGCTCTAAAAAGAGCAGGAATGCTCAAAAATCTTAGCGGATTAATCGTTGGTGGTATGAACGGAATGAACGACAACACCATCCCATTTGGAAAAACAGCTGAAGAAATTATTCGTGATGTGGTTTCAGAATACGCATACCCGGTGGCATTTAACATTCCTTCTGGTCATATAAATGGAAATTTACCTCTTCTTTTTGGGAAAAAAGCAAGCTTTACTGTTACAACAAATCAAGTTTTAATCGGATTATAAATCCCAAAACAACTCTTTTACCCCTCAGGCTAAAAAACTAAGCAAACGAATACCTTAATTAAATGGCTTCACACAACAAATTAGGGCGTCTTGGGGAAAACATTGCAAAAGACTTTCTAAAACACAGGGGCTTTATAATAATTGCAATGAACTGGCGACATCTTCACTATGAAATTGATATCATTGCAAGGCAACAAAACATCTTGGTATTTGTAGAAGTGAAAACCCAATCTACATTTAAGTATGGTTTCCCAGATGAATCTATTGATCATAAAAAAGAAAATTGACTGCGGGAGGCTGCAGAAATATATATTGAACAAGAAAACCTTCACAACGAAATCTGTTTTGACATTGTTTCGATCGTCAAAAATAATTTCGAAGAAAAAGTATACCACATTACAGATGCTTTTTAAAAGTATAAGCACTGCTTTTTAACTTATAAAAAGGTTTGTTTAATTAAATGTCATTTACTTAGATTGTATAATTAAGTTTCTAGAATCAACAATTGCATCAACAACTTCTGGATCTAACAGAGTACTTGTATCTCCGAAATTATTTATTTCGCCACTGGCGATTTTCCTCAAAATTCTACGCATAATTTTCCCCGATCGAGTTTTCGGCAAACCACTTACAAACTGTATTTGCTCGGGACGTGCAATAGGTCCAATATGTTTTTTAACTAACTCATGTATCTGAGAACATAGGTCGTTGGGGTTAAATTCATTTTTTGAAAGAATTACAAAAGCATATATTCCCTGCCCTTTTATTGAGTGGGGAAATCCAACTACTGCAGACTCAACAACTTCCTTATGTTGGTTGATGGCGTCTTCTACTTCTGCTGTCCCTATTCGATGACCTGACACATTTATTACATCGTCTACTCTACCGGTAATTCTATAAAAACCATCCGCATCTCTCTTGCACCCATCCCCAGTAAAATACTTTCCAGGATATGCACTAAAATAGACTTCTTTGCATCGATTATGATCTCCATAAGTCGTTCTAATCATAGAGGGCCAAGGATGCTTTATACAAAGATTACCCTCCACATCTAGGCCTTCAATTTCATTGCCTTTTTCATCAACCAAACAGGGCTGAACTCCCGGCAGTGGTAATGTCGCATAGGTTGGTTTCAATTTTGTTATTCCAGCCAAGGGCGCAATCATCATACCTCCTGTTTCAGTTTGCCACCACGTGTCAACTATTGGGCACTTTTCTTTACCAATATAAGTATGGTACCATTGCCATGCCTCCTCATTTATTGGTTCTCCAACTGTTCCCAAAACTTTTAAACTATCTAATTTATATGGGGTCACAAAATCAAGACCTTGGGCTTCTAAAGCTCTAATAGCAGTAGGTGCTGTATAAAAAATACTTACCTTATGTTTGTCAACTATCTCCCAGAATCTGCCGTAATCTGGATAGCTTGGAACACCTTCAAACATAACTGTAGTGGCACCAGACAATAATGGTCCGTAAATTACATATGAGTGCCCTGTAATCCAACCTATATCAGCAGTACACCAATACACATCACCTTCCTGATATTGAAATACATTTCTAAAAGAATATTCTGCACCAACCATATATCCAGCAATGGAATGAACAACTCCTTTAGGTTTCCCTGTTGATCCAGAAGTATATAAAATGAATAATGTCTCTTCTGATTCCATTTCAGTAGCATCACAATAATCATTAGATTCTTCCATCAATTCGTACCATAACAAATCGCGATCAGGAACCAGGTTAACTTCCGCTTTTGTTCGCTCTACCATGATACAATGTTCTATACTACCACAATTTTGAATAGCTTGATCAACAATAGACTTTAAATTCAAAACTTTTTCGCCTCTGAAAGAACCATCAGCAGTAATAATTAATTTACATTCCGAATCATTAATTCGATCTTGTAAGGCTTGGGCAGAAAAACCTGCAAAAACAACAGAGTGAATTGCTCCAATTCGTGCACACGAAAGAACTGCTACTGTAAGCTCAGGAATCATCGGCATATACAAGCATATCCTATCTCCCTTTTTAACTCCTAACGATTTAAGAACATTAGAAAACCGACAAACATCTCTATGTAACTCCTTATAAGATATGTGTTTTGGCGCCTCATTAGGGTTGTTTGGCTCCCATATTAGCGCCGTTTTTTCTGAAGATGAGTTTAAATGCCTATCCAAACAGTTTTCAGTAATATTTAACTTCCCACCTTCAAACCATGAAACCTTTGGTTTATTAAAATCCCAATCTAGAACGCGGTTCCATTTTTTCTTCCATTTAAAGGTCTGTGCTATTTCTTCCCAGAATAAACTGGGATTTTCTATACTTTTTTTATACTGATCTTCGTATTCCTGAAAAGAATTAATTTTTTGCATTTCAATGGGCATTTTGATTTTAATACGATAAATATAAGAGATTTTTACATGTGAAATCCCTAATAAATAGATTACTGATGAATTATAATCTAGCATATTTAATCCATTGTATCATCATCAAAATTATTATAGAGTTGTTACAAAACAATTAGATTATACACTTCTCATCATAACTTAAATATCTTCGTTGCTAACCAAACAAAAACATTTACCTAATGATTGCACGTCACTATCTGATGACAGCTCGATACATTTTAGTATTTTTGCTGCTCAAAAGAACAAAATATGCTACGATCACATACATGCGGAGAACTTAACCTAAACAATTTAGATAAAGAAGTCACACTCAGTGGCTGGGTACAAAAATCGCGTGACCTCGGAGGGATGACCTTTGTAGATCTTCGAGACCGATATGGAATTACGCAGTTGGTTTTTAATATGGAAACTAATGAATCTTTATGCCTTGAGGCGCGAAAATTAGGTCGCGAATTTGTTATTCAAGTTAAAGGAAAAGT
>TARA_B100001093_G_scaffold508149_1_pt1 | contig 21144 bp, 14 predicted proteins | sample TARA_B100001093 | Tara Oceans TARA_B100001093 (sample SAMEA2623116) | marine metagenome | biome: marine biome (ENVO:00000447); feature: surface water layer (ENVO:00002042); material: "saline water (ENVO:00002010), including plankton (ENVO:xxxxxxxx)" | depth 5 m | reverse complement strand
TTCATTGATTCAAAGAGCGATAATTAAGGGCGTCTCGCGTTTGGTTTAAGTCACACCCCAGCGGCGTAAGTGATGTTATGGTCGACCAATTACCGAATTTGGGCCGAGAAGCCGAAATGCTTGCATCGATGGGGATGTCTTCCATCGAAGATTTATTCGCAGATATTCCTGCTGAAGTTCGTATGAATGAACCTCTTCCGCTCCCGCCTCCACAGTCTGAAGAAGAAATTTTGGCAGATGCTCGCCGTCTACTCGGCTCAAATGTGGCACTTGGTGAGCGAGTTTCGTTCCTCGGTGCAGGATTATACCGAAATTATGTTCCAGCATCCGTATTCCAGTTGGTTACCCGTGGCGAATTCCTTACATCATACACTCCTTACCAGCCCGAGGTTAGCCAAGGCATGCTACAAGCAATGTGGGAATTTCAGACGTTGATTTCGGAACTCTTCGGCCTACCTGTCTCGAACCTGTCGCTGTACGATGGCTCGAGCGCTGCTGCTGAGGCACTGACATGTTGTGTGCGTGTCCACAACCGTAAAGCAACACAAAAGAACACCGTCTATGTATCAGAACTCACCCCACCAGACCGTCTTTCAGTCATGCGAAATTACTGTCAAGGTGCGGAAATCGACATCCGATTTTTACGTCATCACTCAGACGGAACACTTGACTTGAAATCTGTCGAAGAGGCTGCTGGAAGTTGCGGCATCTATGTCGAACAGCCCAACCCATTGGGCATTCTTGACCAAACAATCCCGCAACTCAAATCCATCATCGGAGAACACACTGCGCTCATTGTAGCGGCGCAGCCGATTTCACTCGGCATGATTGAAGCACCCGGGCATTACGGTGCAGATATCGTTGTGGGTGAAGGGCAACCACTTGGAAGTCCAATCACTGGCGGCGGACCTATTTACGGAATCTTTGCCTGCTCCAAACCCTACCTCCGCTTGATGCCAGGTCGAATCGTTGGGCGAAGTATTGACGTCGATGGCAAGGTCGCTTACTGCCTCACCTTGTCGACTCGTGAACAGCATATTCGCCGTCATAGAGCAACGTCGAACATTTGTACCAACGAGACCTTGATTGCGCTGATGGGCGCCATGCACATGGCACTGTTGGGCCCCGAAGGTCTTCAAGCACTGGCCATGCGCAACATGGCAGCATGTACACTCGCCAAACAGCAATTGGCAGGGGTCGCCTCCATTTCGTTACCCCACAGCGCGAGTCACCACTTCAATGAATTTGTTATCGAACTTCCCGGTAAAGCCAGTGAATGCTTGGCGTTCCTTGATTCGGTCGGTATCGTTGGAGGTTTTGACCTCTCGACATGGTATCCAGAGCACGATAATTGGATGCTTGCTACTTTCACCGATCAGACTTCTGCACATCACATTGGACTTCTCGTAGAGCACTTAGCTCATTGGGCATCTTCCCAAGAGGTGGTTGCATGAGCCACTTGTTCGAACATCATGGTGCGCCCGGACAGGGTTACTCGCAACCGGCTCCAGTCATGAAAGCGGCTGATATCCCTCTTCCCACTGCACTTTTGCGCAAAGATTTGCCTCGCTGGCCACGTCTTTCAGAACCAGAAATGGTTCGGCATTACACGTGGCTGTCGCGGCGCAACTTCGGAATTGATACGGGATTCTATCCTCTCGGTTCGTGCACAATGAAGCACAACCCCCGCGTCAATGAAGTGATTGCACAACTTCCGGGAATTGCGGATATTCACCCGCACCAACCTGAACACCATCTGCAAGGGCTTTTGTCAATTTATCACGAAATGCAGTACATGCTGGAAGTGTGTGCTGGTATGGACCAAGTTACCTTGCAACCTGTTGCAGGTGCGCAAGGTGAATTTACCGCTGTTCGCTGTATTCAAGAATACTTCCGTCTGCGTGGTGAAACGCAGCGGACGAAGGTCATTGTTCCAGATTCTGCCCACGGCACAAACCCTGCAAGCGCTGCAATGTGCGGATTTGAGATAGTTGAAATTCCAAGTCGGGTCGATGGTCGAATTGACCTCGATGCACTTCGAGCAGTTGCAGATGATACCATTGCAGTGATGATGATCACCAACCCGAACACCCTCGGTCTGTTTGAGAAAGACATCCTCGAAGCATCGTCCATCGTTCACTCAGTTGGTGGACAAATGTACTATGATGGTGCGAACTTCAACGCTATCCTTGGAATCACTTCTCCCGGTCTCATGGGCTTTGATGCAGTCCACTTCAATTTACACAAAACCTTCAGCCAACCTCACGGCGGTGGTGGACCAGGTTCCGGACCAATTGGGGTAAAGGCTCATCTCGCTGAATTCCTACCCGGTCCACTTGTGGAAAAGCGTACACCGGTAGGCGATGAATCTAAGCATGCCATCGATGGTGCATGGTACGGTTGGTACGAACCTGAGCACAGCATTGGAAAAGTCCAGCAGTGGCACGGTAACGCTGGAGCAATCATCCGATGTTGGGCCTACTATCGGCGATATGGCAGCGGCCTGCGAACGATGTCAGAGCATGCAGTGTTAAACGCCAACTATCTGCGTCATGCAATCCATAAAGCCACCAAGAAAGCAGGTGTTGACCACATGGTCGTCGACGGTGCCGAAGCGGTAGTGGCCAAGCACGAATTCACACTTTCGCTTGGTCCCGCCAAGGAAGCATTTGGAATATCAGCAATGGACGTAGCCAAAGGATTGCTGGACATGGGCTACATGGCCCCAACGGTCTATTTCCCTCTGGTCGTTCCCGAATGCATGATGATAGAGCCAACAGAAACCGAGAGTTTAGACACGCTGGACACTTTTGCGACACATTTCGCTGAAGTGCTACAGGTTGATGCTGAGACCTTGCACGCTGCTCCAATAACAACACCTGTTCGTCGCGTCGACGAAGTCTATGCTGCCCGAAATCTCTGTCTCCGTCATCCCTTCGACGAGTGAAGCAAATGCGTAAATAGCACCAGTAACTGGTGCGTTCATGGATGTCCGTACGCTTCGCTCGCACGGATGGCAAGAGGTCACCTTGGAATCCCGAGCTCACATCGCCCTTTTTCCAATGGCTTGGGGGATGCTTCCGCTTGGTTTTGCATGGGTGATGTGGTTCACTGAAGCCTACAACGATCTCATTCCTTGGCTGGGTGCTGCCTCGCTCTTTTTCATGTTGATTGGTGGTCTTGCAGGGGTCTCAAGCCGTGTTGGAACACTCAATGCTTCGAGGGTCGGTATTGGACTAGGAACCATTTGCTTTGGCGTTTTAGTCTGGGGTCTGGTTGCCGAACAAACGGTCTCAGTTGGTTTTGGTTTGGCCTATACGACCGTATCCATCTATCTACTCTTCAAGAGCCTCGACCTTATTTTCAAAGACGGTGGCTATGTATTTGAATTGCCTTGGGACCCAAAGGTTCGCCTTCCTGCCGATGCGTTGGAGGATTGGGGTGTGAAAACAACGAGGTTTTCTCAGACCACGATGGCCATGAAGCGCTTCGGTAGCAATCAATTTGTCCAAGTGTACGGCGTGGTGAAAGGTGAGGAATCTTGGCTTCGAATTGACGTGTTTGGATGCCTGAATCGTACGGAACTTCGTTCACTTCATTTCGGTCTTGACCTGGCGACTTTTCAACAGCTTGCTCTCAAGGAAGAAGAGTGATTCGTGTTCAAAATTCTCGTTGAGATGAAGAGACATCTTGATGAACCACCCGCGCCGGCGTATCCTCATGGATGTAACCATACTTCTCGGGTCCTCATCGGACATGCCTGTCGCTGAAAAATGTACCAAAATACTCGAACACTTTGACGTGAGTTACCAATTGCGTGTTGCTAGTGCACATCGCTCACCGGTCTTCGTTGAAGAAATCGTTCGCAAAGCAGAAACTGACGGCTGCCAAGTCTTTGTTGCAATGGCCGGCCTTGCTGCTGCTTTACCTGGCGCTGTTGCTGCTTTGACCACCAAACCAGTTATCGGCGTTCCATGCGGTGGACGAGTTCCTTTCGATTCTCTGCTTTCTATCGCACAACTTCCTCCAGGTGTCCCTGCAGCAACCGTTGGAGTGGACCGCGGAGATAACGCTGGTTACCTCGCGACACAGATTTTGGCATTGGGCAATGAAACCTACGCCGCCGCTCTTAAGCAAAACAAACTCGACCAAATTGAACGTGTAAAGGCCCAAGACCGTGATGTCAACGGGGGCCAGTGAAGTGTTTGATGCAAAAGAGTTCGTTGCAGAATCCATTGAAACGCTCAAATCCACCATTGATGACATTGCAATCATTGCATGTTCCGGTGGCGTCGATTCAACGGTAGCTGCAGTCATTGCCAATCAAGCAGTTGGGAACCTTTTGCATTGTGTATACGTCGATACTGGATTCATGCGAAAGGGTGAAACCGAACAAATCGAAGCATTACTTGCTGAACAGGGAATCAAGAATTTGGTTACTGTTAAAGCAGCAGATCGGTACTTTGAGGCTTTACAGGGTGTCACTGAACCTGAACAAAAGCGTAAGGTAATCGGTGAACTCTTCATTCGTATTTTTGAGGACGAACAAAAGAAGTGTGGTGCAAAGTATCTGGTACAGGGAACCATTGCTCCAGACTGGATTGAATCAGGTGGCGGTGTTCGTGATACCATCAAATCCCATCACAACGTTGGCGGTTTACCTGAAGACATGACGCTAGAAGTGGTTGAACCGCTGCGAGATTTGTACAAAGACGAAGTTCGAGAACTTGCTCGTCACCTCGAGATTAATGTCGCTGAGCGTCAACCCTTCCCCGGTCCGGGTCTTGCTGTACGTACCTTGGGTGAACTCACTCCTGCTCGTGTTGCAGTCGTTCGAGAAGCATGCGCCATTGTCGAAGAAGAATTCGAGCATGCCGCTGCTGAAGGTACCATGGAATTGCCGTGGCAATACTTTGCGGCTCTCCTTCCGGTGCGTAGCGTCGGAGTTCACGGAGACGTTCGAGCGTATGGAGAAACCATCGTCGTTCGGGCCGTTCAATCGATGGACGGTATGTCAGCGCGGTATTCGGAAATCCCTCACGCCGTTCTTCAAAAAATAAGTACGAAAATCACCAACACTGTCAAGGGTGCAGTCAATCGTGTGGTGTACGACATCACGCACAAGCCACCGGGCACCATTGAATGGGAGTAACCGTCTGCTGTACAACGAAAGCAGAAGAAATAATTACGCCGATTGTGGGGCTCGAACCCACGACCTTGGGATTAACAGTCCCACGCTCCACCAGCTAAGCTAAATCGGCAACATGGGCCAAAAGCCTCACCTTTATGACGGCTTCGTAGGATTGAGATTAACGAACGGTTCGTATCAATCGCTTGAGAGGTGCTGCTGGTTGGTCGGTAACATGCAATGCACGGTGTATTTTCTCCATCTGATCGGGAAGAATAGTTCGGTTATGGTGAACTTCAATCCACGGTTCATCTATTGAAACATTGTCACCCTTGTGAACATTCAGCACATAACCAACCGCAGGTTCGATGACATCGTCCAATGCAAACCGCCCTGCACCGAGTTCACGTGCAACCTCTGCTAACGCCATAGCGTCAATGGACTGCACGCATCCATTGTGTCGTGGGGACAAAGCAGTGATTCTTGCTGGCTTGGGCAAGATCTGCTGCGGTTCCTGTATAAGGCGTTGAACAACTGTTTGGTCGCAACCTTGGCGAATACACATCTGTGCGAACACATCCAATGCACTTCCATTATCCAATGCGTCGGCAATTGCTGACCAACCACTTTCAAGTGAATCTGCGTATCCGGTCAGCTCGAGAAGTTGACCGCCCTGCATGCATACCAGTTCTCGTGTATCTGACGAACCTTTCCCTTGGAGAACCAATAGGCTGCCCAGTACCTCCAAGGAATTACCAACATAGTTGCCAATTGGTTCATTCATGTCGGTGATCTGCGCCACTGTATCAATTCCCAAACCCTTGGCGGTAGCAACCATAGACTCAGCAAGAGCGAGTGCGTCACGTTCGTTTTTCATGAACGCAGCCGAGCCACATTTGACGTCCAATACCAGTGCGTTGAGTCCTTCTGCAGCCTTTTTGGAAACGATTGAAGCGGTGATAAGGGGAATACTGTCAACAGTATTGGTGACATCACGAATTGCATAGAGCAATCCGTCTGCTGGTGCAATAGCGTCGTTTTGTGCTGCAATGCAACAGCCGACATCCTTGACCGCATCACGCATTTCCAGAGGCGAGAGTTCGCACTTGAATCCCGGAATGGATTCTAATTTATCGATTGTACCTCCGGTGTGACCAAGGCCCCTACCGGCAAGCATTGGAACTTGCATGCCGCACGCAACCAGTGCAGGAGCGAGAATCAGTGACATTTTGTCGCCAACGCCACCCGTGCTGTGTTTGTCGACAACGTTTTGTGGACCTTCCCACTGTAACACAGCCCCTGAACGCATCATCCCTTCGGTGAGAACGGTGGTTTCTTCAGTGGAAATACCGTTTGAATGCACGACCTTCAACCACGTAGTGATGTCTTCGACAGAGATGGTTCGTTGGGCTACTGACTGAATGAATTCTGATAAGTCAGCCGCATCCATCGGAACTCCGTGCTCAACTGCAGTGCAGAGCCGCTTGACCAATTGGTGTTTCATGCAATCCCCTAATCTTCTGCCAGCCCGATTTCTACCAGACGTTGATGTAAATAGGCTCCAGCGGTGATTGATTGGAATTGGAGTTCCCCACCAGTCATCTCTACAAATTCTGGTCGAGGAGTTAAGTCGATTTCATTGCGAGGATGGACGAACATCGGCATGGAAAAGCGGCGCTCATTCCCATTCGATGGATTAACCACTCTGTGCGTTGTCGACTTGAACAAACCGTTGGTGAGATTTTGCAGCATGTCGCCGGAATCAACGATGATACATTCTGCATCGCCTTCGACCTTGATCCAACTGCCGTCATGGTCTTGGACCTCAAGACCGTCTGCGGTAGCAGTCACCAAGAGTGTGATGAAATTGATATCTTCATGAGCAGCAGATCGAACAGCGCCTTCTTGTACATCGTCTGCCAGTGGTGGATAGTGAATGATTCGCATGATCGTATTTCCGTCCGCTGCCATTGAACTCAACCAAGAACTCGGCTTCTCAAGGTATTCACTGCATGCAGAGAGTAGGTCGTTGGAAAGTGTTTCCATGCGCGTGTACAAGTCGTCGATGACGTCTCGAAACTCTGGTGCGTGTTTATTCGGCCACACGTTCTCGACGTACGTTGGTACTTCGCCAGTCGATGGGTGGCTTCGGCCAGTTTGCCAGAACTCCTTCAAATCAGGAGCGGGGTTATCTTTCGCATGCTCGATTCCAAATGCAGTGTAACCACGCTGATGGGCAATCCCCGGTTTCAGATAGTGGCGCTTCGCTTCTTCATCCAATGAGAAGAAAACGTCGCCCTGCTCATAGGATTGTTCGATGAGCGTAAGAGGAATTCCGTGGTTTTTGAGGGCAAAAAAACCGATATCCTTGAGTGAATCTCCTACTGCCTGGATAAAGGCAGCATTCCGTTGGGAATCAGTGCTTTGGAAATCAGAGAAATCGATGACAGGAATTGTTCGAGTCATCTTTCACACCTAATCCATGTTACTTCGAATCTTGGAAAGCAATCGCAGAACTTCAAAGTAAATCCAGATGAGAGTAACCAACAGCCCTAACGCAGCCCACCATTCGCCTACTTTCGGAGACTTGTTTTCTACGCCTCGTTCAATGAAGCCAAAATCAAGAATGAGGTTTAGCGATGCAACACCAAGAATAAACACGGAAATTCCGATTCCCAGTGGACCAGTTGAATGAAGGAAGGGCAGGGTCATTCCGGTGAACAGATTGAGTAAAATCGTCATCATGTAAAGGATGAAGATTCCACCTGTTAGCGAGATTACGATGCGAGTGAACATGGGAGTTGCCTTGAGTATTCGAGCAGCGTACAACCCATACATCACAACAAAAATAGCCAAAGTTCCTAATCCCGCTTGCAGCACAATGCCATCATATGCTGAACTGTACATCAATGAAACCGACCCGACCAGCATTCCTTCGAGCACAGCATATGCGCTCATCAACGGAACTGGGTTTTTCGGGCGTGTGAATAAGAGGACCAGCAACGAGACCAAACCACCGAGGAATCCCAGAGCCATCAAGCCGAAAACGATGCCTCCATTACCGGCCTCAATGGCGTCAGCAGCAACGACGGCTGATGCGATTGAGGATGCAACACAGATCCCACCGAGGATTCCAATCTTTTGCATTGCCCCGGTATAGGACATTGTTTCGTATCCTTGAATGTTGCTCCAAAAGTTTTGAGACATTACTGGGTTGCTGTTTGAATATGCCATGCTATCAATCCTACCACGGACCAGTCCTTTGTCAATCTTGCGATGATGAACCGTGTTGTTCGACTTGTTCTCGGTAATAATCGGCCAACTGGTCCATCGACCAACCTTGGTCAAGGTAGGATTGGATGGTTTCTTCACTCCAGCCGGGGCAACGTGCCAGCTGTTCAGGAGAAAGCGAACTGGATTCGGTCTCGGACGAACTTCCGTCGAGTACAGGAGCAGACCAGCCTTCTCCCTCAGTCACTGCACTCTCAAAAGACGCTAAATTCTCCTCTTCCAAAGTAACCAAGTTTTTCAGGTCTTCATCTTCGGATTCAATGTTCCTCAGTAAGAAGTATGCACCTGCAGCTAATACTACGCCTGCTAGCATGAAGAACAGCATAATTCCAGTGACAAAACTGTCATCTGACCCACTGCTTGGCGTGGCAATCAGGTTTCGTTGTTCTGTCGAACACCCTTTGAGGTCAACCGGTACATTGGCTGTTGTGTCAGGACATACATCATCTCGATTGATGACTTGGTCCATGTCGTCGTCGAGAGAGCCGTTGTCAATTTCGTCAATCGTATCTTCAAGTTCGATTCCTCCAAGGTCGCAGCCTAGTGCGTCGGATTCATTGACGCCATCACCGTCAGCGTCAGCGAGCGTCAACGCATCTGTTGGTGAAACATCCACAACGGTTTCGTTCATTGCCGTAGATTGGGCCCATGACACTTCCAAAGCATCCAGAATACAATCGCCATCAGTATCGACGTTGTTAGCATGACTCCCAAGGTTGTATTCGAGTTCGTTCGACAGACCATCACCGTCGGAATCATGCAATCCTTCCAAGATATTGAATGCGGGAAGCGTACGAACGGTTCGGTTCAGTCCATTGGCGACCTCCCAGTAGTCTGGCATCCCGTCGTTGTCGGTGTCAGTGACGTTATCGGTTCGAATCCAATCACGGTTCCATCCTTCCACGAATGGTGCTGCGACCTCTTGACTGGTGATGATTAACCCCATCTCTCTGTTGCGAGTTGGGGCCGAATCACCCCAGTTGATCGAGGAAATGAGTACGTGTTCTGAATCAACAATCATTCCTTTGTTGTGAAGCTTTGAAACTTCATCATCTTCGCTCATGACAATGGCGCTGATATCGTAGCCCAGTGTGGAATTCCATTCTTCGTTGAAGGTATCTACGACTTCTTGAATGTCTTTATCGAGGTATGCTCCGTTGAGAATTAACCGGATGCGAACACCGTCTTTGGCGGCACCTTCCATTGCTTCGACAATAGGATTGTCTCCCCAACCCCAACTCCAGTCGACGTCGAGATACTGCAGCGACAGAAGAATTTCTTCTTCCGCCTGCTCAATCATCCAAACAAGACCGTCGACACAGGTGTCGGGGCATGTGATGAGGCGACCGGAAATATCCGTATTGATGGGTTGAGCATAGGTGCCATTGGTCAACGATTTGAGTGAATCCAAGGTCCACCCTGTCGGAGCCGAACTAGGATAGACTTGCTCGATGTAGGTTCGACTCGTAGATTCATCGAATTCAAGTTGATTCAATACCTTCAGGGCAAGGTCGGTGTTGTCAACAAGTACGCCCCATTCCGAATTACCTCGGTCGTGAGGAGCAGGCTGTGAGGAACTTTTCCAGTTTCCAGAGCCGATCCAGACGCTCTCGTTGTCTTTAACCGCAACTTTGCTGTGAATGTAGGTATATGGTTCGTCGCTCTGCCCGCCAAACCAGAGCGTGTTAACTCCTGCACTTGCAAGTAAATTTGCGACCCCTAACTGGTTGTTCTTGTCGTACGAATTCCACCAGTATTCTGCCACGTTGATCACAACGGTGACTTCTACGCCGCGGTTGTGTGCTTCAATCAGTGACTGGACAAGGTTTGGTTGCTCGATTTGATACAGGTGAACATGCAATGATTCGGACGCATCATCAATCCATGCCAGCAGGTCCATCAACCCGTCTTGAGGCCCGATAAGTGGCGTGACGGAACTTGAACCGGAAAACAGTGTTGGGCCACAGAAGGTACTGGCCCCCAAGCGTCCCCAGCGATGCTGCCAGTCCATGGCCACATCAGTGTCGGGAAGGTTTCCGCATCCATCGCCACGATGGTAGACCAACAATGAGAGGCTTGAAACCGGTTCAACCAGACTGATTCCGCTCCATCCTTCGACGTCAACGGGTCCGTTCCCATACACGACAGTATCCGCTAAGACGCCTGAAGGGGTCGAGATATGGAGTGCAGCACCTGAATCTGGTAGGGTGAATCCGCTGCTGGTGAATGCTGCATTGAAGTTGACAATCGTTCCATCCTCATACACCGAGAGGGCACTCGAATCCGTGCCCATGATGACTGAACCGTTTGATGGAATACTTACTTCATCAAACACGTAATCTGTTGCTTCATTCGCAGAAGAGATTAGTGTAAGGGTCCATCCGGTCATGTACGCAAGGCTGTCTCCTTTGTTGGTGACTTCGATGAACTCAGTGTTCGAGGAAAGCGTAGTGGAGCCCTCGGGCATGAAGCGGCTGAACACAATATCGTCGGCTTCGGCAAAGAGGCTCGGGTCCGGCTCTTCGGCTCCAGGCGTTGGCCATAGCAGATGTTGCCATCCATCGATTTCAGTTTCACCAGGCCCCATGGTTTGACAATCACTCACGATGTTCCATTGTGCCGTTTGGACAGGAGTGCCGTCAGGGTCGGAAAGTTGCAGTTGGTCGCCTAATCCCGAAATGATGTTGTTTTCCATCAGCAGTACCATGCGCTCTTGAGGTTCAAGCACCATCGAATCCGCTGCTTCAGTCAGGTTCCACATCGAAGTGCTTCTGAAAAAGCGTCGGTCTCCGTCTCCGGAATCAATTCGCCAGCGGCTTAAGTTGAGGTCCTCACTTCCTGTGTTCATCACCTCTATCCAGTCTTCGAGCGGTTCGATTGAATCGTCGTTGCAATACGCCAAAATTTCAGTCATGGCTAGGTCGTGTGTGCCGGCGTAGGAAGGCCACACAGGGTTGATTACCCCCGGAGTTGCCCATGCAGATTGGACCCATTCGGAATTGTTTGAAGCAGCAGTTCCTAATGGACCGGCTCCAGCATGCGTGCTGTTCGCTGCAATCAAAGATTCACCTTCGACCGTGGAACTCCACGCAATCGAATCAACAAGTGCACCACTGGTGTCAACTAAGGCAATAGAGTCAGGTGTTGTGTGTTTGAGGTAGAAACTGCTCGTGCCGTTGAGCGCAATCACTGCAACTTCACCAGCTTGGATGATTGACGTTTCTTGAAGAGGCATGTTGTACTGGTGTAGGGTGAGTGAGCGACCGTTAGCGGCCTGTAGTTTCCATCCACCCACATCCAATGCGCTGGTACCGTTGTTGTATACTTCAATCCACTCTCCAAGCGGCCATTGACTTGAATCACTACCGACACCATCGGGCAATACTTCGCTGAACAGTACGATGCCTGTTGATGGGGTTTGGCCCGGATCAGGCTGACCGGGTGTTAGCCAAGCCGAAGGAACCCAGGGGTCTGATTCCATTTCAGCTGCAATGAGCGAGACGTTTTGTCCATAGTTGGTGGTATACCATGCGGAGTCAACGATGGCTCCGGTTGAGTCGCGCAGCATAATTTGATTGTAATAATCCCAAAGTTCAGTGTCACCACCAAACTGAACCAAGCGTCGTTCATCTGCGTCGATGGTGTTCGAGCCTTGAGATTGGTTGAATACGAGAGTTCCCGGGTCGAGATACGTCACGTTGCCAATTCCGTCGATGATTGACCAGCCTGTGAGGTCGACAGAAGTCGTCCCAGTGTTGTGAAGTTCAATCCACTCACCATCGGGGAATTCACTTCCATCAGCGGAGCTGTTCGTGAGCATCTCTGCGAATTGGACGGATGACGAACTGGTTGCAATGACGGAGAAATCCAATGGATTCGACAAACCAGGGGTTGGGTATGCAGCGTATTGCCAATACTGAGAAGTGGTTGACTCTACAAGCGAAAATCCAGCCACTGTATTCGTCCAGGTTACTTGCTGAGACATTGTTCCGTTGGGCCAATACAGTGAGAGTGTTTCCACACCGTTGTTCAGGACACCAGAGTAACTCATGCCGTTGATTGCTACAATTCGGGTAGCGTCAGGTGCAATTATGTACGAACTTGCTGATGCATTCGAACCGATGAGGTGCGATTCATCAACGGAAATGATGTTGCCTGCTGCATCTTGAAGTGACCAGCCGGTCAAATCCATGTCGGTTACTCCGGTGTTACGGATTTCAATCCATTCGCCATCGGGCCACGTCGCATTATCATCGCTAGGCCATGGATTTGGCATCACTTCATTGATGACTAAATCCGAAGGGAATACAGTAGGTCCGCCATTGTTCCCGCCGGTGTTGACGTCTCCCGGTGAAGGGCCGTTGGTTGCAACCCAGTCATTGGTCGGACTGGCTGAATCTTCCTCAAGACTCGTTCCAGAAGGTGCGCCAGATGATCCAAAGGTCCACGTCGCCTGGTCGACTTGCGTACCGGTACTGTTGTACATCGTGATGATGTCATTTGTATTGGCTAAGTAAAAGACAGATGTTGGAAGGCCATTTCGGGCGATGACCGTGTATCCGCCTGCTGCGATGTGCGTACTGTTTGCATCATTTGCATCAAATCCAACGATCGAGGTTGCGTTAAAATAGAGCGTTTTCGCTGCTTTATTGGTGATGTACCACCCCGATAGGTCAACCGACGAATTCCCGCTGTTATGGACTTCGACCCATTCGCCACCAGTCCATGTCGCGTTATCGTATCCGTTGGGGTTGGGCAGTGCTTCATTTAGACAGATATCCCCCATACACGCTGTCGAACGGCCAGAGGTTGGCTGAAGAGTTTGGTGATCAGGGGCCAATGACATTCCTATTGGTGCGGTTGACCAGAGCAACATCAACAGAGCGAGGCAGAGGGGGCGAAACATCGTCTTCATGAGTCCACTTCGGTTTAAGGGGCAGAGTCAAGGGGCATATGTCTTCCTGACGAATTGGTTGACAGATTCACAAGAATCCTGCACTGTCAACCATGTTTCGGAACATCAAAATCATGATAGGGACCAAGATGACACCCATTGCATGACTTCGTCGAATTCCAAGTCGAGGAGGAAGTAAACCAATCATCGTCCCAACGATAAGAACGGCCAGGCCGACAAATCCAGTACTGACAAAAACAAGACTACCAACAAAAATAATGACGGCCATGACCATCTGCTGCAGCGGGATAGCAGCGTGCAGTCGAAGCATACCCTTTCCAACATAGCGCATAATCGGCATAGCCATCAGCCCTGCTGCCAACGTGATGGCGAGCAGTCGGATGAAATCAGCAGTCGGTTCAAGACTTGACCAAGTGTCAACTGGGTACATGGCTTTGAGAGCCAATGTAGCTCCTGAGCGAGAGCGGCCGATGATGTACAGGAAACCCAACACACACACGGTTACCGCTGTGTTGACGGCGGATAAGATCGATATGATTTCTAAATCTTGACGAGTTTGTGGCCCTTCGACGCCTTCTTCAGCTTCAGCTTTAGCGACTTCCAAGAGTTCGTCATCAGTCATGTCGGTGAGCCTTCGTGTTTCCCAATCCATTCCAAACCCTTGCTTACCCTGAAGTTTTGCAGCGACGTTTCGACCACCCATCACCAGAACCGTAGCTTGCGATGCGGTCATGCCGGGCAAAACTCCCATCGATGCACCTGCAACACCCGACCAAAAGCACGGCATAATCAGAGGTTTGACCGGTGGTAAATCCCAGTTTTCTTTCTGTGGAGGGAGGTGAGAAGTCGTTGCATAGATGTCGAGCAGGTTCGCAATTCCGAACAGCCCAGCGAGACTTGGCAGTAGTAAACTAGCCCCCGGCATTCCAACTGGGGAAGATGCGGGAAGTGATGAGTCACCCAGCACGGTCCATCCAAAGAAGCCCGAGAGCAAGAAGAAGGCAGTTGCGGAGACGAAACCAGCGACGCGTGAATCGGTTCCAAGTCTCCCACGAGTGATTGTTTGAATCCACTTTGGCCAATCGAGTCGTGTTGTTTCAGTGGCGAGAAGTAGGATTGAAATCGTCAGCAAAATGAATGGAAGAACCGATCGAAGTTGGTCATACCATCCAAGTTCAGGGCCAAAGGCGATGCGTGCCAGCACAATCAATGGTAGTGAAAGGAATAAACCAAGTTGAGAACCTCTGGCAGAGTACGCAACTCCACGTGCAGCGTTTCCGGAAATCAGCATGCGGTGACCCGGTAGTAGAGAGAGTGCTTGATCTGCATCTGGGGCGCCGATTAAAGCGGATGGAATGTAGTTGAGGAATGTGTGCACTGTACCTGTTGAAACAATGATTCCCGCAACAGCTGAAAGAGGAATTCCCAAATCGAGCAGAGCAGGCGCCAAAGCGAGTAAAATCAGCGCAACATTGTTGACGTGGAATCCCGGAATGATCCCAGTCAATGTACCCATTCCAACTCCGAAGAACAGAGCTGCAAGCATCCAACTCAGTTCATGAAAGTAGGCTTCAAGCATGGTGTCACCTCAAGCGTTCGCAGCCTCTTGGCTATCGATGAGTTCTTGTCGGTCATCGACACCATCACCGTCAGAATCTGCGGCATAGGGGTTGTATCCAGTTGCATCCTCGAGGCTGTTGCCTAATCGGTCGCCGTCGGTGTCCAATGCGTCAGCCTCATCGAGTGAAAACACGATGGCGAGTTGCGTAGGATGTTCGATTTCACGCAGTCGACCAGTCCAAGTAAGTGATTGATTTTCGTGCAGTGAATCGGTGCCAATGGCATTGAGCTGAACGTTCAACTTGACCGATTGTTCAGAACCTGGTCGTTCGAGGTACCATCCATCGTCGCGTTGAACGGCTTTTCCATCCAACAGAACGAATTGATTTTTTGAATAACCCCACTGCGTAGCACCGTCATCCCACAACAGCGTCGAAGGGGAAGGTGGGCTGCCGGTGAGGTTGTATGAACTGACCATGAGGCGCATCCGCATGTCGCTGTCATCCCATGCGACGGTAACGTTCGCTACGATACCTTGACCTGCTTCAATCCATTCAGTCCGGGCGCCGGGGAATGTCATCGCAATGGTTGTTTGTCCAAAGGTGTAGGTTTGGGTATCTACGAAGTATCCTTCAGTGTCGAGAGGCTCAAATGCATACTTCATGTACGTGTTGATGGTGTATGTTTTATCTGGAGTCACAAGCATTGAGGCGGGGTCTGCGGACAGAAGTGCTTGCATGGTCAGCGCACTCATTGGGTTGACGAGGTTTTCACCTCCACCTTCATTCGCATCAATGCACCATGTATTTCTGTCATCGCTCCACATCAAACGCCCAAGTGCATCGAACACAGTACCGTTGTAGGAGCCGTTCAGCGATGCAGTCGTGTCAGCCTGCGTTGGAATCACGCATACGGAATTTCCGCTGGGCCCAAACAGGGTCCATTCTCCTCCTTCGATGATGAGCGTTCCGGCGATGTTGACCATAGATCCAGAATCATAGCTCCAAGTAGACTCCATCGACCAATCGAGTCGATTGACGGGTGGCTGGTAACTGTTGTCGATGAGAATGTTGGGTCCTTGAGTGAGCAGTGCCCAGCGCAGACTTGTTTCTTGGTAGGTGAGTATGCCGCTAATTTCGACTTTTGAGTCGCTTTCAATCCACCGACCAGTTGCAGATTGAATCAACAATTGCATTTGATGGGCAGCGTTTCCTGGATGGTCGGTGAGATAGGCTGAGGTGTAGATAGCATCGGGGCTAATCGATTCTCCGATAAACCCGGTTACAGTGACGATTTGATCGATGTAATCGGTTGGGGCAACTGCGAGGTCAGAAAGCGAGACTCGTTCAAGTACTGGAAGGTCGCTTGCTTCCCACCACATGGCGCCTGAACCGGTTGATTGAAGGAAAAATCGGCCGTTATAATCCACGACATCGCCCATCACTGTGACGTTGGTGCCGATTGGCGGTATGGTTCCAGTCGAAAACCATCGCACTTGAATGACACCAGTTTCATCTTCAAGAACAAGATCGACTCGGTCTTCACCGTTGCCGTACCTGTCTTCAATCCAAGAAATGACCTTCCCCTCGACGATGACAACGGTGTTGGTGTGCTCAATCAAATCTTCGATATCGACAACTTTGGGTTCACGGACCATGGCATACCAGTTCAGCGATGCTACCAAGAACATTGCAAGAGCGAACATGACCCAGAGTTTCTGGCCACGTGTTGCGGGATTTTCATCCGTTATTTTTAGCATTATGTCCTTGAGAGCATCTGCCATGTGTGGGTCACTGCTGTTCGATGTTTAGGCCTTGTGCTTCGCAATAACGGTTTCACTTACCGTAATCGCAGAACAAAGCGGGTTCTTTTTAACGGAAAAGCAGACGGCATTGTGGGGATGGCCATGCGTGACCGAGTGATTCGTGATGAGATTCACAAAGATATTCTCGTCCCTGCGAACCACGCGAAAATTATTGATACTCGCGAATTCCAGCGTCTTCGATCTATACAGCAACTGTCGACATGCGAGTATGTGTTTCCGGCAGCAAACCACAGCCGCTTTTCTCATTCATTGGGTGCTTATCACCTTGCAGGGCAACTGTTACAATCACTTGGCGAAGCGCAACCAGACCTCGTTTCCAAAGACGATGCAGAATTGATTCAGTTAGCAGCCTTGCTCCATGATATTGGCCATCCGCCTTTTTCCCATCTTTTAGAAACACCCGATGTATTTGCGACCTATCATTCACACGAACACTGGGGTCGGGTCTTACTCGCTTCCGATGAAACAGAAGTAGGCCAAGCATTGGTTGATGTTCTCGGTTCAAGCCGTCGAGACCGATTATTTGCGCTTCTAGACGGTCAAAGTGAACATGCAGGGGTCCCAATTCCCGCATTCATGAAAGAAATCGTTGCCAGTCAATTGGACGTTGACAGAATGGATTACATGATTCGCGACCAAGCCAATACGGGGGCTCAAATTGGTGGATTTGATGTGGCACGAGTCATTCGAGCATTGCGAGTTGGAGAAGACGGTCATTTTTACGTCAAGTCCTGGGGTCTTCCGGCTATTGAAGCATACCTCGTAACTCGGTACCACATGTACCATCAAGTCTATTTCCACAAAGTCAACATGCTGACTCAAAATTATTTGGTGCGAATGTTGGCTCGGGCCCGCTATCTTGCTGGGCATCAAACACTCGAACTTACGCCTTCACTGCACAACATGCTGATGAATACGTCGCTGGATGCAAAAGGCTACGCAGCATTGAATGACTCGCACATTCGGGTTGCCCTACCTGATTGGGCCGAGCATCCCGATACGGAACTGTCTCACTATGCGAAGCGTCTTTTATCGCGACGGGATTTCCATAAGTCATTACGGATTGAGGGTCTGACGACCGAAATGGTCAGCGTCGTTCTTTCTCGATTGAACGAACTTATTGAACGGCTTGGGTACTCGTCTTCGATGGACGTGATTACGGCGCGAATCTCCAAGCGTGGATACATGCCCTATGAACAAGGCATCATGCTTGAGGACGGTCGAGATGCAGCGGACCATTCGCCTCTTATCCGTTCGTTAACACAACCACAGGAACGAGCCTTGGTATTTGTTCCTGAGTCAGTCCGAGATGAAATTGAAGTCAGTGTACGAGAATGGATTAAACCCTCTCAGTCTTCCCTTTCACAGTTTGAGTGACGGAGAGGTAAGTTCTTGAGATTGTGGTCTCCCGCTTTAGATTGGGGCCTGTAGCTTAGTTGGTTAGAGCACCCGGCTCATAACCGGGCGGCCAAGGGTTCAAATCCCTTCAGGCCCACTTCTCAACCACCAACCTCGGTGTTTTTACGAGCCATCTTGGCACAACGGTTATGAGGGTCTCATCACTGGGCTTGATTGATAGGTGGCCAATATGCTAAAGCGTGCTCTGTTTCTAATTGCCCTTTACCTCTGTTCAGTGATGCTCGTTGCAGTTCCCGCATCCGCTCAGGCTCCGACCGCCGCAGTATCACTTTCCTGTGCACCCATTTCGATTAACATTGAAGTAAAGCCAGGTTCGACGTACAACGGATTTACCACCTGTACCGCTAGCAATCCTACCACCTGGCAAGAAAAGATCAGTATTCTTGTCACAAGCGACGGATTAGCGACTGCAGCGCCTGGTGACATGTACATTGGCGCAGGTTCTGAAGTCGATTTCCAGATTTCAGTCCGTGCAACTCCGTACATGGTCATGCAAAGTCGTACTCTTTCCGTGTCTGCTCAAGTTCAAGAAATCAACAGCTTGCCTCCACCAAATACCGCTTCGTCTCAGAACAACATGATTGTCAACATCATGCAGTATTCACTGGTTCAGGTCGAAGCAGTCGAACCTTTCGTTCAACTCATGCCCAAGAAAGACAAGAACTTTGAGTTCAAAGTGTACAATCTTGGAAACCAGATTGATTTCATGAAGGTCGGTATTTCCGAATCAAGCCGTGAATCACTCGAAGAAGCAGGTTTCACCATTAACTTGCCAGCTGTGAAGGTGCAAATTGACGCTATCCCAACCGCAACCAAAGTTCGAGTCATGGCACGAACACCGAAAACCCAAGGCTGGAGCGATGCATACCACGTTCTCGACTTCTACGCAGAATCTGAATTCGCATGCAACAACGGTGGATGCCTTCGTGAATCTCAAATGATCACCGTCTACGTCCGTGGTGTCTATCTGCCAGGTTTCGAAGTAGTTCCTGCCCTCTCAATGCTCGCTCTTGCAGCGGCAGTTGCCGGACGGCGACTGGCGGATGACAGGGAAGAAGAGGAAGGCGTGTGGTATGAATCCGCACCCGGGCTGTAACGGCTTACCGTACCTGCCCGTTGAATCAACGATTCTTGACTCCAAGAGGGGTCGCCTTGATAATCCCCTTCGCTAAACGGCGGTATACAGGGGATTGACGATGGGTGGATTACTTGACAAAGCTAATGCGAGCAAGACTGAAGATGAGGCAACAAAAGTTGTAGCCACGAAACCTAAACCAGTCGCAGTCTCCACGGGCGACTCGGTATCGAAGAACTCTAAAGTTCCGTCACAAGTCGCTTCCGAGGCAAATCCAGACTTGTCGCAAAAGCTCAACATTGCAGGATGGGTTGGAATCTTACTTGGTGGTATTTTAGCCCTCCAAGGTGGTGCGGCTGGTCTCTTGATTGTCTGTGTCGTTCTCCTTGTCGGAATCGGCTTGCTGGTACAGTCAGACCGCTTGCTGGGAGGTGAACTGAACACCGTTAAGATCGGCATTTCAGTCGTTATCGCCCTTCTGGTCGCTGCAGGTCCATATGTTGCACTTGTCATGGTACCATCCGATTCATCAATGGCTCTCACAGAAATTGGGATGAGTGAAGAAAGCAATGAAGTCACTTTCTATGTACGAGGTACGTTTGACTCAGCAACTGCTACCATTAGCGTTGATGGGGCAGAGGTGTGGTCGGATACCAAGGAACTCTCGAACGATCGAGTGAAATTCAAAGCACCCTTCAGCGCCTTCTTTGAGGGCAATGCCCAAGACTATACAGTAGCATCACTCAAATCATACGTGATTGATGTTGTCTCTGATGACGACCAAACCGCGTCTGCTACCATCACCGATTCGATAATGAACCGTGAAGTACTCAATTCAGGTGCACGAATTAGTGAGGTTCTCAAGACCCAAACATCGGGGAGTACAACCACGACTGAAGTCGACGGCCTCATCGTCGAATCAATCTTTGGACTGTTCAATCCAGACGAGGGTACACTGGAGGGTGGCGAGCATTCCATGACCAACCTGAAACTTCTTGCTCTGGCATCAGACTATACCGTTCAACTCGCTGTCAAGGAGGGGACAACCACTCGGTACACTTCTCCACTCATTTCCGTGGATGGATTAGATGCAACGTGGTCCAGCAGTGTTGGAGGCTCAAAGAGCGGCAAGACCAACGGCTGGCTTGGGCTTCCTGGAACTGCTACGGACTCGCTCAACACGGAATACTTACAGAAAGATTCGTTCTATGAAGGCGCTGGTTGTTATACGTTTGAAATCATCATTTCCAACGAGTTCTATGAAGGTATGACTGATCAAGATTCTTCAGCAACTGGCATTTATGTTAGCAGCAATTCGTGGGAACTTGATTTTGATTCCGACAAGGCCCAACGAACGATGGAAACCTGCTGATACATACCCCATCGAATCATTGTTTGAACTCACTCTTCTTCTGAAGATGTCTTGTCCCAAATAGTTTCAGGAGTTTCTACATTCTCGATGTATTGCTTTTCTTCGGTTCTGTTGATGTTCCGTACCAAGAGCATGGTGGCAACGATCACCATGACTGCAATCAGTGCGAATACGAGGATGGGTACGTCTTCACTTTCTTCAACATCAATCCATCCTACTTCGCCAGAGTTGCCACCTTGAAGGTTGGTGATTTCTTCGGCAACTGAATCAAGAATATCGGGAATCAGGGTCTTGCACGTGAGGATTTGTGGCCCGGCAGAGTTCGCCCACCATGAGACCGGTAACTCCTTTTCTTGATTGGGTTCAAGCGTCGTTGTGAGTGATGTGGTCGAAGTGAGGTTTCCGTCAATGTAACACCAGATGTTCACGATAGCGGACGCTCCACCAGTGTTCCGAACCTTCACCATTCCACCAATACTCCGTCCTACATCAGCAGTGGTATCTTCTAAGTCAATGGATACAACTTCGATGTATGGGAGTGGGACCGTGACTTCCGCGA